>Ga0137433_1000168_pt1 | contig 38122 bp, 36 predicted proteins | sample EasRivERMZT840_2_FD_102335 | JGI IMG/M metagenome (GOLD analysis project Ga0137433, IMG submission 102335) | Soil microbial communities from meander-bound floodplain in the East River, Colorado, USA - East River MetaG ERMZT840_2 | ecosystem: Environmental > Terrestrial > Soil > Floodplain ...
TAGTTCATCTTTTCCATCGTGAGGGCCATCCGCACCTTGATGGCCGCGTGGCAGGCGACCGTGGCAAGGAGGCGCTCCCGCCGCGAGAGGCCCCCGCCAGCGGGTGGATCGTCGTCGTCCATCGCGTCGAACAGATCCTCGAGCAGGCCTGTCGGGTCGCCGATCTCCAGGGACGCCGGCACGCCGCGCACGACGAGCGTCCCCTCGCCGAACGGCTCGGCGGCGAACCCCATGGCGGTCAGCTCGTCTGCGAGGTCGCTCAGACGCTCCCCCAGCCTTCTCGGAGGGACGATGGTCACAGGGAAGAGCAGCTCTTGTCGCTCGGGATCCGCCTTCGCGGATGCCGCGACGAGCTGCTCGAAGAGGACCCTCTCGTGGGCCGCATGCTGGTCGATCAGGAGAAGGCCTTCCTCGTCCTGCGCCACGATGTAGCTCTGTAGGTAGTGCGCCAGGGCCACCGTGCCGGGGAACATCCCCGCGCCCGGCAACACCTCGCGCGACGCGATCGCCTGCGCGTCCATGCTCCCCGATGGCGGCGTCGCCGCGAGACTCCCCGCGTCCGCGCGATCGCGCCCGAACCATCCACGCGGTGCCGGCGCTGTCCGATCCTCCACCGCCTGGGCCGCGTAGCGGCGCGTCGCCTCGTGAACGTCCGCGGAGAGCCCGCTGTGCGCTCCGGCCGTCAGGTGCGTCACGGGGAGCGCCTCCTGCAATGCCGCCACGACGGTCTCCTTCACCAGATCGTGAACCATGCGCGGGTCGCGGAACCGCACCTCCGCCTTGGCGGGGTGGACGTTCACATCGACGAATTCCCCGTTGCATTCGATGAAAAGCGCGGTCGCCGGATGCCGTCCCTTGGGAAGGAAGGCTTCGCACGCCGCGAGCATGGCGTGCGCGACCAGACGATCGCGCACGACGCGCCCGTTGACGTGGATGCGTTGTGACCTGCGCCCCACCGAGGTCCCTTCAGGGCGCATCGCGAGGAAGCCGTGCACGCGCACCGGGCCGGACGATGCGTCGAACGCTACCGCGGAGCGCCAGGCGGCGCCGTCGAGCTGGCAGAGCCGGTCCTGAAGAGTCGCGGCTTTTTGCGCGTCGATCAGCATGCGCCCATCGTGCATCAGGGTCATCTTCACGCCGGGGAGAACAGTCGCCAGCCCCGCGACGGCGTCGGCGATGTGGCCTGCTTCGGTTGCGGGAGACTTGAGGAATTTCGCCCTGGCGGGCGTGTTGAAGAAGAGATCCCGCACATCGAGCGTGGTCCCCGTCGGATGCCCCGTCGCGCTGACGCCCCCCACGACCCCCCCTTCGACGTCGATGCGCGTCCCCGAAGCGCCGTCCGGTGACGTGAGCAGCGTGAGGCGCGCGACCGAGGCGATGGCGGGGAGCGCTTCGCCCCGGAAGCCGAGCGTGAGGATGCGCCGCAGATCGGATCCCTCGGAGAGCTTGCTCGTCGCGTGACGCTGGAGGGAGAGCAGAGCATCCTCCCGGGTCATCCCGCATCCGTCGTCGGCGACGCGGATGCGGCTCCTCCCCCCGCCCTCCACCTCGATCGCGATGGTGCCGGCGCCTGCGTCGAGCGCGTTCTCCACGAGCTCCTTCACCACCGACGCGGGGCGCTCGATCACCTCACCCGCGGCGATCTGGTTGATCAGATTCTCGGGAAGGACGCGGATGCGCGCCATCGCTGTGTCTCCGCGGTCATGCTATCCGTGAGATGGCGGCCCGTCAACGCGCACTATGCTACGCTTCCCCTCCAACACGCGGAGGAATCCTCCTGAAAGCCTTCATCATGATTCTGCTAACCGCCGGCGCTGCGCAGGCGCCGCCGACGGAGTCGGCGGCGGACACGGCGCACCCGATGCAGGTCGTGTCGCGCTGGAGCTTCGAGAAGGAGGCCCCTGCCGCCAACGCCGTCGCTTCGGGGCCGGCCGCCAGGATCGAGAAAGCGGTCGTTGCCGAGGGCCATGCGGGGACCGCGCTGCGTTTCGAGGACTGGTCCGTCCAGGACTACCTTCATCCCGATCCGAACCGCGCCACCCGTGTCGTCGTGCCGCACGATTCCACCCTGGGGGTCTCCTACCCGCTGAAGATCTCCGCGTGGATCTACCCTACCGCCGATCCCGTCTACTACGGCGGAATTGTCGAGCGAGGGCTCGGCTACGGGGCAGCCTTCCGGCTCGTGCTGCTGCGTGGCCTGCGGGTGGGAGGGAGCGTGGGACGCGTCAACGTCCGAAGCACGGCGCCGATTGCGCTCAACGCATGGCACGAAGTTGCGCTGACGGCCGTTGGGAAGACCCTGACGCTCACGGTCGACGGCGTTCAGGCGGCCGTCGCGGACCTTCCCTCAGGGGCGCCAATGGCTTCCAGCGACGCCGTCGTCATCGGTGAGCGCTTCTCCGGGACGATCGACGAAGTCTCGATCGCCCGATAGCCGCGTTGCAGAACGCGCTGGTGTCCGTATGGATACGGGACACTAGACCGCGTGCCGGCGCCGCGATGCACCGCGAGCCGTGGGGCGTGCCGAGGGGCGCGGCCTGGGCCGGCGAGCCACTGTGCGCTTGGCCGACCGACTGTGACCCCCGAGCACGACCTTGAGCCGTCGCGGACTCACCGCGCGCCGTCGCCTGATCTGCGGCTCGGGCTTTCTGCTGCCCGTCATGAGGGCCACGCGCTCGAGCGCCTCGGACTGAATCTGCCGGACCCTCTCGCGCGAGATCCTGAGACGCGAGCCGATCGCCTCGAGGGTGTATTCCGGCCCGCCGTCCAGACCATACCGCAGTCTCAGGACAGCCTGATGACGTGACGGGAGCTGCTTGAGCAGCGTGGAGACGTGCTCCTTAATCTCCCGCAGGTAGACCTCGCGGACCGGGTTCACCGCCGCGGTATCTTCAACCTCAATCGGTCCTTCCCGGTCTGGATCCTGCCGGCGATCCAGCGAGATGGGCTGCTGCAGCCTTCGGGTGCTCTCCCACTCCTTGAAGGGGACGATCCCGGAGCCCTCGACGGTCGCTTCGATGTCGATCTCGGGGTCGTCGGGTGCTCCTTTGCTCTCGAGCAGACGCTCCACGCGCCTCATCTTCTGATGCATGTGGACCGGGACGCGGATCAGGTCCTGCTTGTCGCAGATCGCCCGTGCGAGCGCCTGACGGATCCACCACGACGCGTACGTCGAGAAGCGGGTTCCCTTGCGCGGGTCGAACTTCTCGGCGGCCCTCATGAGCCCGATGTTCCCCTCCTGGATGAGGTCCTGGATGGGCAGACCCGAGGAGCGGTATCGCTTGGCCCAGTAGACGACCAGCCTGAGATTCCGGTTGATGAGGTCTTCCAGCGCCGCGGGATCGCCCTTTGACGTCTTGCGCGCGAGCTGTCGTTCCGCGTCGGGTGTAAGGAGGTCCCACTTGGAGACCTCTCGGAGATACCTCTCGAGCGACTCACCACCCGCAGTCTCGGGCTGCACAACACCCCGCAGGGCACCGGTGGCGGGCTCGGGCGTCTCCACAGCGTCGAGCGGCGTCTCGTCGATAATCCGCTCGCGTGTTCGGGAGATGGCGCGTCTCGTCATCACGATTGCACCTCGCTGGTCATATGCCGGATAAGGTTCCCGCCCTTTGGGAGCGGCGCGTTCATTCCCGGTTTATGCAAGTAAAATGCCATGGCCCTCGGCAGGCAGGGACCTGGTCTTGCGAGTCGGGGCGAGGTCCCCTTTCTCCTATGAGAATGGGTCAAAACACCGCGGAGGGAGGGTTCGAAACCGGGCGTCTGCCGGATTGACCATCGCCCCTGCCTGTCTTGTAGATTGGACACCTGATGTCCCCTGAGGATAGACGCCGGACAAACGGAATAGTCGTCATTGGGACCTCGAGGGGGCCCTCTCAGGCGCCGGAATCCTCGATCAGGAGCCGAGGACCTCGATGCGGTTGATGACACCGGCGACCCCTGGTACTCCGAGCGCGAGCCGCTCGGCGGTCTCCTGTGTGGCCTGCCGTGCCGCCGTCCCCTGCAGGAGCACGACCCCGGCCTGATCGATCTGGACTTCCAGGTCGCGGATGACCCCGAAAGTGAGGGTGTTGGTCAGGACGGAACGCACACGCTCCAGAACGATCTCGAGAGGGATGATCCCCTCGGTGCGGACCTTCATCTCATTGGAGACTGCGACCACGCCACCGACCTGCCCGGCAATCTGCCCGGCGTCGTACCGGTCGAGGCTGCGCTCCACGTTCCCCGTGAGGCGAACGACCGCGGCCGTGACCGAAACCGTGATGGACTCCTCGCGAAACCGGGGGCGGCGCTCCAGCAGCCTGGTGACCTCCTCCTGAATGGAGGCGTCGGAGCGGGTCGAGGGGCGGATGGTGATGCCGTTGGTGACGCCATCCACGCCGACGATCCCGGAGACCAGTCTCACCACCTTCTCGCGCTCCCCGATGCTGCTGACGCTCCCCTGCAACGAGACGATTCCGTCCTGGACGTTCACGGAGAAGTCGCGCAGATCGAGACTCACCTGCCCCGAGAGCCGCACTTCGATCCGCAGGCGGATGCGATCGTCGTTCTCCTGGTCGGCGGAGACGTAAGACGCGCCGGTCAGCAGCGACAGGACCACCAGTGTGGTCGCGGCGGCGCGGGAAATGACACGGAGAGAACTATCGGAACTCTTTTCCAATGCGCGCAAGGTCATGTTGTCCCCCTGAATCGTCTATCCCTTTATTACGCCCATTGGCACCAGTTTGGCCACCTTTTTCGCGATCCCGGCTCCATGAACGACGTCCACGACCTCCGCGACGTCCTTGTACGCCTCGGGGATCTCCTCGGCGAGCGTGTTGCGCCCTTCGGAGCGCACGATGATCCCGCGATCCTCCATCTCGCGCACGATGGGCCGGCCCCGCGCGCTGCGCGCCGCGGCGGAGCGACTCATGCGGCGGCCCGCTCCATGGCATGTGCTCCCCCAGGTCTCGCGCTGGGCCCCTTCGGTCCCCACCAGCACGTAGGAATAGCGCCCCATGTCTCCGGGGATCAGGACAGGCTGCCCCACGGCGCGGTAGGCCTCCGGGATCTCAGGGTGCCCAGGAGCGAAGGCGCGCGTGGCCCCCTTGCGGTGCACGCAGAGGGTCTTCTCCCTGCCATCGACGATATGGCGCTCAAACTTGGCGATGTTGTGGCAGACGTCATAGACGACGTCCAGCCCGAGATCCCGGGGCCCCAGTCCCAGGACCTCCTCGAAGCTGACGCGAACCCAGTGGGTCATCATCTGGCGGTTCGCAAAGGCGAAATTCGCCGCGGCCGCCATGGCCCCCAGGTAGCGTTTTGCCTCCTTGGATTTGATCGGGGCGCAGCAAAGCTGCTTGTCGGGGAGCTGGATTCCGTAGGACCGCGCCGCCTCCAGCATGAGCTGCAGGTAGTCGTCACAGACCTGATACCCCAGGCCGCGCGAGCCGCTGTGCAGCGTGACTGTGATCTGGTCGGGGAAGAGTCCCAGCGCATCAGCGGCATCCTGATCGAAGATCTCGGTGACGCGCTGGATCTCGCCGAAGTGGTTCCCCGATCCCAGGGTCCCGAGCTGTGTCCGCCCCCTCTCGATGGCGCGCGCGCTGACACAGTCGGGATCGGGCCCCGGGATGCACCCCTGCGCCTCGATGTGATCGAGATCCTCGCCGCGCCCATAGTCGTTCGCAACGGCCCAGGAGGCGCCACTCAGAAGCACGCGGCGGACCTGGGCGGCCGTGAGCTTCACGTCCCGGCGCGCCGAGCCCACGCCCGACGGGATGTTCCGGAACATGCTGTTGACGAGATCCCTCATCCGGTCGCGGATGCTCGTTGCGGTCAATTCCGATCGCAGGAGCCGCACGCCGCAATTGATGTCGTAGCCTACGCCCCCGGGAGAGACAACCCCGGCATCGGGATCGAACGCCGCCACTCCCCCGATCGGGAATCCGTAGCCCCAGTGAACATCCGGCATGGCGATCGAGGCGCCGACGATCCCCGGCAACGTGGCGACATTGACGACCTGCTTGAGGCACTCGTCGTCGCGGATCGCGTCGATCATCGCCTCGCTCGCGTAGAGCCGTCCCGGCACGCGCATCGCCCCCTCGCGCGCGACCTCCCAGCGGTACTCCGATTCCCTGATCAGCTCCATCATCCCCTCACACGTCCAAGATGACGCGCGCGCGCCATGCACCGGAATCCTGTGCGACCTGAATTTGATGGTAGGTCACCGCCTTGATCTGCGCGAGGATCGTGTGACGTGACGGGTCGTACGGCTCCCCCGCGACGACACCGATGACGCGATCCTCGCCGATGCTCTCCGCACGGAAGCCGCAGGCGAGGAACCCCTCCGCCTCGTGGAGATAGAGGATCTCGGAGAGCCACCGGACGAGAAGCTCCTCGCGACCGCAGCCGGCGACATCGATCCGCCGCTCCTCCCGCGGCTCGATCCCCACAGGATCCGCCAGAAGAGAGCAGAGAGCGCGGCCGGCGGTCTCGAAGAGTGCCTGAAGGTCCGGGGCGCGGATTTCCAGCCCGCAATCGGCCGTGTGCTCGAAAACCGACCACGACCCGCCGCGGGATGGGTCGCCTGACGCGCCCTCATCCCCGCCATGCATCGACTTCAGCCGAGCATCTCCATCACGTCCCTGCCGGGAAGACCCTGGGACTCGGCCACGGCGCGATGCACGATCTCCCCGCGATGGACGTTCACTCCCCTGCGGAGGGGGAGGCTGGTTCGGACGGCCTCTTTCAACCCTCTGCGCGCCAGATCGAGGACGAACGGAAGCGTGGCGTTCGTGAGAGCGAAGGTCGAGGTGCGAGGCACGGCGGCGGGCATGTTCGCGACGGCGTAGTGGATGATCCCGTCGACCTCGTACACCGGCTTGGTGTGCGTCGTGGCTTTCGTGGTCTCGACGCATCCCCCCTGATCGACCGCGACGTCGACGATCACCGAGCCGGGTTTCATGAACTTGAGCATGTCGCGCGTGAGCAGATGCGGTGCGCGGGCTCCGGTCACGAGCACGGCGCCGATGAAGACGTCCGCGCGCCGGAGCGCGCCGACGATATGCGTCGGGTTCGACGCGAACGTGACGACGCGTCCCTGGAAGATGTCATCGAGGTACTGCATCCTTTGCGCCGAGGTGTCGAGGATCACGACGCGCGCGCCCATCCCCAGCGCGATTTTTGCCGCGTTGGTCCCCACGACACCTCCCCCGACGATCACGACGTCACCGGGTGGCACGCCCGGGACTCCGGGAAGAAGGATGCCGCGCCCTCCCTGGGTCCCCTGGAGGTAGTAGGCGCCGACCATCACCGACATTCGTCCCGCCACCTCGCTCATGGGGGTCAGGAGCGGGAGGGTCCCGTTCTCGAGCGCCATGGTCTCGTAGGCGATCGCCGTGACACCGGAGTCCATCAGCGCCCGCGTCAGCTCGCGCAGCGGCGCCAGATGGAGATACGTGAAGAGGATCTGCCCCTCCCGGAAGAGCCCGTACTCGGAGGGTTGCGGCTCCTTCACCTTGAGAATCAGGTCCGCCCGCGCGAAGACCTCCTCGCGCGTGACGATCGATGCCCCCGTGGCCGCGAACTGTTCGTCGGTAATCCCGCTGCCGAGCCCCGCGCCGCGCTGCACCAGGACGGTGTGCCCCTCCTGGATCAGGGCATGGGCACCGGCGGGGACGAGGCTGACACGGCTCTCGTTTTCCTTGATCTCGCCAGGAACTCCGACGATCATCGCGCTCCCCCCAAGATGCCGAAAAGGCGCCCCGCCCCCTCAATCGACTCTGTCGATCTGGGCTTTCTGGAGCCGGCCGCTGAAATCGACGTAGATCGACTTCCATTCCGTGAAGATGTCCAGGACGGTCGTCCCCGCCTCGCGGTGACCGTTGCCCGTCTGCTTCACGCCGCCGAAGGGGAGCTGCACTTCGGCGCCGATGGTGGAGGAGTTCACGTAGAAGATCCCCACCTCGAGATCCCTCATCGCGCGGAAGGCGCGGTTCACGTCCCGGGTGAAGATTGCCCCGGAGAGACCGTAGTCCACGTCGTTGGCGACGGCGACCGCTTCATCGAGATCCTCCACGGGGAGGATCGAGAGCACCGGTCCAAAGATCTCCTCTTTCGCGATCCGCATCTGCCGGCGGACGTCCGTGAAGATCGTCGGTTCGTAGAACCAGCCGCGCGCCACATGGGAACCGGTGGGACGTTTCCCCCCCGTCAGGAGCCTCGCCCCTTCCTTCGTGCCGATGGCGACGTAGGACTCGACCGTCGCACGCTGCGACTCGTTGACGCAAGGGCCCATGTCGACCGCTTCGTCCAGGCCGTTCCCGATCCGCAGCGCCCGTGCCCGGGCGACCAGCCGCTCGGCGAACTCCCCGGCGACCTTGCGGTGCACGATGGCGCGGCTCGTAGCCGTGCAGCGCTGTCCCGTGGTCCCGAACGCGCCCCAGGTGGCCGCCTCAACGGCGAGGTCCAGGTCCGCATCTTCCATGACGATCATCGCGTTCTTTCCGCCCATCTCGAGCGAGCACTTCTTGTAGGTCTCCGCGCACGCGATGGCAATGGAGCGGCCGACTTGTGTGGATCCGGTGAACGAGATCAATCGGACATCCGGATGGCGCAGGAGAGGATCCCCCGTTTCGGAGCCCGTGCCCGTGACGACGTTGACGACCCCGGGGGGAACACCCGCGTCGGCGAGCGTCCGCACGAAGTTGATGACCGACAGAGGCGTGTCGGTGGCCGGCTTGATCACGACGGTGTTGCCGCAGATCAGCGCCGGAAAGATCTTCCACGACGGGATGGCCATCGGGAAATTCCATGGAGTGATGAGGCCGCAGACACCGATCGGGGATCGGACCGACATCGCGAACTTGTTCGGAAGCTCCGCGGGGACGGTCTCACCGAACAGGCGCCTCCCCTCTCCACCGGAGTAGAACCCCGTGTCGATCGCCTCCTGCACGTCCCCGCGCGTCTCCTTGAGCACCTTCCCCATTTCGCGCGTCATGTCGCGGGCGTGGTCCTCTTTCCTTTCCATGAGGAGCTGGGAGGCGCGGAAGAGGATCTCCGCCCGGCGCGGCGCCGGTGTCAGACGCCAGCCATCCCAGGCGCGGCGCGCCGCTTCCACCGCGGCCTTGACGTCCGCTTCTCCAGAACGGGCGAACACTCCGATGAGGTCATCTGAATCCGCGGGGTTCCGGTTCTCGAAGGTGGCGCCTGAACGTGCCGGGACCCACGCGCCGTCGATGAGATTCACGAAGACCGCAGGCGAGGCCATGGATCCTCCCCCGTAAGTACCAGAGTATGGAAGAAGTTACGGAATAGGGGGCGAGGATATCCGACACGCTCCGGAACTGTCAAGAAGGAGCGCGTGGTCCGAGGGCGCTGGAAAAGCTGGCAGGGGTGCAGCCGGTGCTTGCGAGCCGCAAGCACTCTGCTAATGGTCGCGCGTGACCCGGACGTCCTGGAACACCGCGAATGGGAGCGGCTCGATGGCTTCGTGGTGCGCCGTCGCGACGATTTCGGCCGCGCGGGACGAGCGCACCATCTGACGGGCCGCCCGGGCATAGCAACGTCCTGCCTTCGCGCCATCGCCGAGCTCTTCGAGGCAGTGGCCAAGGAGCTGCCATGTGATGGGATCATCCGTTCCTTCGCCGAACGACAGGCCGATCTCGCGCAACGCGTCGATCACGTCGTTGCCTATCGTGGGGCCAGCCTGCTCCCCGAACTCCGCTACTTCCTCAAGCTGCAGGAAATCCAGCCCATCTCTCGACGACCGATCCATCCGTCAGTCCTCCCGAGTCCTCTGGAAACGGTTGACCGCCGCCGGTCCATTCCCTCGATCAGACCAGCGGCGGCCACCCATGTTGTTCCGGCGATCGGCCCTTAAAGGCGGCTATGCTCTGTTTGGGGGGGTTGGCTAGCTACCTTTGGGGGGAGTTCTTGTGTGATGGAACCGATCGCCGGGACTCCTCAAATTCGCCCATTCAGCTCGAAGGCGCGGCACTCACTTCACCCCCGCGCCGCGCCACGCGGGTGACTGAGCAACACCGGTGCCATGTCGGCGATGTCGCGCGATTCAGAGCTCGTCGTGCGATAACCCCTTTTTCCGCAATGTCTTGATGTCGGTGTCCTGCCTGGCGGTCGCGCCGGCCGGATTGTGGGATGGTGTCAACCAGCGGACAGTGTGCGAGGGTTTTTGAGGCTAACTTGGTGAAAACAAAGGCGTGACACTGGACGTCAGTCGGCGGGCGGTTTTCGTCGGATTCTTGACGGCGAGGCTGAACCTCAGCTCGAGACCTTCTGGAGGTCTTTAATCTTCGCGGCAACGTCCCGGAAACGAGAGTCGACGCCGAAGACTTCCGTGTAGAGAGAGAGGGCTTCCTTCTGCTCGCCGACCTCGATGAGCACCTCGGCGAGGTCGTACCTCAGACCCAGCGCCTGCTGCTCTTCGATGGACGTGCCGTTCTCGAGGCCGCGGCGATACCAGCGCACCGCCTGGGCCGCCATCCCCTTCCTTCGGAAGCAGAGTCCCAGCATGCTGCAGCAATTTGGCGCGAAGCGTTCGTCGCGGGAGGCGACCTGGAATTCTCCGATGGCCTCGTCCATCAGCCCCATCTCCATGAACGCGATTCCGAGGTTGTAGCGCGTCTCCGCATCGTCCTCGGCCACCACCTGCTCCACGTTGGACCTGAACGCCCGCACCATCTCTTCCAGGGACTCGGGCTCCTCGGACTCGCCGCCCCCCACCACCGCGCCGAGTGCGGCGTCGACCTCGGCCGCCAGGTCAAGAAGACTGTCATCCTCTGACTCTTCCTCGGGAGCCCCCGCCGCGGATTTGGGCGCCGCCTTTGGCGCGGGTCTCGCCGCCGGTTTGGCGGCCGCGACAGGCTGAGGCGCCTTTGGCGCCGGGGCTGGTGGCGCCTCGTCTTCCTCGAAGACGATCTCGAACTCGTCGTCGCTCTGCGTCGCCGACGGCTCTGCTGTCGCAGCCATGCCACCTTGGGCCTCCGCTTCGACGGGAGGATTGAGCGCCGACTCCAGCTCCATCAGATCACGGCTCGTCGGATCGTACCGTCGCAGCTCCGAGAGCGCCTCTTCGGCGGCGACGCGCTCGCCGGCAACCAGATGCGCCTTCACGAGCATCGCCATGATCCTGCGGCCGTCCTCCCGCTGCCCTTCCTCGAGGTGGATCTCCTTCAACTTGGTGAGGGCCGGGATGTAGAAGGGGTATTTCTCCATCACGACGCGCAGCTGCTCGACGGCTTTATCCGGAAGGCCGTACTTCACGAAGACGTCCGCTTCCGTCATGTGCTCGGCGATGAAATCGCGGTCCTCGCGGGTCAGCTCCGCAGGCTCCGGGAGCCCCAGGGCGGCGACGACCGACGAGTCGAGGCCCGCGACCCCCTCGCCATCCGCGTCCATCAACAGGTCGTCGATGTCCCCTGTCTTGCGGGCGAAGGGGGTGTCCATCACGGACCGAATCTGGCCGCGCCTCTCCTTGAGCGTCTCATCGGCGGGGCGCATGATGATGAGCCTGTCGACGAGGCGCTGCGCCTGCGTCAGGTCGCCGTTCTCCACGAACAGATCGAGCAGCCTCATCCCATGCCTTGCGGCGACGGCATCGTCGCCGACGCGAATCTTGAGCGTGAAGAGGGCCTGCAGCGCATCGCGATGCTTCGGGTCCTTTGCGAGGATCTCCTCGAGGAGTCCCACGATCTCAATGGACTCCACGTCCTTGAGCCGGCCCAGCACGGGCTCCACGGCGGTGAAGGCGCCGGCGATCTCGCCCTGGGAGATATGGAGCCTCGCGAGACGCACGCGAAGCTCGCAGCGCTGCGGCGCGAGCTCGATCGCCCTGTTGAGCGTCTTGCCCGCCTCGCGACGCTCACCCGCCTGAACGTGAATGTCGGCCAGCAGTGCAAGCAGGTCGGCGTCATCCCCGTTCTTCTGGAGGGCCTCCTTGATCAGACGCACTCCCGTCTCGACGTCGCCGGCGGCCACGTGGCTCGCCGCCAGACGGGCGGCGATGTTGGCCGAGCCGGGCTTCAATCCCGATGCCTTCTTGTAGAAGCTCCGCGCCTGCTCGTGCTGTCCCCGCCTGTCGAGCTCGGCGCCGGCCTCGGCCCAGGCATCCGCCGCCTCCTCGTGCTTGTCAGCCGCGGAGAGCAGCTCCGCCAGCGCGCGAAGCCCCTCGGTATCCTGAGGGTCGAGTCTGACCATGGCTTTGCGGCACTCGATCAGCTTGTCCAGCTCACCACCGGTCTCGTATTTGCGGAGCACCGCCTGGTATTGCTCGCGAGCCTCCAGAACGAGCCCCTTGGAGGCCAGCAGATCGGCCAGACGCTTCGCGGCCGAGACGTCCGCCGGATCCAGCTTGATGACCTTCTTGTAGATGGCGATGGCCTTGGGGACGAAGCCGTCCTTCTCGTAGTACTCGCACAGATTCAGGAAATGGCCGATCGCCTGCTTCTTCTTCCCGATGCGCGAATAGATATCGCCGATCTTGTTGAGGGTGTTCAGGTCGCGGGGCGTCTGCCTCAGGAGCAGCTCGTACTTGGCGGCGGCCGCGTCGAGCTTGCCCTGCGCGACCAGCTTTTCCGCGTCTGCGGCGAGATCGGTGCGCTTCGCGATCACGAGGGGAGCTCCTGGGCGGCGATCATCGGGACGGCACCGTTGCCGTCGAAGGGAAGCACGCCATTGCGCCACACGCCCCGAAACGAGGTCCGGTGGATCGGGCACGCCCCGTGGCGCTCGACCGCCAGCAGGTGCTCGCGCGTCCCGTAGCCCTTGTTCGCGGCGAATCCGAACTGGGGGAAAAGCCGATCGTAATGATCCATGAGACGATCGCGGACCACCTTGGCGACGATGGAAGCCGCCGCGATGGACATGCACACACGATCACCGCGGATGATGGGTGTCTGAGCGATCCCCACCTCGGGGAGCGTCAGCGCGTCGATCAGCAGATGATCAGGCCTGATGTCCAGCGTCTCGATAGCTCGCGTCATCGCCTTTTTCGTCGCATTCAGGATGTTGATGGCATCGATCTCCAGGACGTCCGACGCCCCGATGCTCCACGCTTCCGCGGAGCGCAGGATCGCCCTCAAGAGCCCCGCGCGCCGTGCGTGAGTCAGGAGCTTTGAGTCCTTGATCCCCCGGGGCGTCCTGGACGGATCCAGGATCACCGCCGCCACGATCACGGGACCCGCGAGACAACCTCTGCCGACCTCGTCGAGACCGGCGATCCGGTGGCATCCACCCCGGCTCGCCCGGCGCTCGTAGGTCCAACCCGGCGCGGTCGCGCGTCCCATCGTGTCAATTCTTGCTCGAAGATGAGCCCTGTTCCTCCACTTTGATCCGTGCCGCCTTCCCCTTCCTTGCGCGCAGATAGTAGAGCTTCGCCTGGCGGGTCTTGCCTCTCTGGACGACCTCGATCTTGCCGATTGTCGGCGCATTGATCGGGAACGTCCTCTCCACGCCGATCCCGTCCTCGGCGATCTTCCGCACCGTGAACGTCCGGCGCAGACCGCCGCCGCGGATCCCCAGGACCACACCCTGGAAGATCTGGATGCGCTCCTTGTCACCCTCTCTCACTTTCACCGACACCTTCACGGTGTCGCCGGAGCGGAATGCGGGGATCGACCCCTTCAGATCCTTCTGCTCCATCGTCTCAATGGCATCCATCACGTTCTCCTCATGTTTGGCTCTTCGGCCGTCCCCTCGTCCCCGTCCCACGCAGCAGATCCGGGCGCTTCTTCCGGGTGGTCCGGATCGAGGCCTCCCGCCGCCACGCGTCAATCGCCCCATGCTTTCCCGACAGCAGCACCTCCGGCACATCCTCGCCGCGGAAGCTCGCGGGACGGGTGTAGTGCGGGTGCTGCAGAAGACCATCCACGAACGTATCGCCCAGCACCGAGTCCCCCGTCCCCACCACCCCCGGGACGAGACGCGCGATCGCGTCGATGACGACCAGCGCCGGAAGCTCACCGCCCGTCAGGACATAGTCGCCGATCGAGAGCTCCTCGTCGGCGAGGTTGCCGCGCACCCTCTCGTCGACTCCCTCGTACCTCCCGCAGATGAGGATCAGCCGGTCGTAGAGGCTCAGGCGGACGGCTTCCTGGTGATTGAAGCGCCGGCCCTGGGGCGACAGAAGGATCGTGCGGCTCGCGGCTGCGGGATGGCTGCCCTGGATCGATTCCACCGCCGCGAAGATCGGCCCCGGCTTCATGATCATGCCGCTGCCGCCGCCGTAAGGCTCGTCGTCGACGCGCTGATGGCGCCCCTCCCCCCAGGCGCGGAGCTGGTGCACGCGCACGGCAATCAACCCCTCGTCTGCGGCGCGCTTCAGGATCGTCCGCTGAAGCGGCGCCTCGATGATTTCTGGAAAAATCGTGATGACGTCGAATTGCATCAGTCGTCCGCCCGGCCGTCGCCCAGATCCAGGAGCCCCTCCGGAGGATTCAGGACCATCGTGCGGGCCTGCACGTCGATCTGCGTGCAGATCGCAGGCACAAAGGGAACCAGGAACTCTCCGCTGCGGCCGCGGATCACCAGCAGGTCCTGCATCGGCTGTCCGAGCACCTCCTCAACCAGCCCGACCGGCGTCCCGTCCTCCAGGCGCGCCTCCAAGCCTATCAACTGATAGGCGTAATATCGTCCAGCAGGGGCCGGCGTCGAGGTTTCTCGATCGACGAATAATTCGCGCCCCACAAGGCTTTTCGCCTTCTCCGGTGTGTCGTACCCCGAAAGCCGCAGCACGGCCCGCTCTCCGAGCCGCTTGAACCCCAGGATGGTGATCTCCTCCCACCCCCCCGCGGCCCCCTCGAGATAGACGTTTCCGAGCTCAGACATCCTGGACGGGTCGTCGGCGTGAACGGTCACGACCACTTCGCCGATGAGCCCGCGGACGCGATCGACCTGCGCGATCGCGATCCGATCGGGCATCCGCCGTCCGCCTTCGCTCTCCATCGAAACCTCCACCGGGCACCGCCTCTATTCGATGACGTCGAGAACGTACTTGCGTCCCACGCGCGTCCCCGCAATCCCGAGGAGCGTGCGGATCGCCCGGACCGTTCTCCCCTCGCGCCCGATGATGCGGCCGAAATCCGAGGGATCGATCTCCAGCTCGATCACCGTCTCGTCGCCGTCCTCGAACTGCGTGACGATGACCTGCTCCGGGTGATCCGCGAGGCTGGCCGCGACGCGATGGACGAAATCCTTCATGAGGCCTCAGGCTCCCTTCTTCCTCGCCCGCTGCATGAACGCGCGGACGCGTTCCGAAGGAACGGCACCCTTCTTGATCCACTCCTCGGCCCGTGCGATATCGAACTCGAAAAGCACCGGCTTCTTGGTCGGGTCGTAGTAACCCAGCGTGTCGACCGCCGTGGCGGTCGGGACCTTGCGCGAGTCGGACACCACGAAGCGGTAGAACGGCCTGTGGATTGCGCCGCGCCTCGAAAGTCTGATTCTGAGCACTCTTCAACTCCTCCTTGATCCAGCTGTTTCAGCGGAACGGAAAGGGCAGGCCGGGTGGGGCGCCGCCGCGCCGTCCACGGCGCGTCATCGCCCGCATCATCCTGCGCATCTGGGCATGCTGCTTGAGAACCTTGTTGACGTCCTGGACGTGCGTGCCGGAGCCGCGTGCGATCCGCTTCTTGCGGCTGCCGTTGATCAGGTGAGGGCTGAGCCTTTCTTCACGCGTCATCGAATCCAGGATCGCCTGCGTGGTCTTGAGCCCCTCCTCCTCGGCCCCTTCGCCCGGTTTCAGACCGGCCTTGGCCGCCAGGGACGACACGCCAGGGATCATTTCCAGGAGCGACGAGATCGACCCCATGCGCTTCACCTTGCGGAGCTGCTCCCTGAGGTCCTCGAGGCTGAACTCCCCCTGGACCATCGAGCGGGCCATCTCTTCGGCGTCCTCTTCGTCGTAGACCGCTTCGGCCTTCTCGATCAGGGTCATGACATCGCCCATCCCGATGATCCGGGAGGCCATCCTGTCGGGATGGAAAGGCTCGAGGTCCGAAATCTTCTCGCCCGTGCCGATGAGCTTGATGCTGACGCCGGTGGTTTCCTTGATCGATAGCGCCGCCCCGCCCCGCGTGTCGCCGTCGAGCTTGGTGAGGACGACGCCGGTGATCGGGAGGGCCGCGGCGAAGGCGGCCGCGGAGTTCACGGCGTCCTGTCCGGTCATGGCGTCGGCGACGTAGAGGATCTCGCGCGGCTTCAGAATCTCCGCGAGCTGCTTCACCTCGTCCATCATCACGTCGTCGACGTGCAGGCGTCCCGCGGTGTCCACGATCATCGTGTCGCGCCCCGTGGTGCGGGCCAGCGTGTGCGCTTCGCGGCAGATCTGTCGCGGGTCGTTGCTCCCGCCGCCATCGAAGACAGCGAGCTGGTTGGCGCGCCCCAGCACGTGGAGCTGCTCGATCGCGGCAGGACGGTAGACATCGGCGGGAACCAGCAGCGGCGACCGTCCCTGTGTCTTGAGGCTGACCGCCAGTTTCGCCGCGGTCGAGGTCTTTCCGGAGCCCTGCAGACCGACCATCATGATCACAACCGGCGCGGGCCCCTTCAGCTCGAGCGCGGCGCGCCCTTCTCCGAGCAGTGTCTGCAGCTCGTCCCTCAGGATCCGGATCAGATGCTGGCCCGGCGTGAGGCTGGTCAGCACCTCCTGCCCCATCGCCTTCTCGCGGATCCTCTCCACGAAAGTCCGGGCCACTTTCAGGTTGACGTCGGCTTCCAGCAGGGCCATGCGGATCTCGCGCAGCCCCTCCTGGATGTTCGCCTCGGTCAGGCGCCCTTCTCCTCGGAGAGTCTTCAGGACCTTCTGGAGTCGGTTGGTGAGGTTGTCGAGCATCAGATGCCGCCTTCATGCCGTCGCGCGGGCTCCGAAGGGAGCAATCCCCAGCCTGCGACCGAGGGCGTTCCCTGGGAACGACACGGCAGGAGGCGGCGCGGACGAACCGGGTATTATACCCGCGAAGCGGCGCCCGTCAAGCCTAACACGCTGCTCCAAAGGGACTTAACGTGTTCCGGGAAATGGACGCGGAGCAACAGCGGCTGAACCTACAGCTTCAAGAAGTGGCCGAGCTTTTCCTTCTTGACCCGCAGGTACTCGCGGGCGGCGCCGGTGGCCTGGACCTGGATGGGGACCCGCTCGACGATCTCGATGCCGAAACCCCTCAGCGCCATGAACTTCCTGGGATTGTTGGTCATCAGGCGGATCTGGTTCACGCTCAGATCGAGAAGCATCTGCGCTCCGATGCCGTAGTCCCGCTGGTCCGGCTTGAACCCGAGGCTCTCGTTGGCCTGGACGGTGTCCTGTCCTTCCTCCTGCAGCTCGTACGCCTTGAGCTTGTTGTCCAGGCCGATCCCCCGTCCCTCCTGGCGCAGGTAGATGAGAATTCCCACCCCCGCGGCGGCGATCATCTCGAGGGCCATGGAGAGCTGGCTGCCGCAATCACAGCGCAGCGAGCCGAAGACGTCGCCGGTCAGGCATTCGCTGTGGATCCGCACGAGCGTCGGGTCGTCCATCCTGGGATTCCCCAGCACGAGGGCGACATGCGTCTTCATCTCGATGTCGTCGCGGTAGGCCAGCATGCGGAAATCGCCGTGACGCGTGGGAAGAGTTGGTGATGCGATGCGATGGACGAGACGCTCGGTCCTCATTCGGTAACGGATCAGATCCGCCACGGCGATCATCGGGATTCCATGCCTGAGGCTCAGCGCGGTCAGCTCCGGCAGGCGCGCCATCGTGCCGTCCTCGTTCATGATCTCGCAGATCACGCCGGCGGGCTCGTGCCCCGCGAGACGCGCGAGGTCCGCCGACGCCTCGGTCTGGCCGGGACGTCTCAGAACTCCGCCCGCCGCGGTCTGCAGCGGGAATATGTGACCGGGCTGGACCAGATCGTGCGGACGTGCCTTCGGATCCACGGCAACCTGGATCGTGCGCGCCCGATCGGCCGCCGAGATTCCCGTGGTCACCCCCTCGCGCGCGTCGATCGAAACGCAGAACGCGGTGCCGAACTTGCTGGTGTTTCGCTCCACCATGAGCGGGATGCGCAGATGCGCGAGGCGGTCCTCCGTCATGGAGAGACAAATCAGCCCCCGTCCGTGCAGCGCCATGAAGTTGATGTGCTCCGGCGTCACCACCGACGCGGCGACCGCGAAGTCTCCTTCATTCTCGCGATCCTCGTCGTCGACGATGATCACCATCCCGCCGCGGCGGAAGCGCTCGATCGCTTCCTCCATGGTGGCGAGCGCCGGGCGGTTCCTGGCTTTTCCGCCGTCCGGTACGAGCTCGATGGTGTTGCGTCCGCGCCGTTTCGCGGAGCGCCCCTTCTTCGCGACACGCCCTGGATTTGTCTTCGGCTTGCCCGGCTTGCGCTTCATGCGTCCTCTCCCCGGCGGCGCGTCCCCCGCGGTTTACCACCACCGATGCCCCGCGCGGCGAGCATGCTGCGAACGTACTTCGCCAGGAGATCGACCTCCAGATTCACGAAGCTCCCTTCAGCCAGAGTTTCCAGTGTCGTCATTTTCAGGGTGTGCGGAACCAGGGCCACGGTGAAGCTTCGGGCTGATGCCGCGGCGACGGTCAGACTGACCCCGTCCACGGCGACAGAGCCCTTCTCCACGACCAGTCCTCTCAGAGGTGCCGGCAATTGTATCTCCAGAAGAACCTCTTTGCCGGGGCGATTGACGTGGATCACCCTGGCTCTGGCGTCGACGTGCCCCTGGACGAAGTGCCCACCCACCTCCCCCGATCCCTTCAGGGGGCGCTCGAGATTCACGCGGCGGCCGGCCATCGCTTCCCCCAGGGTGCTGCGGCGCAGAGACTCGGGGACGACCTGAACGCTGAAGGACCTTCCGGTGATCCGCACCGTCGTCAGGCAGACACCATTGACGGCGACACTCGCTCCACGCACCAGTCCGCGAACGGTGCGTGGCGCCACGATGTCGAGACGCTTTCCGGCGGGCTCCACCGTGACCCGCGCGATCCGCCCTATCTCGGTCACGATCCCCGTGAACATGCCTATCGACTCCGCCGCCGCACGCGGGCGTCAATCAGAAGGTCCGTCCCGCAGCGGCTCACCTCGAGGGACGCAAGACGCACAGCCGCTCCGATCGAGGACGCCCCCGCGCCCCCCGCCACCGGGACGGCTGTCCGCCCTCCCACGATGAGAGGCGCCACGAAGAGCACCATACGATCCACGAGATTGGCCTTCAGCATCGACGCGATGACCTCCCCGCCGCCTTCCACCAGCACGCTGGTGACGCCGCGCCGGGCGAGATCCTGGAGGCAGGCGTCCATGCGCACACGACGGGAGTCCCCCTTCTCGGAAGGGACGATCACGACGAGCGCGCCGAGCTTCTCCAGCCGGCGAAGGCGGGCGCGGGGCGCCCCACCTGTCGCATAGAAGATCACCGGTCCACCGGAGCGTTGCCGCAGCAGTCTGGCCTTGTACGGGATCGAGAGCGTCCCATCGATCACCACGCGCAGCGGTCGGCGCGTCGATGAGAGCGATCGCGAGCCACGGCGCACGGTCAGGCGTGGATCGTCCGCGCGCACGGTCCCGGCGCCGACGAGAACGGCGTCGTGCGCTGCCCGCATGCGGTGGGCCTGCGCGCGCGACGCGCGGGAGGAGATCCAGTGCGACGAGCCATCCCGCGCCGCGATGCGTCCATCGAGCGTCATCGCCGCCTTGACCAGGACGAAGGGGCGATGCCGCGTGTGATACAAAACGTGCCGCTCGTTCATCTGCATCGCCTCGCGCCTGATACCGCCCACCGTCACCTCGATCCCCGCCCGCCTGAGCGCGGCAATCCCCTTGCCGTTCACGCGCGGGTCGGGGTCCTTGTGCGAGACCACCACGCGCCGCACCCCCGCCGCGACGATCGCGTCGACGCAAGGGGGAGTCCGGCCCCAATGACAGCATGGCTCAAGGTTCGTGTAGAGCGTGGACCCGCGCGCCGCGCGGCCTGCACGCCTGAGCGCCCCCCTCTCCGCGTGCACTCCGCCGGCGCGCCGGTGCCAGGCTTCGGCCAGGATACGCCGGCCGCGCGCCACGATCGACCCGACCAGAGGATTGGGACTCGTCCGTCCTTCCGCGCGTGACGCCAGGGCGAGGCACTGCCGCAGGAAGGCTTCGTCGGTCGCGGGCGCTGAACGCCGCGCTGGATGATCCCTCATGATCCCCGTTGGCCCCGGTGCTATCGCCCCGCCGTCCTTCGGGACGTCGCTTCTCCCGCGGGAGGCGCGGACATCTCGTCGTCGGCTGGACGGATGGCCAGGAGACCCTCGACGAAGTCATCGACGCTGAACTCGAGGAGATCATCGACTCCTTCTCCGACGCCGATGAAGCGCAACGGGATCCCGAGCGTGCGGGAGATCCCGACCGCCACCCCGCCGCGGGCGGTTCCGTCCAGCTTCGTCAGCACCGTCCCCGTGATGCGGCCCGCTTTGAGGAATTCGCGCGCCTGCGTGACACCGTTCTGGCCGGTCCCCGCGTCGATCACCAGCAGGGCCTCATGAGGCGCCCCTTCGACCTCGCGCGCGGCGATGCGGTAGATCTTCTCCAGCTCTTTCATCAGAGGCGTCTTCGTGTGCAGGCGCCCGGCCGTATCGACGATGACGAAATCCGCCCCGCGGGACCTGGCTGCACGCAGGGCGTCGAACACGACCGCCGAAGGATCGGCTCCCTCCTGATGGCGGACCATCTCCACGCCGACTCTCTTTGACCAGACCTCGAGCTGATCGATGGCCGCCGCGCGGAACGTGTCCGCGGCGGCGAGGATTCCCTTCTTCCCCTCGGCGGCGAATCGTGCGGCGAGTTTCGCCGCCGTCGTCGTCTTGCCCCCCCCGTTGACGCCGACCATGAAGACGACATGAGGTCGTTGTTCCCAGGAAGGAGGCGCGCCACCGGCGCCGGGATCGCCGCGCAACGCGACGATGGCCTGCCCGAGAAGGCCCTTGAGGTCGGCCACGCCGGCGATCGTCCGCCCCGCGCCAGCGTCCCTGCGGATCTGCTCCACGAGCTGTGACGACGCCTCCGGACCCACGTCCGCCTCGATCAGGATCTCCTCGAGCTCGTCGAGCAGATCGGAGAGGCGTCGCGCCTCGCCCGGGCGCAGGAGACCCGAGAGTCGCGCGCCGAGACGCTCCCTGGTCCTCTCGAGTCCCGCCTGGAGCCGTTGGAAGAACTTCACGACGGAGTGGCCATCCTGTCGAGGCGATCCTTCGCCATGCGCGCCTCAGGCGCCTCGGGCGCCAGCTTGATGACGTTCTCGAAATGCTTGCGCGCCTTCTCCTGGTCTCCGTTCAGGCTCCAGGTGACTCCCAGCTCATAGAAACCCTTCACGTACGAAGGGTTCAACCTGACGGACTCCTCGAGGCTCGCGATCGCCTCATCGTTACGCTTCATCAGGCGGAAGAGCATCCCCTTGTTCGCGTGGATCTTCTCCGGCGTCGGATAGGTGAGGTCCTTCAGGGCCCGATCGTATTCCGTCATCGCCTCGTCATAACGGCCGAGCTGTACCAGCGCGAAGGCGCGCCAGTTCCTCCCTTCGGTGTAGCCATTGTCGATCGCGAGCACGCGATCGAACTCCCCGAGCGCGTCCTCGACGGCGTCCAGGCCGAAGAGGACCTGCCCCCGAAGCTGCCGCGCCTCGATGTACTTCGGCTCCTGCTTGAGGACTTCATCCAGGGTGGAGAGCGCTTCCGCCAGCCGGTTGTTCAGATAGTAGTTCTGCGCGAGCTTCACCTTGGCAGACTGCCCCTTGGTCGGTTCCTTCTTCGCGGCCGCCGGAGCCGTCATGGCGAGCATGACGAGCAGGAACGCAAGGAAGCGCGTCACCGGCCATCCGTTCGAGCGTGTCATCGCATCATCCTCCAGTGTCACTGTCGTCTCGAGAAAAGCCCGAAGAACGTGCGCGCGGAGCGTGGGTTCTCCACCGGGTCGAGAGGCTCGACCGCACTCCCCTCAATCACCGCGCGCGGCGTCTCCACCGTCATCGCGCGGCACCGATCATCGCCGAATTGCTGCGTGATGGCGGCCGCGGCTTCGGCCAGGAGCGGCCGCCGGTAGGAAACGTCATGCGCGTCCGAGGCGACCATGTGGACGAGGTTCCTCTCCACCATCGTCATGGCGGCGCGCCGGCTCTTCTCGCCGAACTTGCCCAGGATGCTGCCACCGGTGACCTGGCCCAGAGCGCCGAGCCTGATCAGCCGGAACAGACGATCCGGGTCGTTCATGAACCACGCGATCCGCTCCGGGTGCGCGATCACCGGTGTGACGCCCGCCAGGCGGAGACGATAGACCATCTCATCGTCCCCGGTCATGACCGGCTGGAACGGGAACTCGAGCAGAAGATAGCATCCGGCGTCGTTGTAAGTGACGAGATCCTTGCGCTTCACCTTCTCGACGATGTCCGGCGCCATGTGAACTTCCGCGCCCTTCACGAGCTCCAGAGCGATCCCCTCCTTGCGGATCGCCTCACGCAGCTCCTGAAACGGCGCCTCGATCGTGTCGCGGTGGTTCTCGTAACGGAAGTTGATGTGCGGTGTGCAGACGGACATCCGTATCCCGTCCTCGGCGGCCATGCGGCACAGGGCCACGGCATCTTCGAGCGTAGGCGCTCCATCATCGATTCCAGGAAGCATGTGCGCGTGGGTGTCTATCATGGCGACAATCTAATGCGCGCAGGGGAGCCGGGTCGAGTACAAGCAGGGTGCTGGGTTGCGGCAACGCGGACGGGCCTACTCCCTGGTGAGCTGGCGGCGCAGGAGATCGCCGATGGCGTCCTTCACGGGCTTCCCCTCGTGAAGCAGCGCGTGCACTTGCCCGACGATGGGCATCGCGACCCCTTCGCGCCTCGCCAGACTCCAGGCAGAGACCGTCGTGCGCACCCCCTCGGCCACCATCGGCGTGCCGGCGAGGTGCGCTGCGAGCGTCGTGCCACGCGCGAGGTCCGCGCCCAGGGCCCTGTTGCGCGACAGCTTTCCGGTGCACGTGAGGACGAGATCGCCAAGCCCCGCCAGGCCGGCCATCGTCTCCGGCTCCCCGCCGAGCGCGCTGGCCAGCCTGCTCATCTCGGCGAGCCCTCTGGTGATCAGCGCGGCGATGGTGTTCGTCCCGTAGCCGAGCCCTTCCGCCGCCCCGGCGCCGATCGCGATCACGTTCTTCAGCGCGCCGCCAAGCTCAACGCCGATCAGATCGGTGTTGGTGTAGGCCCGCACGACCCCGCCCGACACCAGCTCCTGGAGTCGTCCGGCAAGGACGGCATCGGTGGAACCCACCACGACGGCCGTGGGATGTCCGTCGGCGACCTCCCGCGCGAACGACGGGCCCGAGAGCGACGCCACGGGCAACGGACCGAGCACCTCCCGCGCCACCTCCGACATCCGCATAAGTGTGTCCGACTCGATCCCCTTGGAGGCGGAACAGATTGGCGCACCGGCCGGCCAGTGACGCCGCGACTGCGTGAGCACGTCGCGCGCGTGATGCGACGGGACCACCAGAAAGACGCACCGCGCTCCCTCCAGGGCATCCGCCATGTCCGCGGTCACTTCGACTCCATCCGGAAGCCGGTGATCGGGCAGGTACCGGCTGTTCTCGCGCTGCGCGCTCATTGCGGCAGCCCGCGCGGCGTCGTGCACCCACAAGGTGACCCTGCGACCGCACCGCGCGAGGTGGATGGCGAGCGCCGTCCCCCAGGATCCCGCGCCAAGAATCGTCGCCTCTTTCAGCTCAGGCATCCCGTTGTCTCCCGTCGCCCATGCGCCGCTCGCGTCCGGCGAGAAGTCTCTCGATGTTCTCCCGATGACGGACGATGACCAGCACGAGCGATGCGGCCACCGACAGGAGCAGCGCGAGCGACGGATCCATCCAGACGATGAGCGCGATCAGCCCGACGCCGGCCCCCAGAGAACCCAGCGAAACGATGCGCGTCGCCAGGAAAATCGCGGCGAAGAGCGCCAGCGCGAGCGTCATGGGAATCGGCGCGAGCGGGAAGTAGGCGCCGCAAGCCGTCGCGACACCCTTGCCACCGCGAAACCTCAGCCAGATCGGATGACAGTGTCCGAGCACGGCGGCGAAGGCCGCACCCGCCGCCACGGCCGGATCATCGGAGAGCGTCATGGCGCCGAGGGTCGCGGCGACTCCTTTGCCGGCGTCGAGAAAAAGCGTCGCGATGCCGGCGATTTTCCCGCCGCTGCGCAGGACGTTGGTGGCCCCGATGTTGCCGCTCCCCTGCGTTCGGATGTCGCCGCCCCCCGTGAACCGATGGAGGATCAGGCCGAAGGGGATCGAGCCGAGGCCGTACGCCAGAAGGAGGATCGCCCACACCGTGCCGTTCACAGAGAGTGCTCCTGGAGCACGTCGTACACGGCTCCGGAGGGCTTGAGAACGCTTCTCATGAGACGCACACTCGCGACGGGGAGCCGGCCGAGATCCTCTCCGAGGTTGCCGGGATTGGAGAACGGCGTGCCGCGACCGTCCAGCCGCGCGAGAGTCAGATGGGGGTGGAACGCCCGGGTCTCCGGGCTCAATCCCGCCCGACGGGCCGTCTCTTCGATCGATGCCTGCAGCGCGGCGAGCCGCGCCAGCGCGCCAGGGTCATCCGCCGGATTGCGCAGGCCGACCCACACGACCCGCGGGCTCGCGCGTTGAGGGAAAAATCCAACGCCGCCGACGGCCAATGAGAACGGCGGGCCGGAGCGCATCGCGAGAACGCGGAGGTCCGAGCCCACTGCGTTCACCAATGCCTCATCGATCTCGCCAAGGAAGCGAAGCGTCAGATGGATCCCTTCGGGGCGAACCCATCGCGCCCCCGCGAACGACTTGCGCAGCGCCGCCTGCACGCCCTCGAGGGACGCGCGGACGGTTTCCGGCAGCGCGACGGCCACGAAGCACCGCAAGCGCCCCTCCTCTCAAGCCGCCTTCAACTGACGGCGCAGCAGCTCGAGAGCGACGCGCGCCGCGATGAAGCGGATCGTCTCACGATCACCCCCGAACTGGAATCGCAACGCGCGGTCCCCCCCGGGCCACGCCAGCCCTATCCAAACGAGCCCCACAGGCTTATCCTCGGAACCCCCGTCCGGCCCCGCGATCCCGGTGATCGACAGACCGTAGGTCGCGCCGGCGTTCGTGCGCGCGGCGATGGCCATGCTCCGGGCCACCGGCTCGCTGACCGCGCCGTGCGCTTCAAGCGCGCTGCGTTCCACGCCGAGCGTCTTTTCCTTGGCGGCATCGGCATACGCCACCCATCCCTGATTGAACCAGCGTGACGCGCCCGGGACCGACGTGACGAGCTGCATGAGCAGCCCCCCCGTGCACGACTCGGCGGCGGCCACAGTCTCTCCACGATCGTCGAGCATGCGGCCCACAACCTGCTCGAGATGGTCGTCCGGTTCCTCGGTGAAGATATTGTCCATCAACCTGGCGCGCGCCGCCGCGATGACGGAGTGCACGCGATCCTCCCGACCGCGCGCGAGGAACGTGATTTCCCCCGCCGCGCTGAGGATCGTCAGGTCGGCTCCCGAGCCCGCAGTGAAGACGGGCGCAAGACGCTCCTGAACTTCGGCTTCGGTCAGTCCCGCCGCTTTCAGGCATCGCGTCGTGACGAGCGTGTCGACGCTCAATCCCTTCCAGCCCGGAGAGGCCACGAGGGATGCGAGCCGCGGGAGGGCTTCCTCGAGCATCATCTTTCGCATCTCGGCCGGTACCCCCGGAAGCGCGACCACGAGACGATCGTCGGGAAGCGTCAGAATGAATCCCCTCGCGGTGCCGATGGGATTGGGAAGCGCGTCGCTCCCCTCGGGGAAGTCCGCCTGCCGCGAGGCCTCCTGGGTCAGGGAGCGGCCTCTGAGACGCTCCCTCGCGACGAGGCGCTCGAGCTCCGACGGGTCGCGGAGCAGGCGGAGCCCGAACGCCCGGGCGATCGCCTCACGCGTCAGGTCATCGAGCGTGGGACCGATGCCCCCCGTGACCACCGCGAGGCCGCAGGCGTCGGAGGCCCAGCGCACCGCGCGGGCGACTGCATCGATTTCGTCCGCAACTATCATGCGCAGATCCGTCGCGATGCCCCGCGCCTCGAGCATACGCGACAACTCCTCGCCGTTCGTGTCGCGCCGGCCATGGTGCAGAAGCTCGCTCCCGACCGCGATCAGCGCCCCCTGGCCGATCACGTCCGTGCCGTCCTCACGCGGTCGCTGCCGTCGTAGACCCTCCCGGGCTCGTGCATGAGCTCGCGGATCGCCTGCATGACGCGCCCCGCGAACTCGCGCATCTGATCGCGCGTGGCGCGTTGTCCTTCCACGACGGGGAACACGAGCGGCGGACCGAACACCACGCGGATGACGCCCGGCCTCGGGAACGCCGAGCCCACGGGCATCACGCGGTGCGCGCCGATGATTGCGGCGGGGATGACGGGAGCTCCCGTGCGCGCGGCCAGAAGAGCCACCCCGTCCTTCCCCGCGCCGGGGTTGCCATCGGCCATGCGCTGCCCCTCCGGGAAGATGGCGATGGCATCGCGCCCCTTCAGGACGCGGATCGCCTGCTTGAGGGCCGCGGGATCGGCCCCCTCGGCGCCGACGGGGATCGAGCCCATCATGTAATAGAACCATCTGAGGCGTTTCAGCCGGTAGATCGGGCGGGTGATCATGAAGTTGAGCCGGCGCGGGCAGGCGCTGCCGAGGATGACGGCATCCGCGTAGGAGGTGTGATTGGCGACGATGATGCAGGTCCCCTTCCTCGGCACGTTCCCGGTCCCCGAGACGCGAACCCGCGTGTAGAGCCGGGTCACGGGCCAGGCCACCGTCTTGATCGTCCAGTAGAACGAGATCCGCGACCAGGCCTGGAAGCTCGCCAGCCCTCCACGATCCACCGTGGTCCTCATGCCGGCTCACGCGCCGGCGGAGCGATGAACCCTCCCGACAGGATGATCTTCAGCCCCTCCTCGACGGTGATCCCGGCGCGGTGCGCATCGGCTCGCGGCACGACGATCGTGTATCCGGAGGTGGGGTTGGGCGTCGTTGGCAGGAAGACGTAGACCCCATCCGCGTCCGGGCGTCCGGGGATCAGCCCGATGGCGGGGGCCGTGACGAAGCCGAGGGACCAGAGCCCGTGACGCGGATACTCCACGAGCACGACTTCGCGGAAGGCCGAGCCCCCCGCGTACTGGAATGCATCGAGGAGCTGGCGCGTGGAGCCGTAGAACCACTTCACCAGCGGGATGCGCATGACCAGCGTCTCCAGCGCGCTCCAGATACGCTTGCCGGCGTAGTTTCCGCCGACCAGGCCGACGACCATCACCACGGCCAGGGTCAGCACCGCCGCGATGACGGGGGTCATCCACACCATCGCGCCGGCAGGCGCCGCGACCCCCTGGAGCATGCGCTCCGCGAGCGGGGCGGCGAAGCCGGTGACGAGAAGGAAAAGCCAGCGCAGGATGGCGAAGGTGATTGCCAGGGGAAGAATGAGCAGGATCCCCTGAAGGAAGGTCCGCCGCAGGAGAGCGATGAGCCGTCCCATTTCAGCCGGCCCGTTGGGCCGTGAAGACGCGCGCGAACTTCACGAAGTAGTCGAGGGCCGAGAGGATGGCCAGGGTCACGACGACCCAGAGCATCATGAGACCCAGAGTCCGCACGCCGCCGATGTATTCGCTGAACCATGTCGCGGGGTTCCAGGGGTGATCCCCGAAGATCAGCAGCGAGATCGCGATCACCTGGGAAAGCATTTTCCCCTTCCCCCACATCGAGGCGGCGATCACGATCTGCTGGGTTGAGGCGACGCTGCGCAATCCCATGACGGCGAACTCACGGCCGATGATGATCACGACCATCCACGCAGGAGCGATGTGTTCCTCGACGAGCGAGATGAAGGCGGCCGACACCAGGAGCTTGTCCGCGAGCGGATCCAGGAGCATGCCGAGATGAGTGACCTGACCCCGTCTGCGCGCGATCCAGCCATCCAGAACGTCTGTCAGTGCCGCGACCAGGAAAACAGCGACGCCCCAGAGTTCCTTGCCTTCGAACTTGGTCAGGAGGATGACAACCAGGATCGGAACGAGAAATATTCTGAACAGGGTCAGGGAGTTGGGAAGATTGACCATGGTCCCTGCATGGTGAAATTCGGTGCGAGGCCGCCCGTTTCACCGGACGTAACTTAGCATCGTGACAACGAGGGGGTCAATCTCCTTTGCGGGTTGCACACCTCTGTGTTAGCGTCGCGCGACCCGCCGGAGGCGATGCGATCGATGACACTCAAGTTCGGCACGGATGGCTGGCGCGCCATCATCGCGGACGAGTTCACGTTTGCGAACGTGAGGCGCGTCTGCGCGGGAATCTCGCACGCCTTCGTCCCCCAGGGCGCGCGGCCGGGCATCGCCGTCGTGGGTCACGACACACGCTTTCTCTCCCCTTCGTTCGCCGCGGCGGCCGCGGAGACGCTCCTGGCCGCCGGCCACAGGGTCCTCCTCGCGCGAGAATCGGCTCCGACCCCTGCCGCCTCGTGCGCCGTCGTCCAGCATCAAGCGAGCTTCGGCGTGGTGATCACCGCCAGCCACAATGCGGCGCCGTTCAGCGGCGTCAAGATCAAGGACGCCGCGGGGTCCAGCGCCGGGAGCGAAGCGACCTCTGCCGTCGAGGCAGGGATTCCCGATGAGCCCCCCGCCGGAATGTCGCTGGAGGAGGGGGAACGGCGCGGCGCCCTTGCGCGCGTATCGTTCGCCGAGGCTCACGCCGCGCAACTGGGGCGCGCGGTTGATATTCCCGCGCTCCGCGCGTCGGGATTGCAGGTCGTCGCCGACCCGATGCACGGCGCCTGCGGGCATCTCCTGGAGTCGCTCCTCGCGGGGGGGACGGCGGCCGTCAGGACGATCAACGCAAACCCGGATCCTCTCTTCGGAGGGCGCCACCCGGAGCCCCTCGAGAAGAACCTGGGGGCCCTCAGGCACGAGGTGCTCGAGCGCCGGGCCGACGCCGGCTTCGCGACCGACGGCGACGGCGATCGGATCGGCGCCTTCGACGAGCGCGGGGTCTTCGTCTCTCCCCTGAAAATCGCGCCTCTCATCGCCTGGAGTTTCCTGAAGGCCGGGCGGCGCGGCACGCTGGGGAAGACCTTCGCGAACACGATCCTCCTCGATCGCGTTGCAAAGCACTATGCGCAGCCGTTCCACGTCTTCCCCGTGGGGTTCAAGCACCTCGCGCGCGAGCTGGCCGCGGGGAGGATGCTCCTCGGCGGCGAGGAGAGCGGCGGCATCGGGATCGCCGGATACATCCCCGAGCGCGACGGAGTGCTGATCAGCATGCTGATCCTTCAGGCCATGCACGAGGAGCAAAAGCCGCTTTCGGAGCTCGTGGCGGACATGGTGGGGACATTCGGCGCCTTCTGCTATCGCCGCCTCGATCTTCCCTGCTCGTCGGAGCGCGGCCTCGGACTCGTGGCATCCCTGAAGCAGCGGCTCCCCGCGGATGTCGGGGGGATGCGCGTGACGGGATACGACGATCTCGACGGTCTCAAGCTTCTGTTCGGAGAGGACGGCTGGCTCCTCTTTCGCGCCAGCGGCACCGAGCCGGTGCTGCGCATCTACGCAGAGGTTCCTGCGGAGGAGAGGCTCGACGCCGTGATGACGCACGCCCTTCGCCTGGTCGACGATCGATCTTCTTGACATGTCGGCGCCCGTCCCTGTATAAGGGGATCTCCCTCTCCCCGCCGAAGCCGCTCTCGGCGGAATCGTCACGCGGCGGCGCTGCGCGGGGTTCGGGTTCACTTCGCGGAGGGATCAAACGATGACGCCGACCAGGCAGGACGCCGTCCCTCGTGCGCACCCGGCGTGCACCGAAGGCACGGCAGCAGCCTCCTTGCAGGACGAGATGCCGGCGCCGCAGGCATCCGGCGTCGGTGATGCACCCCTAGAGTTCGTCGAGGAGGAGGCGCTGCGACTGCTCTCACTCAAGGACCTGGCCGCCTCGCGGTCGAGCATGAGGGTCATCGTGGGGGCGTTCGCGCGGACCGGCCGTCCCAGGGCCTCGCACCTGCTTTTCGATCTTCTGTGCCGCGTCGACCGGGTCGTGGCGCAGCAGCTCGATCGTCCCCCCCGCAGGCTCTCCGAGCGCTCCCAGTCAATCGATCGCCTGAACAACGCGCGCAACGAGACCGAGCTGGCCGCCTGCTTCTGGAGCCTCTACGAGGCGGGCATCCGTCCCCTTCTCGAATCGGCCCCCCGCTGCCATCCGACCGTGGCGCGCGCCAGGGTCTTCGTCCAGCAGAACTACATGAAGAAGATCTGCCTCGCTCACGTCGCGGAGTCGGTGAACATGTCGCGGGGCTATCTCTCGGCGCTCTTCCGCAATCACTGCGGAGTGACGCTCACCGAGTACATCCATCGCGTGCGCATGAAAGAGGCGGAGCGCCTTCTGTCGAGCGGCGAGCACTCCATCTCCCAGGTGGGCTATGCCGTCGGCTACCAGAACTACCGGGACTTCCACAGGAACTTCGTCCGGTACGAGAAGGTGAGCCCCAGGACGTTCCTTCAGGAGAGAGGACGACCCGGCAGGCTCCCCCCGGTGCGGATTCCGCTCGACTGAGTTTCAGCGCAGCCTGCGCTCCAGGCGCGCGCGCGCCGCGGCGGGGAGAAAAGCAGCCCTGGCCGCGTTGCGCAGCAGGGACATCTGTTCCTCTCCGTCGAGCCCGTGGCACCGGGCGGCGCGCGCCATCTCGGTGGGCTGGTCCGTGCCGAAAAACGCTCCGTCGTCGCTGTTGATCGTGATCGTCACCCCTGCGTCGAGCAGCCTGCGCAGGGGATGGCGTGCGCTGGAGCGCACGACGCCGGTGGCGACGTTGCTGGTCGGACAGATCTCCAGCGCCATGCCGCGCCGCGCCAGCTCGGCCAGCAGCGCCGGATCTTCCGCGGCGCGCACGCCATGCCCGAGCCGATCGGGCCGAAGCCAGAAGAGGGCGTCCCGCACCGACTCCGGGCCGCCCCCCTCTCCGGCGTGAACCGTGGTCCTCAATCCGAGACGGCGTGCTCGGGAAAACGCGGCCGCGAAGTCCTTCGCAGGGACGGCCGTCTCGTCCCCGCCGAGGCCCACAGCCGCGAGACCGCGCCCCGCCCAGGGGGCGAGGCTGCCGACGGTCTCGTCGAACCATGCCCCTCCCCACTGCCGCACGCCATCGGCGATGAAGATGACGCTCGGTCCCAGGGAGCGCGACTCCTCCCGCGCTCGCATGAGCCCTCTCATCACCGCGGCGAGAGGGATCCCACGCCGCGCATAGATCTGCGGTGAGAAGAGGATCTCCAGATGCAGCATCCGCTGCCGCCGCGCGCGGGCGAGGATCGCCGCCCCGGCACGATGAAAGTCCTCCTCGTCGACGAGCAGATCGCACAACGCGCCGAAGGAGCGGAGAAAACCGCGCAGGCCGTCGAACCGGCGCATCTCCGGGAGCGGCAGCCGGTGCCTGGCTGCGAGGGACGCAACAGTGGTGGAAGGGAGCGAGCCTTCCAGGTGGAGATGAAGGTCGATGCCAAAAAGAGGATGACTGCGCGCCATCAAGTGTCTGGTGCCCCGTCGTCGCTCATCGATGACATGTTACATGCGACAGGTCACTGCGTCGCGCAATGCGACCCGCCTTGCACGACGCGCTTACTTCCTGGAGATCTTCTGACGGGCCGGACGATTGGTCCAGACGACCGTGCCACGGTCCTGCGCCGGGCGGATGCTCGCGGCGAAGGGGGTCGGGCGCCCCGCCATGGTGGCATCACCTGATCCAGGCAGCGGACCGTAGCGTGCCTCGATCCTCCTGATGTAATCCTGGGTCTCGCGGTAGTCAGGGACGCCGGAGGCGCGCTGCACCGCCCCGGGTCCGGCGTTGTAGGCAGCGAGCGCGAGCGTCGCGTTGCCGCGGTATCGACCCATGAGGTCCTTGAGGTAGGCTACGCCGCCTTCGAGGTTCTGTCGTGGATCGTGAACGTCCTTCACTCCATAGAGGCGCGCCGTCTCCGGCATGAGTTGCATCAGTCCGCGCGCTCCCTTCGGGGAGACGGCCAGTGGATTGAACGCCGATTCGGCGGCGACGACGGCCGCGATGAAGTCGGGGTCCATCCCGTGCCGCGCGCTGATCTCGCTGACGAGATCGGCGAGAGCGGCCGGAACGTCGTCGAAGGGGCCGGTCGAACGCGACCTGTTGGTGGGGGCCTCGGGCTTGACCCGCGGGCGGCTCGAATAGACCACCTTGCCGCCGCGGATCTCGGCTTTGATCTCGGCGCGCGCGGGTGACGCCGTCTCGATCCCGAAAACCGGGGAGAGCATTACGAGCGCCGTGCCGATGGCCATCCGTCTCATGCAGGGATCCTCATGATTGCGGCGATGGAGCCGATGCGAGATGCCGGGAGAGGATCTTCCGGGACTCCGCAAGAACATCAGGGATGCGCTCCGCATCCCGTCCGCCGGCCTCGGCCATCAGCTTGTTCCCTCCACCGCTTCCCCCCACGACGGCGGCGAGGTCCTTGATGAGGAGCCTCGCGTCGAGACGCGGCGCGAGGTCCTCCGTGATCGCCGCGAGCAGCGCGACCTTCCCCTCCGTCTCGGAGGCGAGGACCACCACCGCGGTCTGCGCCTCCTTCTTGAGATTGTCCGCGAGGTGGCGCATCCCGGAGCGATCCAGCCCCTCCACCTTGCGCGCGATCAGCCGCACGCCATCGACTTCCGCGAAGGGGGTGCCTCCCTCCGTCTCCTCGCGGGCGCCCGCCTTCATCTCGACCTGCGCCAGCCTCAGCTTGAGCTTCTCGATCTCGCGCGTCTGCATCTTCTGGGTCGCCAGCAGATTGACGACGGCCTCCTCGAGCCCCTCGCGCCCCGCCTTCAACAGCGCATCCACCCCGGTGACGATCCGGGCATCCTCCCGCGCCCGGCGGAACGCCGCCATCCCCGTGAGGGCCTCCACGCGCCGCACGCCGGCCGCGATGCCCCGCTCGCCGATGATCTTCATGAACCCGATGTCGCCCGTCCCTTCGCAGTGCGTTCCCCCGCACAGCTCTTGGCTGTAGCCAGGCACCGTCACCACCCGGACACGGTTGCCGTACTTCTCGCCGAAGAGCGCAATGGCTCCCTCTTTCATCGCGTCGTCGAAGCTCGTCTCGCGCTTCACGACCGCCGTGTTGCGCAGGATCTGGGTGTTGACCTCGTCCTCGACCCGCTCGAGCGCCTCCCGGCCGACCTGGCCCGGGTAGTTGAAGTCGAAGCGGAGGCGATCGGGGCCGACGTAGGACCCGGCCTGCTGGACGTCGGAGCCCAGCACGTTCTTGAGCGCGGCGTGCAGCAGGTGCGTGGCCGTGTGGTTCCTCATGGTCGCGGCGCGCGCCACGGGATCGACGGATGCCGCGATCCGATCGCCGACGGAGAACGATCCATTCAGCACGGTGACCGCGTGGATGACCATGCCGGGCACGGGGCTCTTCGCGTCGTCGACGTCGGCGACCGATCCGTCCGCGCCACGAAGCTGCCCTGTGTCGCCCACCTGCCCTCCCGATTCGGCGTAGTACGGCGTGCGATCAAGCACGACGAACCCCCGCGCCCCTTCGCTCAAGGTCTGCTCCAGGCCGCTCTTCCCCGCCAGCGCCAGGATCTTCGCGTCCGGCACATCGAGCGTGGAATAGCCGAGGAAGGCCGTCGGCTCCCACCCCTTGTCGCGGGCCAGATCGAGCAACGCGCGGGGATACTCCGGCGCCCCCTGCGCCTGCCAGGAAGCGCGCGCGGCCTCGCGGTGCCGCTCCATCTCGGCATCGAGAGAGGCCTGATCGGGGAGCTGGACGCCGTTGCTCACGGCGATCGCCTGCTGAATCTCGAGAGTCACGCCGTAGGTCGTCCAGAGCATCACGGCGGTCTCCGGAGGGACCGTGCCCCCGCGCGAGCGCGCGAACACCGCCTCGGTCTCCGCCATCCCACGCGCGAGACTGGACACGAACGCGTCCTCCTCGCGGCGGCAGACCTCCGCGATCCGTCGCGCGTTCGTGGCGAGCTCGGGATAGGCCGGGCCCATCATCGCCACCACGCTGGCCGTCATCTCGTGCAGGAAGGGCGCCTGAAGCTTCACGTTGCGCCCGTAGGTCAGGGCGCGTCTGATAATCCGGCGCAGGATGTAGCCGCGCTTCTCGTTGGAAGGGACCACGCCGTCGGCGATCAGGAAACAGAGCGCGCGCAGGTGGTCTGCCATGACCTGGAGCGATACGTCGATCGCGCCATCACCGGCGCCGCTGCCGTAGGTGACGCCGGCGCGCGCCGCCAGGGCATCGATGAGGGGCATGAAGAGGTCCGACCTGTAGTTGCTCTTGACCCCCTGCAGGATCGCGGCGAGTCGCTCGAGCCCCGCTCCGGTGTCGATGCTGGGAGAGGCGAGGGGCATCAGGCTTCCGTCGGGCCGCCTGTCGAACTGCACGAAGACGAGGTTCCAGAACTCGAGGTAACGATCGCACGCACACCCCGGCGCGCAGGACGCGCTGCCGCAACCGACATCGGGTCCCTGGTCGTAGTAGATCTCCGAGCAGGGGCCGCACGGGCCCGTCTCGCCCATCGCCCAGAAATTGTCCTTCTCGTCCATCCGCCGGATCCGGTTGGACGGCAGCTTCGCGATGTCCTTCCACAAGGCGGCCGCCTCGTCGTCTTCCCGGAACACGGTCACATGGAGCCGTTCTTTGGGCAGCTGGTACTCCCGAGTGACCAGCTCCCACGCCAGGGCGATCGCTTCATCCTTGAAGTAGTCGCCGAAGGAGAAGTTCCCCAGCATCTCGAAGAAGGTGTGATGGCGGGCCGTGCGTCCCACCTGATCGAAGTCGTTGTGCTTGCCGGAAACCCTGAGGCACTTCTGGGCCGACGCCGCCCGCCGGTAGTCCCGCGTCTCCGTCCCGAGGAAGACGTCCTTGAACTGATTCATGCCGGCATTGGTGAAGAGCAGCGTCGCGTCGCCCGCGGGGATCAGCGAAGAGCTCCTGACGCGCGCGTGGCCGCGCGCCTCGAAGAACCCCAGAAACTTCTCGCGGATCTCATTCCCCTTCATCCCGGCTCTCCATCCCCGGCTGGCCGCCGCCTGCGCCGCGCGCTCCGCCCTCGATCGACGCGGCCGGAGGGGCCGGCGGGCCCCCAGACTAGCGCATCGCGAGGCGGTTCGGGACCCGGGAGCCTGTCTCAGGATCCTACTGTTTGCCGATAACGAAGGGCGAATCGGGATCTTCCATGCTGAGATCGTCATCGGTCCGCAGCGTGGCCTCCATCTCCGACTGCGCCACGTCACCGGTCGAGTGGATCCCCTGGATCTTCAGCTTGAACTCATCGGGGTTGGTCGCGCGGCGCAGCGCCTCGTCGAGCGAGATCAGCTCCTTCTGATAGAGCTGGTAGATCGACTGATCGAAGGTCTGCATTCCGTACTGCGACGTGCCCGAGGCGATGGCGTCGCGGATGAGCTTGGTCTTCTCCTTGTTCTCGATGCAGTCGCGGATGTAGCCCGTGGTCCTGAGGACCTCCACGGCCGGCACGCGCCCCGTGCCGTCCGCGCGCGGGAGCAGGCGCATGGAGATGACTGCCTTCAGGATGCCGGCGAGCTGCAGGCGGACCTGCTTCTGCTGGTGCGGTGGGAACACGGAGATGATGCGGTTGACGGTCTCGGTCGCGTCGACGGTGTGGAGCGTCGACAGGACGAGGTGTCCCGTCTCTGCCGCCGTAATGGCCGTCTCGATGGTCTCGTAGTCTCGCATCTCACCCACGAGGATGACGTCGGGGTCCTGGCGCAGCGCCGATCGGAGAGCCCCGGAGAAGTGCTTGGTATCGACCTCGATCTCGCGCTGGTTGATGAGGCTCTTCTTGTCGCGATGCAGGAACTCGATCGGATCCTCGATGGTCATGATGTGCTCGGTGCGCGTCGAGTTGATGTAGTCGATCATCCCGGCGAGGGTCGTCGACTTGCCCGAGCCCGTGGTCCCCGTGCAGAGGATCATCCCGCGGCGCTCCTCGGAGATCGACTTGAGCGTCGGCGGGAGCATCAGCTCCTGGAAGGTCCTGATCTTGACCGGGATGACCCTGAGGACCAGCCCCACCGTCCCGCGCTGCTGGAAGATGTTGCAGCGGAACCTGCCGAGCCCCGGGACCGAGTAGGCGATATCGATCTCGTAGTTGTCCTTGAACTTCTGTTTCTGACGGCCGCTCATGATGCTGAAGCCCATCGCGATGGTGTCTTCCTGCATCAGGCGTTTGACGTCCACGAGCGGCTCGAGCTCACCGTGGACCCGGATCACGGGATGGCTCCCGACCTTGAGATGAAGGTCCGAGGCGCCGCGCTCGCTCGCCGTCTTGAGCAGATCGTTGATGTGCACTTGTGCCCTCCTGGGTGCGGCACCGCGCGGAAAGCAGCGCTGCCGGACAGGGGCGGAATCTATGGCTCGACCCGGGGGAAGTCAAAGAAAGGCCGGTGCTTAGCGCAGGTCGCCGGCCTGGAAGAGAGCAAGCCCCACGGCCACGATCCCGGCGGTCTCGGTCCTCAGAACCCTGGGGCCCAGGTGGATGCTCCTGTAGCCTGCCGCCGCTGCCAGGGCGAGATCCTGAGGAGACCATCCCCCTTCGGGACCGATGGCCAGGACCGCGCGGGCGGGGCCATCCGGACCCAGGCCGGCCAGGGGCTCGGCCCGCGGGTCCTCGGTGCTCAGCACGAGGCGGAGCTCTCCCTGGCTTGGGAGTTTCGCGAAGTCCTCCCAGGTCACGGGCTCGGAGAGCTCAGGCACGCTGAGTCTCCCCGATTGGCGTGCCGCGTCCTCGGCGATGCGCCTCCACCGTTCCAGGCGGCCCGTGGCGCCTGCGGGGCGCGCGACCGAGCGGCTCGCGACGATCGGAGCGATCCGCGACACGCCGATCTCCGTGGTCTTCTGGACGAGGAGATCCATCCGATCCGGGTTGCGGGGGATCGCCTGGGCCAGCGTCACGTGCAGCCGCGGCTCGACCTTCCGGTCTTCGCGCGACCCGAGCCGCACGCGCGTCTCCTCCCGGTCGATGCGCTCCACCGTGCCGCGATACCCCGTGCCCGCGCCATCGAACACCGCCATAGCGTCCCCCGCGACCAGCCTCAGGACGCGCGCGAGATGATGATGCTCCGCGCCGCGCAGGATCAAAAGCGCTCCCTCCCCTTCCGCGAGGGACCCGGGCGAGACCAGGAAGCGGCGCTCGCTCACGGCTCGGGAACCAGGGCCAGGGCGATCCAGCCGTCCATCGCGCGTCGCTCCGCGGCCGCAAGCCCTGCCGCGCCGGCCGCGTCCAATGCCACCCCCTCGTCGTCCGGCAGCAGACCGGATACGATCAGCGCGCGCCGCGTTGCGGTTGCCAGCGCGATCATCCCCCGCGTCAGTGTTCCCAGGTCGATGTTCGCCACCACCAGGTCGAAACTTCCCTTCCTGATCGCCTCGATCGGCATGGCGGCGAAGAGGATCCCCCGCGCTTCGCTCGCCGTAGCGTTGCGCGTGGCCACCTGGAGGGCCTCCTCGTCCACGTCGATCGCGACGACGGGGCGCGCGCCAAGACGATGCGCCGCGATCGCCAGGATCCCCGAGCCTGTCCCGGCGTCCAGAACCGAATCGCCCGCGCGGAAGCGTTCCTCGAGCATCGCGACACAGAGACGGGTGGTGGGATGCTCCCCCGTCCCGAACGCACGGCCGGGCGTCACCCTCAGGGCGATCCGCTCCCCCGCGGGAAGAGGTTTCGCGCCCGGCACGACGACGAACCGCTCGCCGATGGGGAACGGCTCGAGGCGCTCCATCCAGCGCTCGTGCCAGCGCTCGTCGGCGACCTGCTCGTCGGACAGGATCCGCAGGGAAGGCGAAACGGCCGCCGCGCCCAGAATGCGGCCGACGGGATCGTCAGGGGCCGCCGCGAACCACGCGATCAGACGACCCTCCTCGCTCGCGACGCCCAGGGTTCCGCACTCGTGCAGCAGGACGATGGCCGATTCCTGATCCGCCTCGGGCACCTCCAGGATCAGACGGCGCCACGATCGCACTAGTGTCCCGTATCCGAAATCGTGTTAACACCGAGGACGCCGAGGCGCCCGGATGGCAAGGAGCGAAGAGGGCGCATGTCTTTTACATGTAACCGATGAGCGACGCAGCCAGCCGGGATGCA
>Ga0137433_1000169_pt1 | contig 38058 bp, 33 predicted proteins | sample EasRivERMZT840_2_FD_102335 | JGI IMG/M metagenome (GOLD analysis project Ga0137433, IMG submission 102335) | Soil microbial communities from meander-bound floodplain in the East River, Colorado, USA - East River MetaG ERMZT840_2 | ecosystem: Environmental > Terrestrial > Soil > Floodplain ...
GATACCCATGCTCCTGGCCATCGGCGCGGTCCATCAAGGCCTGGTGCGCGCGCGCCAGCGCATCCGCACCGGCCTCGTCGCGGAAGCCGGTGACGCCTGGGACGTCCATCATCTGGCGGCCCTCTTCGGGTATGGCGCTGAAGCGGTGCATCCCTGGCTGGCGCTGCAATGCTTCCGCGATGCCGAGTCCTCCGCAGTGCAGTATCGCAGCGCCGCGGAGAAGGGACTGCTCAAGATCCTTTCGAAGATGGGCATCTCGACGCTCCAGTCGTACGCCGGCGCGCAGATCTTCGAGGCGCTCGGCCTCGGCAAGGAAGTGGTCGAGTGGTGCCTCACCGGCACCGCGTCGGTCATTGGTGGTGTCGGTTTCAGGGAAATCGCCGATGACGTGCTCGCGCGCCAGCCGAGCACCGAGGCTGCGCTGCCCGATCACGGCCGCGTGCGCTATCGCCGCGACGGTGAGGACCACGGCTGGTCGCCGCCGCTGGTGCGCGCGCTGCAGCACGGCGAGTACGGCGGGTTCGCCGATGGCGTCCTGGCGCGTGCTCCCGCTGGTCCGCGCGACCTGCTGACCTTCCGCGAGCAGACGCCGGTGGCGCTCGAGGAGGTCGAGCCGGCGGAAGACATCCGGCGCCGGTTCATCTCGAGCGCGATGTCGCTCGGCGCGCTGTCTCCGGAAGCGCACGCCACGCTCGCGATCGCGATGAACCGCATCCATGCGCGCTCGAACTCCGGCGAAGGCGGCGAGGATCCGGCGACGTACGTCACGCGCGCCGATGGTGACCGCGCCGACAACCGAATCAAGCAGGTCGCCTCCGGCCGCTTCGGTGTGACGACCAGCTACCTCGTGCGCGCGGACGAGCTCGAGATCAAGATCGCGCAGGGCTCGAAGCCGGGTGAAGGCGGTCAACTGCCGGCGCATAAGGTGACCGACCTGATCGCGCGGTTACGGCATGCGGTTGTCGGCATTTCGCTGATCTCACCGCCGCCGCATCACGACATTTATTCGATCGAGGACCTCGCTCAACTGATTCACGACCTGAAGCAGGTCAATCCCAACGCGCGGGTGGGCGTCAAGCTCGTCGCCGAGGCCGGCGTGGGCACCGTCGCCGCAGGCGTGGCGAAGGCGTACGCCGACTATGTGCTCATCTCGGGGCACAACGGCGGGACCGGTGCCTCGCCGCTGTCCTCGATCAAACACGCCGGATCTCCGTGGGAGCTGGGGCTCGCCGAGACGCAGGCCATTCTGATGCGCAACGGCTTGCGGGAGCGCATCGAGGTGCGCACCGACGGCGGGCTGCGGACCGGCCGCGACGTCGTGATCGCCGCCCTGCTCGGTGCCGAAGCATTCGGATTCGGGACCGCCACGGTCGTGGCACTCGGCTGCGCGATGGCGCGCCAATGCCACCTCAACACCTGCCCCACCGGCATCGCGACGCAACGGCCGGATCTGCGGGCAAAGTTCAAAGGGACGCCCGAACAGGTCATCGCGTACTTCACGTTCATCGCCGAGGACGTGCGCCGCATCTTGGCCTCCCTTGGCGCGCGGCGGCTGGACGATCTGATCGGGCGGGTCGAGCTGCTGCGCCGCCTGGAGCGGCCGGAGCATCCCCGCGCGCAAATGCTCGATCTGTCGGCGCTGCTCGAAGCGCCGGCCGAGCCGTCGCGGCCGCGGCGGCGCACGGTGGCGCGCAACGCCCGGCCGGGAATCGTCTCGCTGGACGCGGAGATTCTCGCGCGTACAGACCCGACACCTCGCGTCATCGCTATCGGCAATCACCATCTCACGGTCGGCGCCCGCATCGCGGGCGAGCTGACGCGCACGCACGGCGCCGCGGGCCCGGGCGAGCCCCTCCGGCTCCGGTTCCGCGGCAGCGCCGGCCAGAGCTTTGGCGCGTTCACGATTCCGCGCATGCATCTCAACCTGGAAGGCGAGGCGAACGATCACGTCGGCAAGGGGCTGTGTGGGGGCGAAATCGTTATTCGTCCATTCCGCGGCGCGGGCTATGGCACAGGAGTGGTGATCGGGAATACCGCCCTGTACGGCGCCACGTCCGGCCGGCTGTACGCGGCGGGCGCCGCGGGTGACCGCTTTGCCGTCCGCAATTCCGGCGTCGTGGCCGTGATCGAAGGCGCCGGCGACCACTGCTGCGAGTACATGACCGGCGGGGTCGTCGTGGTGCTGGGACCGGTCGGCAGGAACTTCGGGGCCGGCATGTCGAACGGTCTCGCCTACGTGCTGGACGAGCGCGGCGTGCTCGAGTCGCGCTGCAACCTCGAGATGGTCGCCGTCACGGGTCTGAACTCGATGGACGAGCGCGCGCTGCGCAAGCTCGTCCAGCAGCACTACCACAAGACCGGCAGCGCCCGCGCGCGGCTGATTCTCGCCCAGTGGGACGCGTATCGCCAACGCTTCCGCAAGGTCGCCCCGCCCGGCCCGCTCGCGCCGGCGGCCATCGAATCCGTGGTTCAACTCCTCTCGACGGAGAGCCGTGCATGAAGCTCATCACGACGATCGTTCGTCCCGACCGCCTCCCCGAAGTCAAAGCTGCCCTGTTCCGGGCGGGGATCACCGGCATCACGCTGAGCCGCGTCAGCGGGCACGGTGGGGAGCACGAGCGGTTCGAGCAGTATCGCGGGACCGCGCTGGTCATGGAATTCCACGAGAAAGTCAAAATCGAGATGGTGTGCTCCGAGCCCTTCGTCGAGCCGTGCGTGCAGGCGATTCTGTCCTCCGCCCGCACCGGCGAGGTGGGCGACGGGAAGATCTTCGTGCAGCCGATCGAGCAGGTGATTCGGATCCGCACCGGTGACGTAGACAACGCCGCTCTAACCGCCGTCAATGCCGACGCGGTCCAACGCGCGGCGATCAACGCAGCTGGAATGGGAGGTGCTGTGTGACACAAGCCACGGTGTCGTCGGGCGATACTGCCTGGGTACTCGTTTCGAGCGCTTTCGTGCTGTTGATGACCGTCGGTCTCGCGTTCTTCTACGGCGGCCTGGTCCGCCCCAAGAACGCGCTGAATACGATGATGATGAGCATGGTCGCGCTCGGCGTGGTGGGTGTGCAGTGGATGCTGGTCGGGTACTCGATCGCATTCAGCCCAGGCAATTCATGGCTCGGCGGCCTGTCGTGGCTCGGTCTGCAGAACGTGGGGCTGGAACCCAATCCGACGTACTCGTCGACGATCCCGCTCCAGGCCCATGCGATGTTCCAGGGCATGTTCGCCATTATCACGCCCGCACTGATCTCGGGCGCGATCGTGGAGCGGATGCGGTTTCGCGGGTACATCGTGTTTCTCGTCCTGTGGGCGACGCTGATCTACGACCCGCTAGCGCACTGGGTCTGGGGGTCCGGCGGCTGGCTGCTCAAGCGGGGAGCGCTGGACTTCGCGGGCGGCACCGTGGTCCACATCAGCGCGGGCGTATCGGCGCTCGTCGCGGCGTGGTTCCTCGGGCCGAGGCGCGATTATCGCCGCGTTCCCATCGCGCCGCACAACGTTCCGCTGGTGCTGCTCGGCGCCGGGTTGCTGTGGTTTGGATGGTTCGGCTTCAATGCCGGCTCGGCGCTCGCGGCGAACGGGCTCGCCGCGCTCGCGTTCGTGAATACCAACACCGCCGCGGCCGCGGCGCTCGTGACCTGGGCGGGACTCGATCTGCTGCGCACCGGCAAGATCACGGCGGTCGGCGTTGCCACCGGTCTTGTAGTTGGTCTCGTCGGCATCACGCCGGCGGCGGGATACGTCACTCCAATGGCGGCGCTGCTGATCGGCGCGATCGCCGCGGGCATCAGCTACACGGCCATCCAGATTCGGTCGCGGACCAAACTTGACGATGCACTCGACGTCTTCTCCTGCCATGGTGTGGCGGGTATCGCGGGCGCACTGCTGACCGGCGTGTTCGCCACCAAGATCGTGAACCCCGCCGGCGGCGACGGACTCCTCGCGGGAAACGCCGCGCAAATCGGCGTGCAGCTGCTCGCCGTGCTGGCGACCGTGGCGCTCGCGGCACTCGGCACGCTCGGCATTCTGGCGCTCATCCAGGCGACGATCGGCGCGCGGGCGGACGTGCCCGAGGAGATCGCCGGGCTCGATCTGAGCCAGCACGGCGAAGAAGCGTACTTCGGGACGGATCTGGGCGGTCTGGCAGGAACCGGAACGTCACTCGGCGGCAGCGTGGTGGTCGAGGCGTTCGTCGAGGCAGCGCCCGTTCCCGCGCCGGAGCCGGCCGTATGATCGCCGCGGCCGTGGCTGCGGCGCTGTTGCCGCTGACTGTCGCACAATCGACGCCATTCTCCGGCAATGTCACGCTGGCGGGAGACTACCGCTTTCGTGGCGTGTCGCAGACCTACACGCAGCCCGCCATTCAGGGAGGCCTCGACTACACATCGACCCCCGGGGCGTACCTGGGTGCCTGGGGCTCGAACGTCAGCGGCAATCAGTTTCTGAATGGAGGGTCGCTCGAGCTGGACCTGTACGGCGGGTACCGCGTGACGTACGCGAGACTTGGTTGGGACCTGGGCGTGCAGTACTACTGGTATCCCGGGGCCCGCTACAACATCGACCCGGGCGATAACTACAACACGCTCGAGGTTTACGCCGGCGTGCGGTACCAGCAGTTCTCCGCGAAATACTGGCACGCCCTGACGGACCTGTTCGGCATGAAGACGAGCACGATCGGAGGTTATTGCGGCATCGCAAGCGACGGCACCCCGGAGACTGCGAATTGTCTCGGGACCGGCAGCACCAAGGGGTCGGGGTACGTCGATCTGTCCGCCGGCTTTGTCCTCTTCGAAGGGGTGAATCTGGCGCTACACGGCGGCTACCAGTCCGTCCGCAACTATTCGCAACTGTCGTATGCGGATTACAAGGTCGGCCTGTCGCGCGACTTTGGCGGCATTACGCTCGGGGCCGCCGCGGTGGGCACCAACGCGGAGAGCCGGTTCTACCGCTACACGCCCACCACTACGGGATCGCAGGAGACCCAGGACGTGGCGAAGGCGACGATCGTGTTGTCGGCGAGCAGGGCATTCTGAGATAGACCCGAGGCGTCTGACGGTCTATTCTTCACCTCTATGACAGCTGAGGTGAAGGCGACGTCGCTGCGGTTCAAGGTCGGGCTCGTGCAGATGAGCATGAGTGACGACCCCGCCGCGAATCTCGACAAGGCCGTCGGGCGCATCCGGGAATGCGCCAAGCAGGGCGCGAATCTTGTCTGCCTGCCGGAGCTGTTTCGCACGCAGTACATCGGCCAGCGCGAGGACCACGACCTCTTTGATCTCGCGGAAGCGGTGCCGGGGCCCACGACCGAGGCGCTGGGCAAGGTCGCGAAGGAGCTCGGCACCGTCATCATCGCATCGCTATTCGAGCGCCGCGCCGCGGGATTGTATCACAACACAGCCGCGGTGATCGATGCCGATGGGAAGGTGAAGGGCATCTACCGCAAGATGCATATCCCTGACGATCCCGCCTACTACGAAAAATTCTACTTCACGCCCGGCGACCTCGGCTTCCGCGCCTTCGACACGAAGGTGGGGCCGATCGGCACGCTGGTGTGCTGGGATCAGTGGTATCCGGAAGGCGCGCGCCTGACCGCGCTGCAGGGCGCCAACATCCTGCTGTACCCGACGGCGATCGGCTGGCACCCCTCTGAAAAAGCGAAACATGGCGCGCAGCAGCTCGACGCCTGGAAAACGATCCAGCGCAGTCACGCGATCGCGAACGGCTGCTGGGTGGCCGCCGTGAATCGCGTGGGGTTCGAGCAGCTCGGTGGCCAGGGCGCCGGCATCGAGTTCTGGGGTCACTCGTTCGTGTGCGATCCGTTCGGGGTGATGGTCGTCGAAGCCGGCGAGCAGGAACAGAACGTCATCGCCGATGTCGACGTGGCGCGGGTCGAGGAAGTCCGGCGCAACTGGCCGTTCCTGCGGGATCGCAGGACCGATGCATATAGCGGTATTCAGCATCGGTTTCTCACGGATTGAGTCATCGGTCATCAGTCATCGGTTGTCGGTGGTCATCGGTAAGAACTGACGACCGATGACTGACTACCGATTACCCGCAGAGTGGGAACCCCACGCGGCGACCTGGATCGGCTGGCCGCACAACGCCACCGACTGGCCGGGCAAATTCCCGGTCATCCCCTGGGTGTACGGCGAGATCACGCGGGGGCTCGCGCGCAGCGAGACGGTGCGCATTCTCGTCAATTCCAAGAGTCATCAAGCGCAGGCGACGCGCATCCTCAAGAAGGTTGGCGTAGACCTCGCGCGCATCGACTTTGTGCCGTTTCCCACCAATCGCGGCTGGACCCGCGACTTCGGCCCGATCTTCGTACGAAAAGACAAAGGCCTCGCGATCGCGCGGTTCCACTTCAATGCCTGGGCCAAGTACAAAGACTGGAAAAAGGACGACAAGATTCCCGAGCGCGCCGCCAAGCGGCTCAAGCTGCCACTAATCGATGGAAAGATCGTGCTCGAGGGCGGCAGCATCGACGTGAACGGCCGGGGCACGCTGATCACGACGGAAGAATGTCTGCTCGATCCCATTGTCCAGACCCGCAACCCGGGGCTGTCACGCTACGAGATCGAACATGTGTTCCGCGACGTGCTCGGCGTGACGAATACGCTGTGGCTGGGCAACGGCATCGCCGGCGACGACACGCACGGCCACGTGGATGACCTGTGCCGATTCGTGAATCCGACGACCGTCGTGGTCTGCCGCGAGGACAACCCCAAGGACGTGAATTACAAATCCCTCGCGGAAAACCGCGAGCGCCTGCAGGGGATGCATCTGGAAAAAGGGGCGGCCATCGAGGTGATCGACCTCCCGATGCCCGCCCCGCTCTCCTTCGATGGCGTCAGGCTACCCGCAAGCTACGCCAACTTCTACATCGCCAACGCCGCAGTGCTCGTGCCGACGTTCAATGACCCCAACGACCGTATCGCGCTCGGCATCCTGGCGGAGCTGTTTCGCGATCGCCCCGTCGTCGGCATCCACGCGGTGGATCTCGTGTGGGGCCTCGGCACGATCCACTGCCTGACCCAACAAGAGCCTACTGTAACTGCCAAATCTCCACCCGATTTCCGGTGAAGATCGGGATCAACACGCGATTCCGTTTCGCGTCATAGCCGATGTCCGCCGGACTGGGCACGCCCTTGATGACCTTCGTGCCCTGGCCATCCGCGTACCGATATACCGACGAGTCCGCCCAGCTTGAGACCCACAGCGCGCCGTGCGCAAGCTCGACCCCGTCGAACATGCCGGGGCCGGTACCCAGTGGCGTCGTGGTCGTTTCGCCCGGCTTCCAAGCGCGGATCGTGCCGCCACCGAAGGAGACGATGACGAACCGCTGGTTCGCCGCGTCCCACGTAATACCGTTCGGCCGGGCAAGGCTGTCGGTCTTCAGGGCCGAGCTCACCTTCCGATCGGGCGCGATCCGGAAGATCTGATCGGTGCCGACGTGCTCCGGGCCCTGTGCCCCGAAACGGATCGCGGTGTCGGTGATGTAGAGCGAGCCGTCCGGTGCCGCAGCGATGTCGTTCAGGAAGACGGCGCCGGGAACGGAGATCGTCGCCACCGGAGCATCCGTGCGGGCATTGAACCCGCGCACGACGTCGATGTCGGTGACCCACAGCGTGTCGCCCACGACCGCCATCCCCTTCGGCGCGTTCAGGCCCTTGATGAACGCGCTGTCGCGCAGGGTCCCATCCGGTGAGACGACACTGATGTAGCCGTTGCCGTCCTTGGTGATGGGACTGCCGTTGATGTTGGAGACGAAGTAGACATCCTGCGCGGAATCCCACAGCACCGATTCCGGTGTCTGGAACCCGGCGACCGTTGCGGTTTTCGTGGGAGTTCCACTCACCGCGCTGTTCTCCCGCTTTTCGGCCGGTTTGCATGCCGCTATTGCGGCGACCACGGCTCCTGCGGCCCACAACTGCGTCCTGTTCATCAGCGTACTGCCTCCTCGGCGAGCGTTTGGATGTGATGCAACACCCGCGTGTGGATCGCAGTCACGATCTCGCGCGCGGGCACGGTCCAATAGACCTGCGGAAACATGTCGACAACGTAGCGGGTTCGGCCCTCGAGTCGCGTCCTCCCGCCGGGGAGCGGGATGAGCCGGAACTCGCCGTGTGTCGCGCGAAAGTATCCATCGAGGTGTGGCGGGTGCACGTCCCGGTACGGGGTGACCTCGTTCATGGGAGGCGCCTGCGCGGTGATGTCGAACGCCAACAGCCGGTTCTCCTCCCATGCGGTGATCGGTTCGACGAAGCTGCCGGTCGTGAAATCGCAGTAGCGGATCGCGCCGACACCGCGTCCCTCGATGCGCGCGCGCGTGGGGGCGGCAACACCGGCGCGGAACAGCCATTCCGTGGGCGGCGGGAGATCGGGGAACGTCACGACGTGACGCCACACGATCTCCGGCGGAGCGGCGATCTCAACGATTGTCAGCACCTCCTGCGACGGCGGCGTGGGTCGTGGTTCCACGCCGACGAGCAGCGGCACGAGCAGGGCCAGCCCCGCACCCGTCGACGCGCGCACATCGCGCGTGGCCATGACTCGTCCCAGCACGGCACCGGGGAAGGCGACCGCCAGCGCGATCGGCCACGCCATAGCGATACAGATCACGCCTTCCAGCGCGAATATGACTAGCGAACCGGCGGCAATCGTCACACTTCCCATTGCCAGGAGGATCGATTGCCCGGCGGGCCGCGCGTGACCGTGGTTGTAGATGTAGGAGCTGATATATCCGACCGTGAACGGCACACCGAGGAAGAAGCCGGTGGAGTAGCTGCGCCTCAAGTACACGCCGATGCCGACGGTGAGCAGCGTGATGGCGACGGACGCGGCCACACCGAGCATCGCGCTTTTGATGCGGTCGTCCATGGCGAGCGGCGGCGGCTCGACCGGCCATTGCATCTTCGAGAGCGGCGGCGCCAGCGACAGGATCGCCATCAACACGAAGTTGATCACGGGGACGAAAAACAGCAGCGCGATCCAGGGACTGCGGCCGGCATCGATCGCGCGCCGCATCGACATGCTGACGCCGATCCACAGGAATGGCAGCGCCATCGCAATGAGCAGCGGCAATAACCAGGCGGGTCCGTCCTGGAGCAGCTCCTGCCGCGCCTGGAGCAGTGGGTTCAGATAGTCGAGCGGCGTCCAGACACGGTCCGCGAACCGCCAGATCAGCAGCGCGTCGAGACCGTACTTGAACGCCGTCAGTCCGAGACCATGCCTGAAGTACGTCCCCCGATCGACCGGATCGGAGAAACCGAACCACAGGCGCAGCCAGCGGGCGAGCACCTACGCCTTCGCTTCCTCGAGCTCCTTCTTCCGCGCCTCCGTGACTTTCGCCGAGACGTCGGGCGGCGCGTCCTGATAGACGTGGAACTTCATCTTGTACGTGCCGCGTCCGTGCGTGATCGAATGCAGGGTCGTGGCGTAGCGGTCCAGCTCGGCCTCGGGGACGAGCGCCTTCACCTTCGTCAGCCGGCCGTCCTTGTCTGTGCCGAGAATGTGGCCGCGGCGCGACGACAGGTCTCCCATGACCGAGCCCTGATAGTCGTCGGGCGTCCAGACTTCGACTTCCATGATCGGCTCGAGCAGCACCGGCCGGGCGCCCGGGCTCACGTTTCTGAAGGCGAGAATCCCCGCCATCTTGAACGACATTTCATTCGAGTCCACGTCGTGGTAGGAGCCGTCGTACAGCTCCACTTTGAAGTCCACGACGGGATAGCCGGCGATGGGTCCTTTGTGCGCTGCCTCGACGACGCCGCGCTCGACCGCGGGGATGTATTGCCGCGGGATCACCCCACCCACGATTTCATCGATGAACTGCACGCCTGAGCCGCGCGGCAGCGGCGCGATACGGATCCAGCAGTCCCCGTACTGGCCACGGCCGCCGGTCTGCTTCTTGTGTTTGCCCTGGCCTTCGGATTTGCCGCGGAACGTCTCGCGGTAGGCGACCTTGGGCCGCGACGTCTGTGCATGGACGCCAAATTTCCGCGCCAGTCTCCCGACGACGATCTCGAGATGTCGCTCGCCCAGCCCGCGGATCAGCGTCTGCGCCAGCTCGCCGTTGTACTCGTGATGAAACGTCGGGTCTTCTTCGTGGAGCTTGTGCAATCCCGTCGACAGTTTGTCTTCTTCGCCGCGCTGCTTCACCTCGACGGCGACGGTGATCACCGGCTCGGGGAACGGAATCTTGGGAAGGACCAGCCCCTTGTCCTTCGTGGAAAGCGTGTCGTTCGTGTGCGTGTCGCGCAGCTTCGCCACGATGCCGATGTCACCCACGTGCAGCTCGGGAATCTCGATGCGCTCTTTGCCGACGGCGACGCACAGGTGGTTCAGTTTTTCCGAGGCTTCGCGCGGCGCGTTCCAGACTTCCTGGCCGTTCTTCACGGTTCCCGAGAAGATCCGGAACAGCGTGACGTCGCCGACGTGCGGCTCGGAAACGGTCTTGAACACCTGCGCCGCGAGCGGGCCGGAATCCTCCGGCTTGAGTGTGAGACGGTCGGCGCTGCCCCACTTCTGGGCTTCGACCGGGGGCCGCTCGTTCGGCGACGGGCACAGCTCGACGAGCTTGTTCAGCAGGGCGCGCGTGCCGTACGTCAGCTCGGCGGCGCCGCAGAACAGCGGGAACAGCTCGTTCTTCGCCATGCCGGCCTTCAGCGCGGCGATCGCTTCGTCGCGCGTGATCTCTTCACCGCCGAGGTAGCGCTCGAGCAGCGTGTCGTCGGTCGCGGCGATGCTCTCGATCAGCTCCTGCGAGTACTTCTCGAACCGGTCCTTGTACTCGTCGGGCACGTCGACTTCCTCGTACTCGCCGGCCTTGGTGCCCTTCTTGTAGAGGTGCGCCTTCTTCGAGAAGAGATTGATGATCCCGTGGAACTCAAAGCCTTCGCCGACCGGGATCTCCACCGGGATCACCTTGGAGGTCAGCTGGTCTTTGATCTGGTTGAACACGCGCTCGAAGTTGGCGTGCTCTTTGTCCATCAACGACACGAAGAACATGCGCGGCAGCTCACGGCGCTCGCAGTAGTCCCAGACTTTCTCCGTGCCGACCTCGACGCCCGCGGTCGCGGAGAGCACGACGACGGCACTGTCGGCGGCGTAGACCCCCGCGAGCGCATCGCCTGTGAAGTCGAGATAACCCGGCGTGTCGATCAGGTTGAGCTTCGTGTCCATCCACTCGGCGACGGCCAGCGCGAGGTTGATGGAGTACTTGCGTTCGATTTCGTCTGCCGTGTAATCGGTGAGGGCGGTTCCATCTTTCACAGAACCGTGGCGTTTGCTTGTTCCGGCCACGAACGCCAGCGCATCGACCAGAGAGGTCTTGCCGCTCGCGCCGTGGCCCACTACGGCCACGTTACGAATTTCGGGAGTCTTGTAGACGCGCATAGGCGCAGAGTCTCCGGCAAGGGGGGAAATAAATATGAGGCGAGGAGGAGGCAGACGGCTAGACGGCGAGGGAGACGTCTAGACGCCGAGACGGCTAGCGGGTTCTAGGTATGAGGTGGCAGGAAAGACTTCCTACACACTCGCTCCCAGAACCCGCTAGCCGTCTATACGTCTTGGCGTCTGCCTAAAACCTAGATCCCTACTTCATTCATCTCCGTATCTGCCACTTCATCGTGATCGCCATGCCGGTCCCGTACATGCACGACCAGCCTGTGCAGGATTTGGATACTGCGGAGATTGAGTGCGAGCGCCCCCACTTTGTCCCCGCCTGCAAGCGCTTCGTTGGCCTGCGCCCGCAGCTCCTGTACGTGCGCGAGGATCGCGCGGATGCGCGGCGCCTCACGATCGCCCAGGAAGTTCTCGATGCGCTCGATCGCCTGATCGACCGCCTGTCCGGTGCGCTCCGGTGAGTTCGGGAAGACTTCGACGACGGCGCAGAGCACTTTGAGGAACGACTCGTGCAGCAACTGCCGCGCCAACTCGCGGTCGCCCGCCCGGAAGGCGGCTCCCGCCTGCTGGCGTAGATCGCGCGCTTCGGCGAGGCAGGCCTGAGCTTCCGGATCATCGGTGGTGCGGAGTGCTTCTACGAGTCTGCGCAGCCAGCCTTCGAAATGCGTTCCGGCATTCGGGCTCGCTACGACGTTGTCAGCGATGCTCTGCGCCTGCTGCGCGAGCACCACTTCATTCGCCGATGCACCGGTCGGGTCTTGATTACATGCCGCCGCAACGAGCAGGGCGGCGACTGCGATCGTCGTTCGTTTGTACATCAGTGGCTCCCGTGAGAAGTCTGGCTCTTTGACGCTGAACGAAAGATACCGTTAAGACCCCTCGGAAGGAGGTGGAGGTAACGGACGCACGAGCTTCAGCCCGGCGAGGCCGGCGAGCGCCATTACGAGCCCTGCGAGCACGAAAGACGTGACCGGGCTCACGTCGTAGACGGTCCCGATAATCGGCGGTCCCGCGGTGCGGCCCAGCGCGGCTATGGCCTGTGCAGCGCCGAGGACCGTCCCCTGCTCGGTCACATCGGCGTACACCGACACGAGCCCCGTGGCGGCGGGCGCGAAGATGCTATTCGAGACGGCCAGCACGAAGGTCCACGCATACAGCGACAGGGAATTCGGCAGGAACGGGATGATCCCGATCGACAGCGCCATCCCGAAGGTCCCGATGATCACAAGGGAACGCTCGCCGCTGCGCCGCACGATTCTGCCGAAGAAGTAGCCCTGCACCGCGGCCGCCGTGACGCCGATCAGGGTGAACAGGATCGCGAGCTCGCGTTTCCCCCAACCGAGCACAGCGAAGGCCTGGAGCGGCAGGATCGCGGTGTAGCCGGCGAACGCCAACGGCACGAGCGCCCACACCGCCAGGAGCGGACGCAGGCGGGGACGCGCGAGCGCTTCACCGATATGACCCAGATCGAGCAGCCCGCGCTTGACGCGATGCTCGGGAGCCAGCGACTCGGGCAGGATGAAGTACGCCGACACGAAATTCGCGAGCGAGAGACCGACGGCGATCAGTCCCGGGGCCGCCGGCCCAAAAAAGTGATCCGAGAAGCCGGCGATCGCGGGTCCGAGGCTGAAGCCGATGCCGAAGGCTGCGCCGACCATGCCCATGGCGCGCGACCGCTCGGCGGGCGTCGAGATGTCGGCCATGTACGCTTGCGCCGCGGAGATGTTGCCGCCAGCGAAACCTGACACGACTCGTGACAGGAACAGCACCCAATACGAGCCGGCGAACGCGAACAGGGTATATCCCACCGCGTTGATGAGCATCGTGGTGAGCAGGACCGGCCGGCGCCCGACGCGATCGGAGAGCTTGCCGAGCAGCGCGGTCGCGACGAACTGCATGAGCGAGAACACGCCGATGATCGCGCCGTAGCCGAGGCCCCCCGCGCCGAAGCGCTGCGCGTAGGACGGCAGGATCGGAAGCACGATGCCGAACCCGATCAGATCAATGACGACGGTGAAGAAGATGACGGCGCCGCGGGCGCGGGGTGCGGGCATGGGGGCTGCAATATACCATCGAGCCACTCTTGCGACCGTCCAGGAACCGCGACAGCTTCAGAGTCCCAGCGCCCCCAGGAACCACCTTCCATTTTTGGAGTCCGTCATGCCCAATCACGCTCTGCGACTTACCCTCATTACCGGTGCGTTTCTCGCCGCCGCCTGCGTCGAGAACGCACCAATCAGTCCCGTTGCGAATACCGCCACAAAGATCAGCGCTCCTTCCCTGCAAGTCGCCTCCGCCTCCTCCTCAGTCGAGCTGATTCCCGGACAATACCTCGTGATGTTCAAGGGGAACGGGATTCCGGCGTCGTTCGCGGGGGATGTCGCAGCACGCGGTGGCTCGGTGATCTCCAGCAACGCCAAGGTCGGCGTCGCCGTCATCGACGGCATCAGCGCCGAGGCGGCCACCGCACTCGCGGGCCGCACCGATGTGCAGACATTCGAGCAGGACGCGCTCACGTATCTCGATCCAATCGACATTGCCGTCGAAGCTGTTGCTGACGAAGTCGCCAGCCCGACATCCCCGACGGGCGCCACGCGCTACGCGCGGCAATGGAACATGCGCGCCATCGGCGCGGACGCCGCCTGGGCAGCCGGGAAGCTCGGATCGTCCTCCGTGACGCTCGCGATTCTCGATACCGGTATCGATTACCTCTGGCCCGACCTCAATGGACGCGTCGATCTCTCCCGGTCGGTATCGTTCATTCCGTCGGACGACGTCGTCACCGCCGCGCAATTCCCCGGTCGCCATTTCGTGACCGATCTCCATTTCCATGGCACGCACGTCTCGAGTACGGCCGTGAGCAACTCGAACATCGTCGCGGGCGTCACGACCGGCACCACGCTGATCGGCGTGAAGGTCTGCAGCCGGTTGGGCTCCTGCCCCTCGAGCGCCGTCCTCAACGGCATTCTGTGGGCGACCGATCACGGCGCGGATGTGATCAACATGAGTCTCGGTGGCGGGTTCCTGAAGCATACCGCCGGCGGGTTCGGCAGCGTCATCAACCGCGTGGCCAACTACGCGAACCAGAACGGTACGCTCATTGTCGTGTCGGCCGGCAACGAAGCGTTCGATATGGATCACGACGGTGACCTCTACAAGACCTACTGCTCTGCGCCGAACGTGGTCTGCGTCTCGGCAACGGGTCCGACGGCCAGCAGCGGCGTCAACGGCCCGTGGGTCAACGTCGATGCGCCCACGACGTACACGAACTTCGGTCGCTCGCAGATCAGCGTGGCGGCACCCGGTGGATCGGGCGCCGGCTTTGTCTGGGCAGGGTGCTCGCAGACGACCCTCATGGCATCGCTGGCCGTGTGCCGTACGGGCATCTTCATTCTCGGCGCGACCGGCACCAGCATGTCGTCGCCGCACGTCTCCGGGTTGGCTGCATCGATCAAAGCCGCCAAGGGTGGGAATCCGGCGCAGCTGCGTGCCGCGCTCCAACAAAGCGCTGACGATCTCGGTCAGCCGGGCACGGATCCCTTCTACGGCAAAGGGCGGATCAACGCCGCTCGCGCGCTCAACTAGCAACACCGCGATTCACACGGGCCCGCCCCTCGGCGGGCCCGTTTTGTTTTAGGCGACGAGCGATTCGCGCGTTTGCCGCGCGTCCAGTGCGGCGCGGACCAGCGTCGCCCCGAGGATCACACCGCCACCGGCGAGGGTCGCCAGGCCCGGCGTCTCACCATGCACCAGCCACGCCCAGATCGGATTCAGCACCGGCTCTATAAGAAGGAAGAGACTCACCTCGATCGCGCGCACCTGCGGGACCGCACGGGCCAGGAACAGATACGGGATCCCGAGCTGGCACACACCCAGGAACAGCACGACGGCCCAGTCGACCGGCCGCCCCGCGACGAGCGGCTGCGCCATCGCGAACGCGGTGGTCGCCGCGATGAGGTTGCCCGCGACCGCCGCCGACGCCACGGACGCGCCCCGCGCCGCGAGCCAGCGATAGCCGATCACGGTGAACGCCCAGGTCACCGCGCAGATCGACGCGAGCACATTTCCCAACGCAGGATTGGGCGCAGTGGCAGACGGCTGGTCCAACCCCAGAAAGAACAGACCAAAACCGGTAGCCATGACCGCCATCTGCCACAGATCCCGCCGAGTCGCGTGCTCGCCGAGCAGCAGCGGCGCGAGCAGCAGAATGAACAGCGGGCTGGTCGCCTGCAGAAAAATCGCGGATGCCGCCGTCGTGTGCTTGTTCGCTTGCACGTACAGGAGCGTCGTGGCTGCGTACACGATTCCGACGACCAACGTCCGCCACGACCAGCCGCGGCGCGCTTCGGGCAACACGATCAGGATCGTCGCCATGGCGAGCGTCGCGCGAAACGCGGCGAGCTGCCACGCGCCGAAACCGCAGAACTTGATGGCGGCGCCGCCGGTCGAGAACAGCACCGCGGCCACAATTATCTTGGACCTGGGGCTCATGGTGGCGGGGAATATATTAAGGCCCGATGGAAGCACAGGTCTTCGGCACCCGCAAAAGCTCCGACACGCGCGCGGCGCTCCGGTTTTTTTCCGAGCGGCGCATCAAGGTGCATTTCGTCGACTTGAACGAGAAGGCGGCGTCGATGGGCGAGCTGCGGCGCTTCGCGCAGAAGTTCGGCATCGCCGCGCTCATCGACCGTGATTCGAAGCGGTTCGCCGAGCTGGGGCTGCGCTCGGCGATGCTCGGCGACGAGCGCTGGCTGGAGAAGCTCAGTCTCGAGCCGTTGTTGCTGAAAATGCCGCTCGTGCGCAACCAACAACAGCTGACCATCGGCCTCGCACCGGAGATCTGGAACGCATGGTACGCGGCTGCCAAAGCCTGATTCTCGCGCTGTGTGCGGCATGCGCCACCGGAGGGAAGCCTCGTGTGACGACAGAAGACGTTCGGGCGGTGGACTCTCTGTTCGCGGCGTACACCGGCAGCGCCGTTCCAGGCGCAAGCGTCGTCGTGGTTCAGAACGGCCAGGTCGTGGTGCGACGCGCCTACGGCATGGCCGATCTCGAGCGCCGCATCGCGGCAACGCCGGAAACCGACTACCGGCTCGCCTCGGTCTCCAAGCAGTTCACCGCGATGGCGATCATGCTGCTCGCGCAGGAGGGCAACCTCCGCTACGACCAACCGATCCGCGATTTCCTGGCCGAGCTGCCGCCCGCCACCCAGGCGGTCACGGTGCGCCACCTGCTCAATCACACCTCGGGAATCTGGGACTACGAGGCACTGATTCCCGAAAGCCGGACGGCGCAGCTCAACGATGACGACGTGCTCACGCTGGTCGCGTCCAAGGACTCGCTCTCGACCCCGCCCGGGATGGCCTACTGCTACAGCAATTCCGGCTATGTGCTGCTCGGCATGATTGTCGCGCGGGTGTCGGGAATGTCGTTTCCTGAGTTTCTGCGCACGCGGATCTTCGTCCCCGTCGGGATGCAGTCATCGGTCGCCCACGTCGAAGGCGTCGATACGGTGCCGGGCCGCGCGTACGGCTACTCGCCACGCAGCGGTTCATTCGTGCAGACCGATCAGAGCGTGACGAGCGCGACGCTGGGCGATGGGGGCATCTATTCGAACGTCGACGACCTGGTGCGGTGGGACCGGGCTCTTTCGGACGGGGGCGGGACGCTCATCGACCGCGCCTCGCTCGCGGAAGCCACGACCCCTCCGGTGCTGCCTGGCGGCCCTAGTGAATATGGATTTGGCTGGTTCGTCGATCGATATCGGGGCGAGCGGCGCTGGCGCCACACCGGCGAGACGAGCGGCTTTCGCAACGCGATCCTGCGCTTTCCCGACCGGAAGCTCACCATCGTCATTCTCACCAATCGGTCCAGCGGAGAACCTCAGGCGATCGCAGAGCGGATCGCCGATCACTTCCTGTTTCGCTAACGCTCGATGCGATACCCGAACGTCCGGACGGTGACGATGTGGCGCGGGTGCGCCGCGTCCGCCTCGAGTTTGCGACGCAACATCGCGATATGGGTATCGACAGTCCGGCTCATCACGTCTTCGGCGTAGCCCCAGACTTCCCGTAACAGCTCGAGCCGGCTCGCGACGCGCCCGCCCCGCTTGAGCAGCGCCACGAGCAACGCGTACTCCTTGGGCCGCAGGTCCATGGCACGACTGCCGCGTTTCACCTGGTGCGTTGCGAAATCGACCGTGACATCGCCGAACCCGCGCAGCGCCGGGGCGCCGCTCGCGCCGGCGGCAGCCGAGTTCTCCCGGCGAATCCATTCGAGAAAGTCCTCGGCGCGCCGCACGGTCGCCACGACGCGCTCGTCATCGAAGGGCTTCAGGAGATAGTCGAACGCCTGGATCTCGAACGCGTGCACGGCGTGCTCGTCGTACGCGGTCACGAAGATGATCGCCGGCGGGCGCGTGTCGCTCGCGGCCGCCGCAACGGCGAACCCATCGAGATCCGGCATCTGAATGTCCAGAAACACGAGGTCAGGCGCGCCGCGCTTCAGCAGCTCGACGGCATCACGGCCGCTCGCGCATTCGTCGATGCGCGTAACCGTGTTGATCTGCTGGAGCACACCCCGCAGGCGGCGCCGGGCCGGCGCTTCGTCGTCAACGATGACCGCGCGCATGGTCGGAAAAAGGAATCTCGATCGTGGCGAGCGCGCCATGGGCTGGAGCAGGCGCGTTCGTCAGCTCGAATCGATGACTTGGGCCATACAGCTCCTGGAGCCGGGCGCGCGTATTCGCGATGCCCAGACCGCTCCCCGAGCCATTGCCGTCGACGCGCTTGTCGCCGTTGACGCCCGGCCCGTTGTCCCGCACCTCGAGGTGGAGGCGGTCCTTGCGGCGGGTCGCGGAAATCTCGACTTCGGCGACGGCATCCCCTCCATTCGGCGCGACGCCATAGCGGATCGCGTTCTCGACCAGTGGCTGGAGCAGCAGCGTCGGGACGAGCGCGGCTCCGGCCTGGGGATCGACTCGGAAGGTCACGCGCAAGCGATCGCCGAACCGCGCTTCCTGGATCGCCACGTAATGATCGAGCAGCTCGAGCTCCTCCTCGAGTGTGACGAGCGGCCCGCGCTCGCGGTTGAAGGATTGCCGTAACAGCTCCGACAGCCGCGTGATCATGCGATTGGCCTGCTTCGGATCCTCGAGCACGAAGGCCGAGATCGTGTGCAACGTATTGAAGAGGAAGTGCGGCTGGAGCTGCCCGACCAGTGCGTCGAGCCGCGCCTGCACGAGCTGCGTTTCGAGCCGTGTGGCGCGCCAGGCGTGATACAGCCCCGCGATCATGGCGTACACCAGGACGTTGAATGTCCACCAGATTTCGATCCCGTCAGTCACGCCGCTGAACAGGGTATGCGGGGTTCGCCACAATCCCAGCACCGTTTTCACCCCGCCCTCGAATCCCGCGCAAGCGATCGCCACGAGCACCGCCACGGGGAGATGCGTGGCAACGACCATCACGGGGCGCCGAATCCGCACGGCCCACGCCGCAAAGGCGCATACCGGCGCCGTAAACAGGGCCCAGGTCCACCAGCCCGTAAACTGCCAGGCCAGAATCCAGCCCCAGGAACGTGGCTGTGCGTCGGTGCTGCTCGCTTGGAAGTGCATCTGAATCGCGAACAACAGCGCGACTGCCGTCCAGGCCCCGAAGACGATCAACGCTCGCTGCATCATCCTCATTGTAGCATGGTAGGTGCGACCACGTGGCGAGCGCGGTCAGAAGTGTGTGAACTTCACGTAGCCGTAACGCAGTCCCTCTACGCCCGGCGGCGGAGCGCGGCCAGATTGAGACACTTCCGGAGGTCACCGATGCGATACCTGCTGCTTGCCCTGCCGCTCGTCGCCGCTGCCGCCGCCGCCCCCGATCGCGCCTCAGACCGCGCAGCCTTGCTCACCGCCGACCGAGCGCTGGCCGAACGCACAGCCGCGCTCGGCCTGACCGAGGGGTTCCTGCCCGCACTCAGCGAGCAGGCCGCGTACCTCCATCCGGGGGCGCCATTGCTGCGTGGGGCCGACAAGATCCGCGCCTTGTTACAGACCCCGGATTCGGCCGGCCACGTCACATGGACTCCCGCATTTGCGGACGTGTCCGCCGACGGCCGGCTGGGTTACAGCTACGGCTTTCTACGCTCGACTGGGAGCCGAGGGAAGTATCTCGCGTGCTGGGTGAAGGATCAGCGCGGTTGGCGTATCGTGGCCTATGCGCGCACGCGTTTGGTTCCAGTCAGCGACTCCGCCGCAACTCCACACCGCGCAGCCTCGGGCGATGCGGTGCGAGGCCCGGGGGACCCGAGCGAGCTGATTCGCGCCGACTCGTCGTTCTCCGCCATGTCCGTGGCTCAGGGCGCGAAGCCGGCCTTTCTCGCGTACGCGACCGACGATGCGATTTCCTTCGGAGGGGGCCCGGGCATCAATGACGGACGCCAGGCGATCGGTGCGGCGTTCGACGGGTTCCCGAGCGGTGCGGTCCTGGCGTGGTGGCCGGTCGCGGCAGTGATCGCCGAGTCCGGCGACCTGGGCTGCACGGTGGGTGAGGCGAAGATCGAAAGCCTCAAGCAGTACAGCAAGTATTTGACGATCTGGAGACGCCAGCGTGACGGCAGCTGGAAGTTCGTGGCAGATGGAGGCAACGCGCGCCCCGCACCCTAGGTCCCCGTCGCGAGTCGGATCGCTCCATCGCCCGCACCATCCCGAATCGTCAGCCAGTCTGTGCGCACGCGATCCCATTCCTGGATCACGAGCCCCTGCCCCTCGAACAGACCGCGGATCTGACTGGGCCCGAAGCCCGCGATCTCTTCGAGTACGGGAACGAGCACCGACAACGCGTCATCGCTAATGACGGTCCGCTTGGCGATGTGCGCCACTTCCCGGGCCTCGGAGGCGGCGATGGTGAAGCCGTCCCCGCGATTCACGTGCAGCATCACCTGGATGTCCGACTGCCCGTCACCGACGTAGATGACCTGGTCGCGCGGCACCACGAGCTGGACGCGAACTTCTTCGACGGCTGCGACCTTGCCGTAGCCGCCCGCGACACGAATCAACGAGTCGATCTCCCCGGTGTCCGGCTTGAACCGGAAGCGGGTCCCGATGACATGATCCGCCGGCACGATGCCCTCCAGCGCGGAGAGCACCACTTCTTCCGGCGCGGCCGAGATCACGTAGAAATCGAAGCGGTGCCCGTCGATTCCCTGCGCCAGCATGCGAACGAGCAGATCCACGTTCCGCTTCAGCCGCACGCGCCGGCCGACCTCGTGCAGATCGTTCTTCGTGACGCGACGGTACTCCGGATCCTGCGCGAGCAGATAGGCGAGCTCCGCGCCCTGCTGCACGAGGTTGAGATTGGACAGCGCGGCGACTTTCTCACGGAAGCCGGTGATCCCCAGCATCTCGCTCAGCACGATGCCGGAGTCATTGAAGCTCAAGGTCTGATCGAAGTCACTCGCCAGCAGGTAATGCCGCTTCATTACGTCTCCTTCGTTGACGGCGTCGCAACAAAAAGGCCCGCCTCCATTGTGGCGCGGGCCGCTCTGTGCGTGTACGACTGCATGCATCGCTTCAGCTAGCGCCCGTCTCCCCCGTGGGGTTCCCGGTGGGCAGCATCGGATTGAGACCGCAGGCGCAAAACATCATGGGCGAATGGTACTTACGCGGGCCGCCCACGGTCAACTCGGTGCCTGTCACAAGCGCGTCACAGCTCGGCGCGAGACCTATATTCGTGCTCCAATGCGAGACGCCTTGCAGGCGCTGCTGCGCGACGCGAGCGACGCCAAGCGCTCCTCCGAGTTCTGGAGCGCTGCCGCCGGCATTTTGAGCGACTGGGCGGGCGGCGCGCGCCTGACCATTCGTTTTCAAGGCATCAACGAGAGCGGGTCGGTACACGCCGGGACCGACGATCGAACCGGCCGCACCCTGACCGCGCAGTGGCGGGATCCCGACGGGCGGCATGTGGAAGCGACGCTGGCCGGCGCCCCCGCCGCACTGCCGGCTTCGGAGCTCGAAGCCGCGATCGAGTTCTCGTCGCGCCTCGCCGTGATGGTAGGAAGTCGCGCCGCGCTCGAGCGCGAGCGCCGCCTGGGTACGTTCGTCGTCGAGCTCGCGCGCTGGTTGCTCGCGGCCCCCGAGACGCAGCTCCTGCTGCGCTACACGCTGCAGAGTCTGATGCAGCTGGTCGAGGCGGAAGGCGCATTCGTCGCGCTCAAGCAGCCGGACGGAGAGACCGTCCTCATATCACCCGCCTTGGGTGAGGCCACGCCGGTCGAGGGGCTGGTCCTGGGACTCGAGACCAGCGCTACAGGGCGGGTTGTGCGCACGGGCGAGCCGCTGATCACACCGGATCTGCGCGCCGAAGACGACGCGAGCCCCATCGCCAAGGCGCTGGCGACGGGCGTGCGCGCGGCGCTGATGGCCCCGTTGCGCACGTCTCAAGGGGTGGTGGGCGCCGTCGGACTGCTCCGATATCAGGCCGAGGGTGCATCGTCTACGCCTCCCTTCAGCCTGAACGATCTTCATTATGTCTCCGCCGTCGCCGCGCACATCGCCGGTGGCCTCGAGCTTTCCGAAGCAATCGCGGCCACGCGAGCCGCCGCCGACCGCGCCCGCGCCATGGTCGACGCCAGCCCGCTGCCGATGGTCGTGGTGGACACCGCCGGGATCGTTCGCCAGGTGAACGAAGCGGCGATTCGAGTCTTCGGACTGAAGACCATAGACGCCGCGATCGGCCAGCACCTCGAGAAGCTCGGGCTCTCTCCCAGCGGGCTCACCGTGCGCCTTATGCTCCAGGGACGGCCGCAGGGGCAGCCGTGGCACGGCCGTGTGCTGGTGACGCAACCGCAGGAAGGGGAACGGCGGATCTGCGATTGTACGGTCACCGATCTGCGGGGCCTGGGATCGCAGGACCTGCTGGTCGCGCTGTACGACCGAACCGAGGAGCTCCGCGCGCAGCGCGAGCTGATCGCGCGCGAAAAGCTCGCCACCGTCGGTGAGCTCGCGAGCGGCGTCGCGCACGAGGTCAACAATCCGCTCACGGCGATTCGCATGGAGGCGGAGCTGCTCGCCCGCTCGACCCGCGATGCGGACGCCAGCACCGCCGCGGCCACGATCGTGCGCGAGGTGGACCGCGCCGCCCGGATCGTGCGGAGCCTGTTGCGCCTGGCGCGACGGGCGGACATCACGCCGGTGCGGGTCCAGCTCAACGAGCTCGTGCGCGACGTCGCGGAGATTCGCCAGCGCGTGCTCCGCAGCGAAAACATCGAGGTCCGCACGCGCATGGATCAGGGTGCGGAGTCGGTGCTCGGACTCGGCCAGGAGCTGCAGCAAGTCGTGATCAACCTGGTGACCAACGCCGAGCACGCGGTGCGGGGACGGCCGCACGCCGTGATCGAGCTGGCGACCGAAGCACGCGAGGGCTGGGTGCGCCTCACGGTCGAGGACTCAGGTCCCGGCGTCCCGGCCGAGGTGCGCAGCCGCATCTTCGATCCGTTCTTCACCACCAAGAGTCCCGACGAAGGATCGGGACTCGGGCTATCGATCTGTCAGCGCGTAGTCGCGGAAGTGGGCGGGAAAGTCTGGCTGGAAGAATCGACGACGCTGGGGGGCGCGAAGTTCATCGTGGAACTCCCGGCCGCCCCCGTACAGGACAGCGTAATCGGCTAGGCTTCGAGGATTTGCCGCCGGTACAACGCGAGTGTCGCCAATCCATAGACGCCGATCGCCAGGAGCACCGCGCCCAACGCCCAGTGCGGGCCGAGCTGCCAGATCCCCGCAGCGATATAGCCCAGGCTGGCGATGAGACCCAGGCCGAGCACTTCCTTCCGGGCCATCAGAATCCCGAATACATATCCCCAGCTGAAGCCAGCAAGGCCGAGGAAGATGATGGCGTTCGGAAAGATCTTCACGGGATCGATCAAATTGAGCCCGCCCGCAAAGGCGCAGAACAATCCGATCACGGTGTGCGTTGCGAGGTGGAGTGCGAGCGGCAGGGGCAGAGTACCCATTTTGTTGAAGGTCATGCAGCCAAAAATACGCTATCGGCTATCGGCTGTCAGCTATCGGGTCGTTACGCCCGATAGCCGATAGCCGGTAGCTTTTGTCGGACATGCAGGTCACCCGAACCTACCTCGAGCTCTCGAACCGGCCCCAGTTCAAGGCCGCCTTCGGGGACTTTCCCGGTGTCCGGGTCGCCCGCCCCACAAAGCCTCAGCCTGCCCTCTACCGGATGTGCTATCAGATCGTGGGACAAGCATTCCACTGGCGCGATCGCTGGGACTGGTCCGACAAGCAGATCGCCGAACACCTCGCCGACCCCGCGATCCGGCTGTTCGTCGCAACGCGGGTCCGCGGGAAGAAGAAGGCCGAGCTGGCTGGGTGGTACGAGCTGCGGCGCGTGGCAGAGGACGATTCGGTCGAGATCGCCTATTTCGGCATCGTGGCCGCGGAGTTTGGACACGGCTTCGGCGGGCATCTGCTGTCCAGCGCAGTGCGCGACGCCTGGGCGCTTGGCCCGAAGCGTGTATGGTTGCATACCTGCACGCTCGATCATCCCAACGCCCTTCCGAATTACCTCGCGCGCGGCTTCACGCCTTATCGCACAGAAACGTACGAGGTAGATTCCGCTCCATGAACCTCAAATGGAATTTCCAGCTCACCCGCAAGCGCAAGTTCATCATCGCGGGGATTCTGTTGACCCCGATTCTCGTTTTCGTGCTGTACACCTGGTCAGCTCTGAATTGGAGTTTCTCCGAAGGGGAACGGGCCGGTTTCGTGCAGAAGTTTTCCAAGCGGGGTTGGCTGTGTAAGACCTGGGAAGGTGAGCTCGCCATGGTATCGATGCCGGGGACCAATCCGGAGAAGTTCTACTTTACCGTGCGCGATGACGCGGTGGCTGAGCACATCAATCAATCATTGGGCCGCCGCGTGGCGCTGACCTACCAGCAGCACAAGGGCATTCCTACGACCTGCTTCGGTGAAACCGAGTACTTCGTCATCGCTGTGAAGATTCTGCCGCAATGAGCGCGAATAGTTTCGGTGGCCGCGCCACCCTGAAGGCGGGTGCGCGTTCGTATGAGATCTACCGGCTGGACGCGCTGGAACGCCGCGGGCTTTCCATCGCGCGCCTGCCCTATTCGCTCAAGATTCTGCTCGAAAACCTGCTGCGCCTCGAGGACGGGCGTGTGGTGCAGCCCGCCGACATCGAGAAACTGACCCGGTGGGATCCACGCAAGCTGCCGGACGAAGAGATCGCGTTCATGCCGGCGCGCGTGTTGCTCCAGGACTTCACCGGCGTGCCCGCCGTGGTGGACCTCGCCGCGATGCGCGACGCGATGGTCACGATGGGCGGTGACCCCACGCGCGTGAACCCGCTGCTCCCCGCCGAGCTGGTGATCGACCATTCCGTGATCGTAGATGAGTTCGGGACCAAAACCGCGTTCCAGGTGAATGCTGACCTCGAGTTCCAGCGCAACCGCGAGCGCTATGCCCTGCTCCGCTGGGCCCAGAAAACCTTCACCGGTTTCAAAGTCGTTCCGCCGGACACGGGCATTGTCCACCAGGTGAATCTGGAATACCTGGCACGCGTCGTCTTCACGAACGATGGCCGGACGGCCGGACGGCCGGACGGCCCGGCACAGGCCTATCCCGATACGTTGGTGGGAACTGATTCGCATACCACCATGATCAACGGATTGGGCGTGCTGGGCTGGGGCGTGGGCGGTATCGAAGCCGAAGCCGCGATGCTCGGCCAGCCGGTCTCGATGCTCATTCCGCAGGTCGTCGGATTCCGGTTGAGTGGCAGCCTCAGCGAGGGCACCACCGCAACCGACCTCGTGCTCACCGTGACGCAGATGCTGCGCGCGAAAGGCGTCGTCGGAAAATTCGTCGAGTTCTTCGGCCCGGGCGTCGCCACGCTGCCCCTCGCCGACCGGGCCACGATCGGAAACATGGCCCCGGAGTACGGCGCAACCATCGGCATCTTCCCCGTCGATCAGGAAACGCTGCGTTACCTCGAGTTCACCGGCCGCTCGCCCGAGCAGGTGCAGCTCGTCGAGGCGTATATGAAGGAGCAGGGACTCTTTCATACGCCCGATGCTCCGGAGCCCGTCTACTCGGACACGCTCGAGCTGAACCTGGCAACGGTGGAGCCGAGCATGGCGGGGCCGCGCCGGCCGCAGGATCGCGTCGGGTTGCGTGAGGTACCGCGCGGGTTTGCCGAAGCGTTGCCGACGCTGATAAAGCCGACGACCCCGCCTTCCGTCGTGGCCGCTGCGTCCGCGGGCCAGAAATCGGTCGGACGCTGGGAGGGAGAAGGCGGGCAGACCGCGGTCATGCCGCCGCGGCCCTCACACGCCAAGCTGCGTATCGACGACATCGAGCACGTGCTGGGGCACGGATCCGTTGTGATTGCCGCGATCACGAGCTGCACCAATACGTCGAACCCGTCGGTGATGGTGGCCGCCGGCCTCATGGCGAAGAAGGCGGTGGAGCGGGGCCTGCGCAGCAAGCCGTGGGTGAAGACGAGCCTCGCGCCGGGATCCAAGGTCGTCACGGACTACCTCGATCTGGCGGGACTGACGAAGCCGCTCGAGGCGCTGCGTTTCCATCTGGTTGGCTACGGCTGCACGACCTGCATCGGCAACTCCGGGCCGCTGCCCGAAGTGGTGTCCACAGCGATCGCCGAGTGCGACCTCGTCGTCTGCTCGGTGCTGTCCGGCAATCGCAACTTCGAGGGCCGGATTCAGCAGGAAGTCCGTGCGAATTACCTCGCCTCGCCGCCGCTCGTCGTGGCGTATGCGCTCGCCGGCCGGATCGACATCGACTTCCACAACGAGCCGCTGGGCGACGGGAGTGATGGAAAGCCGGTTTTTTTGCGGGACATCTGGCCGTCGGCCAAGGAAGTCGCCGACGTCATCGACCGCTCGATCAAGTCGGCGATGTTTCGCAAGAGCTATGCGCAGGTGTTCGACGGCGACGAGCGCTGGCGCGGTTTGCCTGTCCCGGAGGGGGACCGCTTCGCCTGGGAGCCGACCTCCACGTACATCAAGCGCGCGCCGTACTTCGACGGTATGCCGGTCCAACCGGGTCCGATCCGCGATATCCACGGCGCGCGCGTGCTGTGCCTGCTCGCCGACAGCATCACCACCGACCACATTTCGCCGGCGGGATCGATCAAGAAGACCAGTCCGGCAGGACAGTATCTCGTCGGTCACGGCGTGCAGCCGCTCGACTTCAACTCCTATGGCGCGCGGCGCGGCAATCACGAAGTGATGGTGCGCGGCACATTTGCCAACGTCCGGCTCAAGAACCAGCTGGCGCCCGGTACCGAAGGTCCCTTCACAGCGCACATCCCGGACGGCGAGGTGATGACGATTTACGATGCCTCGCTGAAGTACGCCGCCGATGGGGTCCCGCTCGTCGTGCTTGCGGGCAAGGAGTATGGCTCCGGCTCGTCGCGCGATTGGGCGGCGAAAGGCCCGCGCCTGCTCGGCGTCCGGGCCGTGATCGCCGAGAGCTTCGAGCGCATTCACCGCTCGAACCTGGTGGGAATGGGTGTGCTGCCGCTGCAATTCATGCCCGGACAGAACCCTGCTTCGCTCGGCCTGACGGGCAAAGAGCGCTACGACATTCCGGGGCTCGCTGAGATGCCCAGGGAGCTGATCGTCAGCGCGCGCGCGGACGACGGCAAGGTCACCAGCTTCAAGGTCCTCGTGCGCATCGACACACCGCAGGAGCGGCAGTACTACCGGCACGGCGGCATTCTCGAGTACGTGCTGCGCCAGCTCGCCGGGAAACAGTAGCGGTCACAACGTGCGAGCCTTCCTTGCGCTGGGACTCGTGCTCGCGTCTGCCTGCAGCAAGCCATCCGCCGAGGTATGGGTCACCACCGGCGACCAGAAAAAGCTCCTGTCCCGAGAGCCGGACGTCGTGTTTTCGGCTGGCATCGAGGCCGGGCTGCCCGTCATCGAGGTCGCCGACACGGGCGCGGGGGGGGGGGGCTTCCAGACAATGGTGGGATTTGGCGCGGCCATCACCGATGCCGCGGCCATTCTCATCAACGGTCTTCCCGCAGAGCGCCGTGAGCTGCTGCTGCGCGAGCTGTTCGATCCTGACAGCGGGATTGGACTCAGCTTCACGCGATTGACGATCGGCGCGTCCGACTTCTCGCCACACCACTACACGTTCGACGACATGCCGTCCGGGCAGCGCGATCCGACGCTGGCGCGGTTTTCGATCGAGCCGGACCGCGCCAACCGGCTGCCCGTGGTGCAGCGAGCCCTCGCGATCAATCCGGCACTCAAGGTGATGGCATCGCCGTGGAGTGCGCCCGCCTGGATGAAGACCACCGGCAAGCTCATCAAAGGCTCGCTGCGGCCCGACGCGTACGAAGCGTTTGCGGAGTACCTCGCGCGTTACGTCGATGCGTATGCAGCCGAAGGTGTTCCGATCTTCGCGTTGACCATCCAGAACGAGCCGCACTTCGAGCCGGCCGATTATCCGGGAATGCGGGTGGAGCCGCCCGCGCGCGCGCGCTTCATCGGCGGGTATCTCGGTCCGCGCCTCGCACGCGCAGGATCAAAGACATTGATCTTCGATTGGGATCACAACTGGGATGAGCCTCAGTCGCCGCTCGCCGTGCTGCGGGACAGCGCGGCGCGGCGCTACGTCGCAGGAGTCGCGTGGCACTGCTACGGTGGCGATGTCCCGGCGCAAACGATGGTGCATGACTCGTTTCCCTCCGTCGACGCCTACTTCACGGAGTGCTCGGGCGGTGAATGGGCGCCCAAGTTCGGCGACAATCTCGTCTGGAACGTGCAGAAGCTCATCGTCGGCACGACCCGGAACTGGGCGCGGGGCGTGCTGCTGTGGAATCTCGCGCTCGATGAATCCCACGGCCCACACCTGGGCGGTTGCGGCAACTGCCGCGGCGTGGTGACGATCGACTCGAAATCCGGTGACGTCACGCGCAACGTCGAGTATTACGCGCTGGCGCACGCCAGCCGGTTCGTGAAACCGGGCGCGCAGCGGATCGAGTCGTCGAGGGTCGAGGGACTCGAAAGCGTGGCCTTCCGCAATCCCGATCGATCAACGGTGCTGATCGTGGTGAATACGGCAGGCGAGGAACGGCGGTTCAGGGTGCGCTCGCACGGACGTGCCCTCGAGTATGCCCTGCCCGCCGGAGCGGTCGCGACGCTGCGCTGGTCCGACTAGATCCCGTCGAGGAAGTGTTCCAACTCGGCGGGCGGTACGGCGCCGACGCGCCGCGCGACTTCTTTCCCCTTTCGAAACGCGATCAGTGTGGGAATTCCCCTGATACCGAATCGGGGGCCCGTGAGCGGATTGCGGTCGGTGTCGATTTTGGCGAACAGGATCTGGCCGGCGCGGCGGTGCGCCACATCATCGAGTAGCGGCGCCATGATCTTGCATGGGCCGCACCAGTCGGCGTAGAAGTCCACCACGACCGGCACGGTCGTGTCGGTCGTGACCTTGTCGAACACCGAGTCGGAGATCGCGATCGGCCGGTCGAGCAGGATCGGCTTGCCGCAATTGCCGCACTTGGGGTGCTCGGAGACGCGCGCCAAATCGACGCGGTTGAGCGTCTCGCAAAACGGGCACGCAACGGTGGCGGTAGCGCGGGGCTCAGTAGCTGTCATTAGCTAATAATACTCCGCTTCGTTACCCTGGCTCCGCGAACGTGAAGACGCTTTCACCGTTCGTTGCAGGGCCGTTCAGGCTCGGCTGCGCACATTGTGCGCAGGCATTTTCACCGGAGGATGAAGGTATGCGGAGTAGAAACGTGGGATGGCGCGACGCGGGGATTCGCGCGTTTGTGGGTCTCGCGCTGCTCATCGTCTCGGCCACCTTTCAGGCCCGCCCGCTGGTCGCGCTCGGGATCGGGTTCATGGCATTGATCTTCCTGGGCACCGCGCTGTTCCGCGTGTGCCCGCTGTATACCCTGCTGCGCGTCAACACCGCAACCAAAACCGCCTGAGATCGAAACGCCCCCGACACCGTGCGCGTCGGGGGCGTCTTGTTGGCCGTTCGAAAGCGTGGTGATCACGCTTTCAGTTTCTTCTCCGGAACGACCTCCAGCTTGATCTCCCGCGGCTTGGCCATCTCGACCTTCGGCAGGATGAGCGTCAAGACACCCACCTCATAGGAGGCCTTGATGTTGGTGGCATCCACCGTGGCGGGCAGGGTGAAGCTACGCTCGAACACGCCATACGTCCGCTCATAGCGATGGACTTTTTCGGCCTTCTGTTCGGCGAGCTGCTCTTTGATGCCCTGAATCGTGAGCAGGTTGTTCTCGACGAGAATCTTCACGGCCTCGGGCTTCACGCCCGGGATCTCCGCGACGATACGCAGATGACCGGTCTCCTCGAAGATGTCCACGACAGGGGTCCATGCAGCCGTCGCCACATCGCCGAATTGCCAGTTGAAAGCGCCATACGGCTCGGGAAAGACACGGCCCATCCGCCGCTCCAGATTGTAGAGGAGCTCGGCCCAGGGATCACCTGGGAACTTCCGTGCGATGCCAAACATGCGGTTCACCTCCGGGGTCAGTGTGGCGGTCTTCGTAGCGGCTGCAATCTGGCCGCCGGGGTGTGAATCGGCGTTGAAGTGCGTGTGAAAAGAAAACAAGCAGCCCCCGTTCCGAAACGAGCGAGGGCTGAAGGCCGTCGGATTTCGCGTTCTGATACCGGAGTGATCCATCCGGTGAACATGCGGCCGGCGGCTTACGTCGGGCCCCGCATTGGCCACCGCCTGGTGGCCGCGTACAACCTAGCAGTCGCGTCGTGAAGCGACCTTGAATCAATTGTGAGACGTCACATCGTGTGCTCGTGCTGCATGCGCTGCTCCATCGCGTTCGCCCAGGCCTCCACCCGCTGGCGCTGTGCTTCGGTGAGAACGGGTTTCGCTTGGGCGGCCGCCGACAGCATCGCCCAATGAGCCTTGCCCATGCCCGCATGCGTCTCGTTGAAATGCGCTCGCAGCGCATTTGTGTCGGGAGCGGCCGCCTGAAACGCCTGCGACACCGCATTCATGTGGGTCTTCGCGCCGCCCGCGGCCGCGTCATGAGCCGCCTTGGCTGCGTCACGGATGGCGGTGAGTCTGGTGATTTGATCGTTGGTGAGTCGCAGGGAGTCCTTCCTCGCAAGCAGATGCCCGGGCTCATACGCCATGATTCTGATCATCGGGCCCATCATCTCGCGCATCATGGGCATCATGTCGTCCATGGCCATCGCGCCGCGTGGAGGTTGCATCTGATGTCGATGGGTGGTGTCCTGCGCGGCCAGAGGCGTGGCGATACAGCACAAGCTGATCGTGATGATTGCGAGCGTTCTCATATGGTCTCCCTGTTCACCAGCGTTCATGGTCCTGGCACCGCGCCACCATGGCACACGGTGCACATCTGGATGTTCTTGCGCCGGAGCCGCTCGGCGTCGAAGCCGGGGCCGTGGGGGTTGTAGCGACGCCCGCCCACGGCGGAGTGGCACGGTAGGCAATCGCGCTCGGTGTGACAGCTGACGCACGACTCGAGGCTTTGCCGCGCCGCGCCACCATGTCCCGCACTGAAGAATCGACTCCCGTCGTGATACCCCGTTCGCAACCCACGGGTGGCGACCAGTCCCGATTGTTGATGGCAGGCGGCGCAGAAACTGCGTTCGCTGTGGCAGTCATTGCATGATGTTTCGCGCGCGTAGGCCGCCGCCGGATGGCGCGACAGGAAGCCGGAAGGGTGATATCCTGGCGCGTTGGCCGCTGTCGACCGATGGCACTCGAGGCAGTCACTGCGGATGTGGCAGCTGGAGCAGCTCGCTGTGCCGGCAGCCGCGAGGGCGGCATGGCGATCCGCGAAGGTGGCGCCGTGGGACGCCGGTGCTCGATGCGCCGCGAGGGCGGTGGAGCGTGGATCGGACGCGAACGCCGCGATCGCCCGGGGCGGCGTCCCGCCGGCATGGCATTGATAGCAGAACTCCTGCGCATGGCAGGTGGCGCAATTCGTCGTCAGGGCACTGCGCGCCACCGCGCCGTGTCCCTCCCTTCCCAGCCAACGGACATCGTCGTGCGAGGGCGGCGCCGGGAAGCGCGCCACATCGCCCCGTGTGAGAGTGACCGCGCGAGCGAGCGAAAGGTGACAGGTGGCGCACGCAGAATCGGGAGCGGCGAGGTGTGCGGTACGAATGCCGTGACAATCCAGGCAACGGCCGACCACGGGTGGGCGCACCGCCATGCGCGGCTCACCGGCTTCCGTGTGGCATGCGGCGCACGGCGCCGGCTTGTCCTTGGCGGCAACACGATGCTGAACGTGATCGAAGCGGAGATTCGTGCGCCGCGCCTCGGTGCGAGGGCGCCAGACGACGACCTTCTCGATCTTGCCGTCATGGCAGTCCACGCAAGAAGACTCCTTGGGCCAGAGCGGTGCGCCCGCTGTCTCCGCACCTGCGTGGCAGCTTGTACAGGAAGGGAACAACCCCTTGTGCTTCAAGTGGTCGAACCCGCCGGAGTCGGCTGCCTGAACGAAACTCGCGGCCAGCAGGAACGTGATCATGGCGCGTTCCTGCCGCCGGGCATGCGGCGAATCGCGGGTGGCAAGTTCTCCAGGTCCCCGCCCCGCGCGAACAGCAGCGTGACGCCCGCGGTGAGGCGCCACTGCGTCCAGTCGAATTCTGCCGCGTCGGGCCGGCGGCGCTCTTCCGCGTAACGCATCGCGCCGAGCGAGAGGCGCACGCGGTCGTTCAGATCTGTGCCACCATCAAGCCCCAGCACGCGGAGCACCGATTCGCTGTATCGGAACTCGAGCGGCCGATCGTGCGCGTGACCGTACACGGTGACGCGGGTATGGCGTGTGGGCGTGTAGGTGACGCTAGCGCCGCCGCCCACCGAGGCCGCACCCGGGCCGAACTCTCGACTGTAACCGCCATCGATGATCCAGCCGGTCCTCGGCTCAACGGTCGCGCCCACCTCTGCGCGCCACCCATCCGTCACGTAGGAGACGAGTGGCGCCGATACCTCGGCGGGGTCGAACCGATAGACCTCGCCGCGCGCGTGGAGCTGGAGGGGGCGTGATGGCCGCACCGTCACGCTGCCGCGCAGTGAGTGGTAGGGCACGGGGCTGAACGCGCCCCAGATCGTCCACAGATCGAAATGCGGGCGATAGCGGCGGCCTTCGAGCAGGCCGGTGACGGTGCGCGTCGCGTAGCCGACGGACAGATCGGCGCTCCCCCACCACCCAGCCGCCATGTCGTACTCGGCACCTCCTGACACTGTCCATCCCGCGGACGGTCGCACCGCGCCCGAGACCGCAACGCGTTCGGACACGAACTTATCGGACCGCGGGTCCACCTCGCGTTGGTACGAGAGCCGCGCCTCGCCGAGCCGGGCGGTCCAGTCCGCGTCCAGGCCTGCGATGATCTGGCGTTGCTGCGGCTGAAAATCATCGAGCGGATTGAGGGCGGGGCTGGTGACCGGCAGGGCGACACCGCGCGCGAGTCCCCAACCGAGGTAGCCGGCCACGTTGATGTGCTGCCGTGGCACTCGCCACGTGACGTTGGCGCCGTCGAATCCCGTCGTGCCGAGCCGCGTATACAAGATCTGACGGCCCGCTCGGGCGGTCACGCGCTCGGCGGCGTATTGCACGTATCCCTCGACGAGCTGCACGGCGGGATCCGTCCCCGGCCATGCGTTGTCATTGCTCAAATCCGCGCCGAGTCGAGCGGTGCCGTGCGCGCTGAGCCCCCGAACGCCAAATCCCCACACGGATCCGCCAACCATCGTCACCAACGGCGCGCCGACGCGCTGTGGCCCGGGTCGGAAGTAGGTGCAGTACGCCTCTCCGGGCAGGCACAGAACCGCAAATCCATCAGGTGTCTGCAGGCTTCCCGTCGAGTCCGCGACAGCGGCGCTGGCGAGAATGCTGTCGAGCTCCACGCCCCGGAACGACACGCTCTGGAACCGCGCATCGAGCCGAAGCCGGTAGTCCTGGGCCGCGAGCGGCGCGGCGGCGAGCAGGAGCACGACGACGACCCGTCTCACGCGCCCGCCTTGCGCAGGTGCGCGCGGTAGCCGTCGGGCGTCGCCTGCAAATGACACGGCGTGCACTCGCGATCCGCGTAGTGATCACGCTGCGGCGCATGGCAGGTGAGGCACAGGCCACGATCGGGAACGAGCGCGGCGACGGTGGTCTCGCGATGACAGGCATCGCAGGCGGCGTGCCCGTTCAGCGAATCGGAATGGGCTGCGCGCACGTCCACGCTGTGACATCCGGCGCAGTCGCGTCGCGCCCGATGGTGATCCTCATGGCAGGACGTACAGGTTGCGACGGCTGCCGTCGGCTCCAGCGACACCGCAGCGGTGTGGCACGTCGCGCACTTGATGTCGGCGTGCTCTGAGTGCGCGAACGCAACGGCACGGGCGCGCGCACGGCGGTCCTGCACCGCCACCGCCACCGTCACGGGCTGAGAGTCAGATAGCTCGCTTCGAGCATGGCACGACCCGCAGTCGCTCGTCGCGGGCGCCTGATGATGGCAGATCTGGCAGCCGCGCGGAGCCTGGAACGTCAGGCCGCTGTTGCCGCGGCTCGAGACGTGACAGGTGATACAGGAGAGCTTCTTGTGCGGATCGTGGGAGAAGGTGTCGGCGGGAGCGGGGAGCAGGGAGCGGGGAGCAGGAGCCGCACGAGGCGGATGCGCGTCCCCCTTCCCCTTCCGCTCAGGTTCCGCCCCCTCGATCATCGACGTTCGCTGCAACGCGCGCGTCGTATCGAAGGCTTCGGGTGGATGTATCCGTCCCCCGCTGCGCTGCTTCACAGCCGCATGACAGCCAGTGCAATCGCTCGCATCGACTTTGGCGCCGTGGGGGTTGTGGCACAGGGTGCATCGCTGCACGACTCGCACGTGACTCGCGCCGACATGGAACGGCTCGTCGCGCCAGTCGGAGTGACAGCCTGCGGACGCACAGCTCTTGAGCGCGTCGGCAGGGCGAGTCTGCTCGTGCGGGTTGTGGCACATGCCGCAGGTCTGGCGATGCGGATCGCGCGCGGGATCGAATGTCTCGACGATGCGCCGCATCTCATGACAGCCGAGACACTCGTGTGAGCCGGGGCGGAGCGTTCCCTCTGCCGAGTCCCGCGTCGCGAGCAGCGGTACGTCGGCGGTGAATTGGTGGCAGGCAATACAGTGGAAACCGGTCTGTCCGGCCATCTTCCCCAGCTTGATCTCGGTGCCGATGTGACACCCTGATTGCCCGCACGTCGAGTCCACCGGCACGAAGCGATGGACCTCGAGGCCGTGACACGTCGTGCACTCCAGATCTTTGAGCGCGCTCGAGTCGGACTCGAGATGCACGCGGTGCCCCGCCGTGGTGGCAATCCGCTTCCATTTTTCTTTTTCTTTATCGCCTTGCACGTGACATGCCGCGCAGATCCGCGTCGGCACCTTGGAATGCATCTCGATCTGCTCGGGCCGATCGGCGACCCAGAGGTACAACTGGCGCGTGCTCGCGAAGATCGACTGCTGATGGCAGTCGTGGCAGCTGAGCGAGTCGTGCTTGGACCCGGTGAAGCGCTCGAACGGCCCCTTCATGATGTGGCAGCCGGTGCAGAACCCGTTGTCGTGCTGCATGTAGTTCCAGCTGACCGCGCCGAACCCCGCAGCGCTGAGCACGATGACCGCGGTGCCCGCCAGCAGCGCGATTTTGACGCTGCGTTGGCGGGTGATGAACCAGATCTTGATGGCTTGGCGGCGGCGCCAGAGATACACGGCGAGCCAGCCCGCCACGGCGAGCCCCAGGAAGAAGCCGCCGATCTGAATCCACTGCGGGACGTTAAAGAAGAAGCGCAGTACGGCAGCCACGCCGCCCGGGAGGGGCGGCGGGCCAACGGCCGTCTGCTGCAGAATCAGCATCCTTTAGGAGTGCTCGTGAGACACTCGCCTATCGTTGCGTCGCACCCGCCCGGAGCCGAATGCCCGGAGGCAACGGACTGACGATCTGTGGGTTGCCCACCGGAGGTGACGGTAACCCGTACTCCGTGTGCATCACGGCGATGGACGAGGTCAGCAGTGCTTTGAGTAGGAATGGATTGTGCACTCCGTTCCCTGAGGCCATGTGGGTCGAGAACGTGTTTCCCAGCACCTTCCCGCTCAAAAAGATGCGTCGTTCTTCGGTGGCCGCCAGGGCGGCATTCCACAAGGTGCCCTTTGCGACGGTCGTCACATTGGTGCGGAAGTTGATCGGCGCCGAATCGGCGGCGGTCGCGCCAGGGCGCAGCGCGCGCGTGACGAGCTGCGGGACCAGGCCACCGTCGATGCCCGCCGAATCGATCGTCCCAACCGTGCCGAGCGTTGGGTTGTCGGTCCAAATCTGATCCAGGTAGTTGGCGAGCTCGCCCTTGAGCGTCTGGTACGCGAGCTTGGCTACCCCCGGCCCACCAATATGACAACTGGCGGTCGAGCAGGAAGTGAAATTATGTCCACTCCCCGCCGTGACCGTGTCGGGGACGTCCGCGCACGGCTTGGGGATTCCGGCCGCATCCGCGCACGGGATGGCATCGAAGTTGTGGCCGACACTCTGGAACTGGAACGCCCCCGTGGCCTGATCGGTGATCGTCGACCGCACGACGTGGCAGGTCGCGCACAGCCGGGGATTGGCCGCGGTCCCGTGGCTGCTCGCCATCTGGCTGGTGTCGTAGGCAAACCCGGGGGGGATCCACCCAACGTTCTCGCCGAGCACCAGCAATCCCTGTGCGCCGTGCGCACCGCGCGAGCTGCCGGTGCCGGTGGCGACGGACCACGGCGGCGTGCCGCTGCGCGAGTGACAGGTTACACACAGCTGGTCACGGGTCGGCGACGCGAGCGGCGCGCGCAGCTGCGATTCGTACGGCGAGCCGTGCGGCGCGTGGCAGGTCACGCAGCCGATGCGCTCCGGCGTCGCGCTACCCTTCTCGATGTAGTTTGTGTTCGCTCCGAACTTGACCGTCATCGCCGTGCGGCCTTCGTGGCACGGCATGCAGCTCGGATTGGTCCCGGCATTGGCGAAGCCGGGTCCGGACCCGTGGCCCGATTCTTTCCATTCCTCGACAAACGGCGTGTGCAGGCCGGTGTGGCAGCCACTGCAGGACGTCACGACGCCCGTGTCCACGTGTACGGACGCGAGCGGATGATTGGCCTCGATGTCGGGGTTCTCGGCGTGCGTGAACCCAGGCCCGTGACAGCTCTCGCACTGCACGTCGTGGTAGGCGGAATCAGGAACGGTCGAGTACCCTGCCGGATGCCCGATGTTATTACCGAGCTCGGACACCGTATGACACTTGTTGCACGAAGCGGATGCGTGGCCGGAGGCCTGCAGGTCAGCCCACGCACTCGCATGCTTGGTAGTGACCCAGTCGCCCTGGACGCCGGCGTGGCAATTGCCGCAGCTCGTCTGTTTCTCGGAAACCGTGAAGTAGCCGAGGAAGCCGTTCGCACTGTCGGGGGGAGGATTGAACGCCGGCCGATCGCGATAGACGATTTCTTCGTCCGTACAGGCGCCGAGCAGGGCCGCGAACGCGATACCAATCAACCAACGAGCCGATCTCATGGATTTCCTCCAGGCGGCGATATTACGCTTCGCCAAGCACCCCGGCAACCGAGTGGCTTCACGGTTTCTTCATACTCAATCAAGCGTCATTCATCCCGCTCGAAAAGAATGAAGCCAACCAAAACAAGTTGGCATGAAGTCCACATGAGAGAAACCTGCCCCAAGGGACAACGTCCCGCACGGGCCAGCGCTAGATCAGCGAGCTGGCGTTCCATGCACGTTCAGGCGGTGCTGCAGCTCGGCGGCGCGCCGCACGGCGGGCAAATGCAGCCACCGAATCAGCCGAATCCCGTACTGCGCGAAGCGCCAGTAGCGCAGGAACTGCGCTCCCGCCGCCATGTCGGTCGCCCGGACGCGAGTCTCGGTGCGCACCAGGGTCAGGGAGGGCTCGATCGGAAGGGCCTCGATCGTCCACACGATCTTCACGCAGTCCCGCTCGCTGAATCCGAGGAATTCGTCTCGGGGCACGGGCGTGAACTTCACGTCCGCGAGCCACGGTTGTGTGACGGCACCCATCACGAGCTCACGGCCCGCTTGTCTCGCCAGTTCACCCCAACCCAGGCGTTTCGTCTCCGCCACCAAGCCGGCAGGACGCCGCGGCGGCGAGTTGCTCGCTCCCATGATCTTCCCGCGGAGCCAGAAGATCGCCCGCACGAGAGGAATCGACTGGAGATCGAAGTGTTCGGCCACAGCGAATACCATATCGGCCGGCGCCTGCACGATGATCTCGTGACAGGTCCGGACGTCCCAGGCCGGTATGAATCGCTCGATCGCCCGGGTTTCGCTCCGACGTTCTTCGCTCGTGTGGATCGCTGTGGTCACGGCTAACGTCCCTCTCGTCCGTGGTTCTCGCGGTCTTCATGACGCTCCTGTACTTGAGTAGCGGTTGCGCGCAGCTCTGCATGGCGGATCCGGCCGCCGAGGTTGGCGGTTTGCGCCATCCATCCCGCCGTGGCGAGCGCGAAGACCAGCGCGCCGCCGGCAAGCGGACGCGGGATGCCTCGTTTGCGGAACAACACCAGCGCCGCCAGCGCCATCGCGCCCAGCGCCTCGACCGCGATCAGGGCCACGAGCGCC
>Ga0137433_1000172_pt1 | contig 37912 bp, 46 predicted proteins | sample EasRivERMZT840_2_FD_102335 | JGI IMG/M metagenome (GOLD analysis project Ga0137433, IMG submission 102335) | Soil microbial communities from meander-bound floodplain in the East River, Colorado, USA - East River MetaG ERMZT840_2 | ecosystem: Environmental > Terrestrial > Soil > Floodplain ...
GAAACCAAGGGGCATCTGCCCTTCGCGCTGGTCGATACCAGGGCCATCGTCCTCTTATGCGAAGAGGTTGGCGACAAGCCGGTCATCGCCAACCAGCGGCTCTCCGCGCTCAAGGCCCTATTCCGCTGGGCGTTCAAAGCCGGGGAGACCAAGGACAACCCAGCGAAGGCTGCCGAGCCGATCCCCTACCACAGCGACGGCTTCCACACATGGACGCCTGAAGAGGTGAAGCAATATGAAGAACGCCATCCTGTGGGCACACGGGCCAGGCTCGCTATGGCGCTGCTGCTCCACACTGCGGGTAGACGCGGAGACGCGGTACGTCTCGGGCCTCAACATTGCCGGCTGGGCAGAGTTCGCTTCACGCAGGCGAAAAACGAGCACAGGAAGCCGGTCACGGTCGATCTACCCCTATCGCCCGATCTGGCAGCTATCATCGCGGCCACGCCTACCGGCCACCTCGCCTTCCTCGTGACGGAATACGGCAAGCCCTTCTCCACGAAGGGTTTTGGAAACAAGATGCGGGTGTGGTGCGACCAGGCGGGCCTGCCGCAGTGCTCCGCGCACGGGCTGCGCAAGGCGGCGGCAACGCGGCTCGCGGAGGTCGGCGCCACGACGCAGGAGATCATGGCGGTGACGGGTCACCAAAGCCTGCGGCAGGTGGAGGTCTACACGAAGGCGGCGGCACGGCCGGGAATGGCCGACAGCGCCATGGCAAAGCTAAAACGGGAACGGGGGTAGTGTCCCACTCGTCCCACCACCCCTGTAAAGTCATTGAAAAATAAGGGGGGTTCCACTTGGGTTCGAACTGGAAAAAGCGATGCCAGCCAACGCCTTGCGCGCGAGTGGGAATAGCAACCGCTCCACAGAGTCGTATGGTGTTCTGGACGCCGAAAGTCCCACACGGAGGAATGATGTGAGCGAGACGTTCACGCTGGACGAAGTTCTCCGCTGGCTCGCGGAGGAGATTGATGACGCGGGCGGGCAGAAAGCGTGGGCAGAGCGGAACGGCGTTTCGCCGCAATACGTCTGCGACGTGCTGGCTAAACGTCGCATGCCAGGCGCGTCGATTCTGACCCCAATCGGCTTCGAGAAGACCGTCATCTACCTCTCGCGTCGGCCAGCCCCCGCCGCATGACCTTCCTCCCGCAAGCGAGCCGCCTCAACGGCTTGACCGACGAAGAGCGCAAAGCTCTGGATGAATGGCACCGGACAGGGCCTCACCCGGTTTCGCAGGAAGCTCTTGACTGGGCTCTCGCGCAAAAGCCGCTGATCGACGCCGAGCGGGAGCGGCTGTCGCGCCGAGTCAGCCGAGCTTCGCTGTCACCTCCGAGCGCAGCCGGTCACCGCACGCCTTCGCGCCGCTAATGGCGGGGTCGAACGCGAGGCGGGTGAAATCCCACTTTCCGCTTTGATCGATGCCGAGCGTGCCCTCGACCTCGGCATGCGAGAGCACCGTCTCTGGTTCCGCGGGGATATCGTATTCATCGCACAGCTCTGCCAGGACCGTCGAAAGCACATCCCATTGCGTCGATGTCATCGGATATTGGCCGGCATTGAACGGGCTCTCTATCGCCCCCGCCATGCAGCAGAGGCTCACCCCAATCGAACCGGTATTACAATTTTTGCAATGTGCTGCGTATCTGCCATCTGAAGTGCTTACGTTGTCAGCAATGGAATAGATACCTCTGATAAGCTTCCCATCGCCCTCGATGAGAAGATGGTAGTACTGTCGGTCATGCTCACTGGCCTTGTGAGCGCCCGCCGTCCAATGTGCAATGATGCGAACCATTTTGGCGGGAGGCATCCATTCGATCGGAATGATGCCGGAAGATTGCACATACGGGGGAGCAAATTTATCGAGAGCATCAAAGACAGCTTCCTCGGTGAGGTCGCCGTACAGACCATCGAATGGCCCGGCATCCAGCCCATAGCTGGCAAGCCGCCGCTGAAGCTCTTCGGTTCTTTCGGGCATGTGGATTTTCCGTTAGAATGCGCGAGCGGGACGAGGCGCAGCGCATGGAGTGGATCAACCTCGACTTGGCCGAGCGGCACATGAACGAGAAGCACGAACGCGGCCGGCAGATTAAAGCCCTTGAAGCCCAACTCACCGAGGCGCGGGCCGAGATAGAGCGGCTGACGCGCGAGCGGGACGCAGCGCGGGATGCAAACTTTAGTTTTGTGAGAAGTGTGGTCCTCTCCCGCGCCAAGCAGGAGGATAAGCAATGACCGACGCCGGCTATGAGGAGTTAGAAGCGTGGCTGCGCCCAACTATTGCGTGGACCGCTCCAAACCTTCCTGAGTTGATGGCACTTGCGCGTAGAGCCGCCGACGCCCTTGCCGACATGCGCCGGCAGCGGGACGAGGCAGAAGCGGCACGCGCCGAACTCACAAAAGCATGGGCCGAGTGGGACGAGGCGGAGGCACGGACAGAGCACAACCTGCTCCAACAGGTGGAGCAGCTGACGCGCGAGCGGGACGAGGCCCGAGCCGTGAGGCATCTCGCCAACGCAATCGGCGACACGGTCACAGCCTCACCAACGAAGAAAGAACGGTAACTTACAACAGTTGGGCAAACATGCTTCAGCGATGCACTAATTCAAACTCCCACCACTGGGAGGATTATGGCGGTCGAGGCATTGCGGTTTGTGAACGTTGGGGAAATTACGTTAACTTCCTAGCCGATATGGGCGAGAAGCCCGCTGGGCATACGCTCGAACGTATCAATAATGATGGTAATTATGAGCCCGGCAATTGCCGTTGGGCAACGCGAGCAGAGCAAGCCCAAAACCGGCGTCACAGGCGTTGGCGGCGAAAGCCTTAAGGCAGCCCGAGTTGCCCGCCGAACGCGCGCCACAAATAAAGCAATGCCAGCAGGACGACGATGACCCAGATGATCTTCATGACCATCGCCGGAATGGGAATGCCGAGTTGGCCCAGAACCCAAATGACCAGCCAGACGACGGCGATGACGATGCACAGGTAGATAAGTGCGATTATGACCGACTCGATCATTGGCTTACCTCACGTTTCGACGGCGATGGTGAACGCCCGCGATGCCGCCTGCGGCACGGGGTTATGTGCCGGGCCGGAGCGGAGTTTCAGATGCACCCCGGTGAATTGCGCGGCCGCGGCCATCTCCTCGGCAGTCTGCACGATGATGACCCTGTTGTGCTTGCAGGGGATGGTGATCTCCTTGCCGGCGCGGTCGTAGGCGTCATAGAAGGTGATGCCATCGTTGGAGACCTGGAATGTCAGTGGTGCGGACGTCCAGGCGGGCGGCGTCGTGAGGCGCAGGATGCGGCCGGCGGAGCAGTCGAATGCGCTGGACAGCGAGGCGCTCGCCGCAATGGTTCCGGTGACGATCGCGATGGCCATCAGGGCTCCGGCGATTGATTGCGCTGTAGGGCGTCCACGTCAGCTTCCAGCCGATCGATCTTCTCACGATTGGCGCCGAGCGGTGCCGTCTCGAGCACGCACGAACGAACAAGCTCGATCAGTGCCTGCAGGTTTTCCGCCCGGTATTTTTCCAACTGCAAAAGGAAGTAGCCGCCTACACCCGCGAATACGACATTCAAGAGCACGACCGTGAGCATGAGCGGCTGGGCGCCGAGCGCCGCGGTGATCTGATGGAGCGATTGGCCGCCGATCTGCAGCGCCGTTGCCGGGGGCAGAATAACGGTGCTGGGTATCTCCGTCTGGGGAGTGGCCACCGCACCGTCCGCCCCTCATCCGGTGCGCTGTACCAGCAGCGAGCCGCCGGCATGGCCGCGGCACCGCCATGTGCCGTTCAGGGGCGTCCCGCCGCCGCCACCCTCGACAATCTGATATTGCCCGCCCGCGCTGCCAAGCGTGGGGGAGACGCTGGCATTGCGGTGCGGTGTCGTGCTGCCGGGGTTGACCATGAGGTGGGAGCCGACCGGAAAGTCGAGATTATCGACATCGCCGCCCGTGTAGGGAGTAATGCCGAGATTGGTCTGCGCCCCAGCCACCGTAGTCGCCCCGGTGCCGCCATTGGCGACGGCCAGAGGCGTGCCGGACCAGTCGTCGTCATCGACGGTGTCTTCCGAGGCCAGATCGCCGAGCCCCAGGACGGTATGGGCCGCGGCCGAGCCGGTCGCGGAAATGAGGTTTTGACCGAATGTGTAAAACGGCAGCGCCGCCACGCTATCGTCATCTGTGCAATACATGATCGAGAAGGTGCCGCCGACAACGGCGGTGCCCGGATGCCAGTCGAGGGCATCGATAGCCAGCAACTTAGTCGAGAGGCCCGCCACGGCATCCACGTCTGCCTTCCTGGCGGCGTCGTTCGCATTGACCGGCGCGGCGAGGTTGGTGACGGTGTTGGTGCCGGCGTCCTGGTCGCCGGTCCAGACAGTACGGCCATCGACCGCCAGCGAAGCCGTCATCTCGTCGCTGATGTCGGTGATCAGCTCGTTGAAGGCGTCAGCCGAGGCGATGGCGCCGGCCACGGCTTCGGTGCCGACTGGCTGGGTGTAGACCCCGGATCCCGATCTCGGCACGTTATTGTCCTCCCTCTTCCTGGAACAGGCGGGGTGCCATGAGGGCTTGCAGGAGCAATTGCCGGCGCGTCGCCTCGCTCATCGCTCCCGGCTGCTGGCCGGCAATCCAGTTCTGTACCGGGCGTGTCATGGCAGCGCGTCCATAGATGGCGGGGGCGGCGGCTCCAGCCAGACCACCCGCAGTGCTTGCCAGGCCGGCGGCGCCGAGGTTCCCGGTCATAAGTGAGCCGAGCCCTCCTCCTAGGCCTGCACCGATAGCGGTGGGTATCAATCGGGCCGTAGCACGGGAGGCCGTGCCGGATTGTGGCGGTTCCCGCATGAATGTCTCGCCGGCATGGGCAAGTTCGGAGAGTTCTCCACGCCCGAGCGAATAGGAGTCGGGTCGGTTTGCCTCCATGGCGGCACGCAGCTTCTGCAGCGGAATGATGCCCTGACCAACCTCTTGGCCGCCTGTGGACATGACATCCTTGACCACAAGGAAATTCCGCCATTGCCGGCGGGCCTGTTGCCACTCCTCCATGTGTTCCGCCGGCATGTGCCGCTCAACGGCATTGTCGAGCGCTTCCTGCATGTCGCGGGCAACCTGCTTGATCTCCGGCGGTCCGGTTCTCGTCCATTTTCCCAGTCGGGAACGAATGGTCTGGTAGGCTTCCCCTCGCAGAACGCCACCATTCTGGGCGGCCAGATCCGCGATGAGATTCATCACGCTTTCGGGTCCGCCCGCGACGCCGCCGGTTGATTGGAACTCCGTTACGGCATCGAGCAAATTGTTCTGCAATTGCTGATCCAGGGGAATTACGGCTGTTGAGGCAAGCCGGTCGAAGTCAGTTCCGATACGGGCCTCGGCCCTCGTCAACACCTGTGGCGTTGCGCGACTTTCGCCCTGCTCGCCGATCTCGTTTAGAACACGTTGCGTTGCGGCCTCGCCCTGCTGGGCGCGCCGCCGTTGATACATCTCGCCGCCGAGTTCCGTTTCCAGATACTCCGCCGGACGGCTGCCCGTCCGCTGTCCGGCTGTAAGCTCTACAGGCGGCTGACCCTGCTCCAGGGCATCGATGAGCCGCTGCCGGGTAGGCTCGATCGGCGACGGTCGAGTGACACGTTCCACACTTGGCGCCGTCATGCCGCCGACGAGGCCTCCGGCGATCTCTGCCGGTATCTCGTAGCCAGTCCCCTCGGCCAAAGCCCCGGCCGCCTCGGTGCCTGCCAAAGGCGCGGCAACCTGCTCGATGCCTCGACGCGCGACGCCTCCAGGCCCGGCAAGGATATTGGGGAGCCACTCGGCAGCCTTGGCAATGCCTTCTTCAACTCGCCCCTGCGGCTTGTAGACAGGCCCGACGTTCTCTTCGAGCGCCTGCCTCACGTCTGTGCTGGTTGGCGTCAGGCGCGACGGGGCTTTGACGGAAGCGGGAACCTCTCCGCCCGCCGCCTCGAGCAGGGCGTTGTAGAGGTCGCGCGTGTCACCGAGGATTCCGAGCGCGCCCGTTCCGGCGTTGATCAGGCCAGCGCCGGCTGCCTTGGCATAGCCGCCGAGCGTCGAGGGAGGAGGAGCTGTACCGGGCGGCGCGACAACCTCGTCGTCCTGCCAGGGCATTAGCGTTTCCTCCGCACCGAGCCATCCGGCGCGACGTAATAAGTGCCGCTTGGAAGGGCATCGATGTCTGCGTCGGAAGCCGGCCGGGCCGGATTATCGCGACTGCTCCCTGCAGCGGCTGTTGCCGGTTCGGTTCCTGGCAGCGTCTTCAGCTCCATCAGGTTCGGCATGATGTCGGCCGGGTCGATGCCCCAGCGCCCAGCCATCTCCGGGAAGCCCGCCAGCTCGGTATCCGCCGCCTCGCGATACTGCTTCATGCGCCCATGCACGACATCGTAGAGATTGCGTCGCGTTTCCGCATCCAGCTGCCCGGTTCCACTCATCAGGGAGGAGATGCCGTTGACCACCTGGTCCGGCAGATTGGCTGTGTTGCGCACAAGGATCTGCTCGCCCTCGCGCACCACCGACTCCGGATCGAAGATGGTTGCCATGGCATAGATAAAGTCCAGGTCTCCGGCGCGCGTATTCTTGCCAAACGATTCCGAGAGCGAATTGAAGACGGGGGCCGCCTTGGCGTATCGCTTATAGGTGTCGAGGCCGTGCAACTCCTTGCGCATGGCTGCGACGTCGGTGATCTTCGGAGGTGCTTTGCCGCCGGTCGTATCTCCGGGGAAAACCGGCTCGCCGGTATCGACCCACCGAGGAACGCCGTTCGCATCGACAGCCTTGTCGCGCTTCTCCGGCGTGGCCGGCACGGCTGCTATCGGCTGTCCATCCGGGCCATAGCGAACCTGCCCCGGCCCCAGCGTGAACGGATCCCGCGCCTGCGGCGTCAGGCTCTTGAGCGCCATGAGCTTGAGGGCGTCCGGCACGCGCGGATTGGAAAGCAGGGAGGCGATCTGCGCCCGTCGAGGATCCATCGGCGCCGCAGGCCCTCCTGCAGGCGCAGCGGAGGCCACAGGCGCGGCTGGAGCTCCAGCCTGTCCTTGCGGACCACCCCGCCCGAGAAGCGCCTGCAGGAGGTTCCTACGCGGTTGCTGGGGCTGTCCGGTGACGGGGGCCTGACCGGCACCTTTCGCCCGCATGGCAATCTGCGCCTGGCGGGCGAAGTCCTCTGCCGACATGGGGCCGGAATAGGGCTCCTGCATAAGCTGGCCCGGCTTCATCGGCATGGCGGCCTGTGGGCGTCCCGGCACGGCGTTGTAGTCGTTCTTAAAGGGCGGCGTATAGACCGGCCGCGCTGGCGCAGGAGCGGCCACGGTTCCCGTCGTGGCCGGGGCTGCGGGCGCGGCCGGCGGTGCTGGCCGAGGCTGTGGAACGCGGGCCAGAGGATGCTGGGGTGGCGTGGCCGCGGGCGGCATGACGATCGGCGGAGGAGGCGCACCCATGGCCGCAACGGGGCTGGGCTGCGGCACGGGAGCGATCGGGGGCGGGCGCAGGGCGGCCTGCTCCGCCGCCTGCCCGGCAACGGGCTGCTGCGGCGGCGTGGCGCCGTAGACAGGACGCGGGCGCGGCAATGGAGGCGGCTGCTCGGCATGCGGCGACAGCCGCACTCCGGCCGGCTGCGCTCCACCGCCCAGGAACCCCATCACATCCGGGGACGGCGCGCTGCCTACCGGCTCAGCGCCGGGAATGTCCGCCGTCTCGTCGGCTGGTGCTGCGGCCCTTCCACGCCCGATGCCGGTCCAGTTGCCAACGCCAACCTTGGCCGCGCCATACCAGGGCGACCAGCCACCCTGCCGCGCCTGATCCAAAGCGAAATCGATCTGCTGCTTCACCGTGGATGGGTCGCGTGGATCGAGACCGGTCTGCCGGATGAACTTGTCACCCAACCCGCCGCCGACGAGAAGCTGGAACGGCCCATAGGAGGTTTCCCTCTTGCCGCCTTGACGGACGTTGCTCTGCCAGACGCCGGGTGCCAGTCCCTCCGACTTGGCCACACGCACGGCCACATTCGGATCGATGCCGCGTGCCGATGCCGACTGCCGGATGTAGGCCTCGACATCGGATGTCGGCGCGCTGCTGACCGCCTCGGCCCCCGGCACATCCGCCGTCTCGCCGCCGGCGCCACCTTCGTAGCCACCACCGCCATAGTCGCCGCCGCCAAAGTCGAAGTCGGCGATAGCCTGCCATGCGGCAGCCTCGCCCGCGGCATCCTCCTTCTTCAGGCCACGCACCTGCATGCCACCGACCAGCGCCTGCAGCAGCTTGTTGACGCCCTGCGTCCAGTGCCCGACAGGCTCGCCGCCCATCGACTCCGCCAGCAGCGCCTGCGCCAGCCTGTAGCGGCGCTCGATGTCGTCCGGCGGCGCGACGAGCGGAGCCAGCGTTTCCTGCACGGGAGCGTAGGCCATTTATGCAAATCCTGACTGTGCCCAGCCGCCGAGGATGGTGGTGGGAATGCCGAACAGCCCGCCCATCATGGCGTTGTATTGGTTCATCTCCGCCTCGTAGGCGGCCTGGGTAATGCCGGCCACGTCGGTCGGGGCCACGCCCGGCTGCGGCGTCGAGACATAGCTCGGCTGCGTCACCGGAGAGAGGCTCATCAGAGCGGCAAGTTCATTCAGTGGCTGGTTGCGCTCGGTCAGGATGTCCTGCGTAGCTGTCTGGTGCGCGGACAGCAGAAAATCGTCGTAAGCGTCTGTCTTCTGGTCGGCGAATTGGTTCATCGCATCGTTGTAAGCGGGGTTGCCCGGCATGATGCCCTGATTGGCAAGCTGCGTAGTCAGTTGCTCCTGCTCCCGTGCCCAATACTCGTCGTTCTGGCCGGTGTAGAGGTCGTAAAGGTAATCCTCCGTGGCGCTGTTGGAGAGGTCAACCGGCTGTGACAGGGTATCGCTTACGGAACCACCAAGCAGCTTCTCGGCTGTCTGGCCCCCGAGGAGTGCCACGTTCTCCCCGACATCCATAATCGCCTGCTGGTCGGGCGAGAGCGTCTGCGTCGCCGTATAGGTCGGCGTGCCGGACTCCGACATGCCCGTCTGTTCGTAGGTCAGGTTGCCATACGGCGTGATCTGGTTGGTGGCGCCTAGCTCGTATTGAGCAATCGCCGTTTCCTTGTTGGCGGCGGCTTGCGCGGCGGCGGTCTCGGCGGGATCGGGAGGTTCAGGGGCGGAGATGGCAGCCTCCTATAACAAAAGCGGCCCGCAAGGGGCCGCTGGTGGAAAGGTTTTCGGGTCGGGTGTCATTTGGCCGCGAGGGTTTCCCGGATGCGTTCCCGCTCGGCCTCCACAAGAGAATTGACCCATTCGATATATTCTTTCGATGCCAAGCCTTCGGGAGGGTCATCGCAAACAATGGCGCGCGGTTCAGTTGGCTGCGTATTCATGCTGACTCCTCATCGTCGCTGAGCGACGGGCCGATATAGGTGCCACGGTCGAACAGGCTCATATCCCGCAGATGCTCGGGTAATTCAAGTTCGTGCTCAAGCGTCCATTTCTTCGGGGCGCTGTTACCCGGATATGACGCCAAAAGATAGGTCTCGCGCGTGACCGGAACGCCCGCCTTCATCAGCAGGCGCTCTGTGCCGTCCGGCGGCTCACTTCTTTCGCTGGGCTCTATCCCAGGCATCGAATATCCCTGGCTCGCTGGGGCGCTTGGGTCGCTTCTTCGGGTCGGCAATGGCCGCTCGGGCATTAGCTCGCTCCGCTATTCTCCAGACCTCATCCTGCGCCGACCGCATGGTCCTTCCGCTGTCGTGATATTCCCGCCATGCCTGCTGGATCTCCGCAACGTCGTCACGCCCCAGGTTCTCGAACAGCTTGCGCTTCATCTCCCATACGACAGATTGCACCTGATTGGGAAGGATGAGGCGACCCGTAGACTGACTGACGTGCCGGGCGGCCTGCCGGTAACCGTCCGCAAAAAGCGGGTATGTGCCCCAAGAGCCCGCCCGGTTGCTGACTGCAGATCCGTCCGCCAATCCATGCGCTGCGGCGGGACCGGCCGTGCTCATCACCCCGCCCTCCAGGGCGTGCGTGTCCATGGTCACATCGCCACGCAGCGAGAACGGCATCAGCTTGTTATTAAAGAAGCTCCGCACCTTGTGGCGATTGCCCATGGCATTGCCGATACGCAACCGGTCGCCATTGGCCAGCAGGCTCTCGACGGCATTGGCAACGGCTCCATTGGAATTCCATGTGCTGTCGGTAATGTCGCCAAGCTCTTCGTCCTTGTAACGGGCATTGCGCTTGTAATCGCCAAACGTGCCGTCCGGGCGGACGAGGCGGAAGCCGTGCCCGCGCTCGCCGGTCACATCCCCCGGCGGAATAAAATCCGGGTCGTCTGCCGGCAAATGCGGCGTGCCCTCGACAAGCGGCTGGTTCGGGTCTCCCCAGGCCTCTTCGCGAATGCGTATCCACATGGCTATGTCTTCGGGATCAGTTAATTCACCTAACGGTTTATTCTTGATGTAATCGATGATCGGCCCCATCGTGGGGACGCCTTCCTTGCCTTTAATCAAAATTCTCTTGATACGGCCTTCAGCCTCGTTGGCGGTCATGCGACGCGCCACACGTTCCATGTTGGGATCCCACTCCAGGTTCCCCCGGTTCACAAAATGATCGATCAACTGCTTGCCGAGATGGACATTGATGTTCCAGTCGGCCTGCGGGCTGAGCGCCGCCACCGCGCCGCTCACCGAGGCGTCGTTCAGTCCATACTGGTCGGCCCACTCGTTCTCGATATCGTGCGCTCCGAGATACCACTTCATCCCTTCCCAATCATCCGGCCCGGCCCGGTCCATGAAGTAAAGCAGGTTCTCGGTGATCTGATCGGTGGCGTAACGGGCGAGGTCGTCGGAACTCGTTCCTTCCGTCATGTTCGGGCGCAGGAACGGATAGTCGTCCGGATTGCGCATCAGGTTCATGTTCGTGTCGAACACGCCCGGATCACGCTTCATGTTTTCGATGGTGGTAGGAACGTAACTCCAGATCGGGGTCGGATAGCCTGCCCTGCGTCGAGGGCTTGCTCGGCGAGATCATTGCCGGATGGTCTTCGGCATCGCCCCCGAGGATGGGCGAGACCGGGTAATTGTGCCGCTGCCGCTGCTGCTCCAGCCGCTGGATGAGCCGCGGATTGCGCTCGGCAGCGCTGAGGACGCTCGAAGGAGCGCCGGCGAAGGTGTAGCGGGGCTCGCCCCCCGCCGCGAGCAATGGCGCTGCGACAGTCCTGCCGCCCCTGCCGCCGGCCGCCAGCGTCGTGCCGCCGGTGCCGGGCTTCAGGCCCTGTGGCGGGACGTATCTGGGCTGTGCCGGCAGGGGCGGATATTGCTGCCCCGGCATCATCGTGCGGGCCAGCGACCGCTCCATGAAGATCTGCTGCTCGGGCGTATATTCCGTCGTGCGCCAGGGCGGGGTGGCAAGCCGCTGCTCATCCGTCATATACTGGCGTGCCTGAACATTGCGCGCTTCCACCTCGCCGGCTACGCGCTGGTAGAGAGGATGCGCCTGCAGGCTCGGAAATGCCGAGCGCATCTCCCGCGCCTGCTCCAGGGCCGCTACCCGCTCGGGGAATTGCTGCGCATACAGATCGCGCGCTGTTCGCTCTGAAAGCGGACCCTGCTGCGACCGCCAAGCGTCGAAAGCGTCCTCCTCCTGTTTGATAGTGGCAATGGCAGCGGGATAGAGCGTTTTCGACCAGCGCGTTCGTGCCGCTTGGGAAATATCGGTCATCTCATCGGCGTTGCCGCCGCGATGAAATTTCTCGCGGTCTTGCACCGCATGCCCGGCCGCCTCGTGCAGAATGACGGAAAGCAGCTTGTCCGCGTCCGAGGCCGTCGCAAAGAGGTTTTCGCGCAGCTGACCCTGCCTGGGCTCATACCTTCCACGCCCCTGCCCACTGACGGCCGAATTGATGCTGGCCTCGATCGGGAGATTGGCCAAGTCGGGGTAGGCGGCGAATAGCTCCGGATGGTCGAGCACCTCGCCGAGAGTGGGATTCCTTCCCAGCGTGGCGTAGTCCATGCCCCCCGCCAGGAAGGCCGGCGTCAGGCTCGCGCCTCTGTCCGAGATCTCGTATTTCCAGTCCTTGCCCTCCTTATACCAGCGGGTGGCCTGCAGAATCTCTTCGGGCGTGCCGCCGGCTTTCTCCATCAGTTCGGCACGATCGCGCGCCGGGAGATCGGCCGTATGTGACATGCGACCGGCAAACGCGCCGAGCGTGTTGTCCGGACCGGGGATAGCTCGGCCAATAAGGCCGCCCATCATGGCAAGATCGGCCGCCTTCTCGACCGGGTCGCCGGGCTCCATGAACTGCACCAGCGGGTTCCCGAGCGCCGCCCGCTTGGCGAGATCCACGGTGGGCGAGGCGGCCAGGGCCTCGGCCCCGGTCTTCTCTCCCGTGGCGTAGCCGTAGACGTTCTGGGCTTCGTTGACCGCCGCCTGTCCGATCTGCATCGGCATGGTCGCCAGCTGCGTGGCGCGATCCCAGACCATGCTCTTGGCGAGCGACTTGTCCCATGCCGCCGCCTGCTCCGGGCTGACGCCCTGGCCGCCCGTGAACAGTTCCTGCTGTGTCGGCGGGTTGGCCTCCCAGGTCTCCTGGCGGGCCTTCAGGTCAGCCGCCTCCCAGGCCTGCTGCTGGCGCTGCTGGTAGTATTCCGGTGGCGCCACCTCGCTGCCGGCGCCGGCAATGCCCGTCGCCAGCTCCGCGCTGGTGCGCGGCTGGTCTTCCCAGAAGCCGCCCTGCTGCAGGCGTTGTGGCTGGCCGGAGGCGCCCAGGAGCTCGTTCAACAGGCGCCGCCGTTGCTGATCCTGCTCCAACAGCGCCAGCTTCCCGAACGGCGCCGGCCCCATGGACAGCGCGGCGACCAGATCCTCGCGGGTGGCCATTCAAAGCCACCGCTTGGCGCGGTCGGGGAACAGCGCATAGACCAAGGCGTCGTCCCCCTTCTCCGGCCCATACCAGCGCTTGTTGGTGCCCTCGAATTCGAACCCGGCGCGCGGCAGCATCTTCAGGATATGCGCGTTGCGGCGTGCCGTGCGGGCGGTCACGCGCGTGCAGCCGAGCTGGCCGAAGACATAGCGGGCGGCCTGGCGCAGGAGATCCTTGCGCACCACGTCCCCCACCATGGCGATCTCCATATTGCCGTGCCGGTAGAAGGAGTGGAACAGCAGGGCGCCCTTGAGCTGGCCGGTCTTGTCAATGACGCCCCAGGCGGTGCAGCCGGGCGGGATGTTGCGGTTGCCCAGTTGCCGTGCCGCCCAGTCCGCCACCGACTGGTCATGGCCGAGGACGAGCGGCATGACCTAGCCGACCACGCCGCCCTTCTCGTAGAGAATATGATGGGCGAAGAGGCGGTAATCGAGATCGTTGGCGGCGCCGCCATCCTCGACCGTCACCCTGACCGCCGGGCTGATGGCCGCCCCGATATTCATGCCGCTCTGCCAGGCCCTGAACGTCTTTGAGCGCAGCCAGACGGCCTCGTCCCACTCCGACACGTCCCACGTGAAGACGGCGCCGATCACGCCGGGAGCCGTTCCCCAGGTCGATGGGTCTTCATAATCGACGGCGATGGAGACCTCGGGCGGCGTGGCGACGTTGGTCTGATAAATCGCCTTGATGAGCTTGATGTGCTTGAGGACGGCCGGCGCGCCGAGGTCGTCATAGGCCGGCAGCAGGTAGGCGGTGATGCCGGCGTCCAGATCCTGCGCGCCGGTCTCCGCCTTGTAGACGACACCGCCCGACCCGCCGAAATAAATCTCGTCCTGGAACAATGTCCAGCAGCAGGCATCGAGGCCGGTGAATTGCGACAGGCCGCCGGTCGCCGTGTTCCAGACGATCTGCTCGGCTGTCGCATTCTCCAATGTTGGAACGTTGAGGATCGCCATGTTGGCGGTTGGCAGCGTCACCATCTGCCAGCCGGCAATGCTCTTGTAGCGGTGCACCAGGTCGGCAAAGGTCGGGGCGATGTTCTTCGTCATGCTCGACGTCGAGAACACCGCCTGGTCGAGCATGATGGCCTGCGACAGGGGCAGGATACCGTCCTGCGACAGGATCAGCACGTCGCCGCCCACCTTGAAGAAGCAATTCGGGCCGAGCGGCGAGCCGACGAAATAGCTGCCGAAGAAGTCCCAGGCCTCCGCCGTGCTCGGATCGTCGCCGGCAAAGATCAGCACCTCGCCCTCCGACGACATGGCGGCGAGGAAATCCTCCTTGCCGCTGTCGTCCGATACGCTCCAGGACATGCCGGCGATCATCGAGCCGCCGCGCGACAGCAGCGAGCCGCAGGTGACCTTCTCGGCCGTGCCGGTGATGGCATCGACGGGCAGATACCAGAGGTCGGTGCTGCCGGCCTGGGTGAACCACACGCGCTCTTTATAATTCCAGATGTTGGTGAGGCCGGTCAGCAGGGTGGTGCCGTCCTCTTCGAAGAGGTCAGCCGATACGGTGTCCCAGGCGCTGCCGTTATAGGTGATGAGGTCGTTCGTGCCGTTGACCATCAGCAGCCATTGCCCGGCGGTATTGCCGAACTGGGTGTAATGGCAGCGGCTCGAGGTCAGGCCGGTGACGGTGGTGGCGACTGCCGTGGGGCTATCCGTAACGTCGTAGATGTCACCGTCGCAGACGGCGAACATCTTCTCCGCGGCACCGCTCGTATAGAGCACCAGCGTCTCGACGGGCGCGACCGCCATGCCGCCGCCGGTGGCGTGCTCCTGATACCCGCGCCGCATGCGGAGCGCGTCGCGCTCGCAGAACCAGTTCTCGATGACCAGCGCCGTGCCGGCGGGGGCCTCGGCGATGGAGGCGGCGGTATGCCAGCCGAGCACCGGGGCCGGCAGCTTGGCGGCCTGCGTGCCGGACTGCTTGTTCTGGTTCTTGGCGGGGTTTTCCCGCAGCGCCGGCTGCGCCTGCATGGATGCAGGAAGCGAGACCGGCAGATCGGCGCGGACCGGTCGCTTCTCTCCCGGCTTCTGCAGGGCCTGCAGGAGCGGTGGAGGGGCTGGAGGAGCCGGCAGCGCGGCCGGCCGCTGGCCCGGCGGCACGAGCGCCTGCAGGATCTGTGGCCCGGCTGGACGCTCCGCGACCGGCTGCTGGATTGCTCCCTTGCGCAGCGCCTCCATGGTGACGGGCGGCGCGGCGGTCGTTCGATAGGGCGGTCGCCGACCCTGCGAGAGCGGCAGCAGCCTCACCATTATCCTCGTCCCCCAAAAATCGGGCTATTTATCGGGGATGAGAATTCATGGCGTCCAGTTGCCGGCCGGAATGCCGACCATCGGCGCGCCTGGAGGCCGCATGCCGTCCATCGAGATGGTGCGCTTGCCGCCGTCGCGCGCGATGGAGTTGGCCACCTGCATCTCATACATCCTGAAGTCTTCCGCGTAATCGAGCCCCTTGAGGTTCTTCCAGCGCCAGACGACGCCGAGGCGGACCAGCTCCTCGTCGAGCTTGGCGATATCGGTGTCGAGCGCATAGGTGACCTTCTCCACGTCGCCCGTGCTGTCGGTGACCTTGTACGTGGTCACGTATTCGTAGGCGTAGCTGTCGCCGGCCGGAGGGGTCGGATAGAGGTAGAGGAGGTTGCCGCGAATGCGAAAAACCTCCTGCACGCCGACGCCGGCCGACTCATTCGCCTGCAGCAATTGCCACTCACGCGGCCCGACCGGCCCGAAAACCTCATGGTTTTCGGAGTAGTTGAACATGGTTTCGTTGACGAGGAACAGGAAATCGCTGGGGATGGCGCCGCCCTGTCCTGGTGTCGCCGCCGACGTGAAGGTGTTTTCCTTGGTGAGCCGCTGCCAGGAGGTGCGGCGGGCCAGTTCGGAAAGCTCCTGCTTGCAGAGCCGGAACAGCTGCCGGGCATCACCGCCGGTTCCGGCCGCGATGGCGACTTGGCGCTCGATGCCAATGATGTCTGCGACATCGTTTGCGACGGTGAGCAGGGACATGGAAAGTCTCCTTAAGGAAGGGCGGGGAGCTCGACCGGCTTGTTGCGGGATTTGTCCTGCGCCGCCATGTCGGAAACGAAGTGCTTCATCTCCTCCAGCTCGGCGCCGAGATTGGCGATCATCTGGTCGCGGCTGTGCAGCGCCTCGGCGATCTGCGCCTGCCCCTGGGCGGCCTGCAGGAAGGCCTTGGCGCGCCCCTGCATTTCGCGAATGCCGGGGAAGTTCATCTTCATCAGGGTGCTGTCAGGCGCCGTGGCAAAATCTTCGACGGAGCGCAGATGATAGTCGCGCATGACCTTGACTTGCTGCGTCGTGACGCCCGGCCAGGCGTCCAGTGGCGTGCCGTCGAGCGGTGCCTCCTGGTTCTTCTTCCAGGCCTCGTAGGCAGGCTGGAGGACGGGCCAGAGCACGCTGTCGAGCTTCAAGTGGCGGATCTTGATGACGGTGGTGCTGCCGTTGCTGCTGCCCTTCTTGGCCCACTCGACCTTGTCGTGCGTGATGAGTTTGGCCGGATCGGTATGATCCGGCTCGTATTCGGTCCAGAAGCGGATCGGCACGACGGCCGGCCGATCGCGCATTTCGAGGGCATCGAAGCTCATTTCTTGTATCCCCTGGCGAGGGTGCGGCGGCCGGGCGACTTGTCGTCATCATCGTCGCCATTGTCTTTCGGCGCGGGTGCGGACGCATCGGGGATTTCGGCCTTGGCCTTGGCTTCGTCTGCCGCCTTGGCTTCCTTCTGCGCCTTCGCGTCGGCCTTCCAGGCGTCGTAAGCTGGCGCCGAGAGTGCCCATTCGTCGGGGCGCTCCCGCTTGACGTGGGAAACCTTGGCTGATGTCGTGTCGCCATGCTGGTTGGTCATGGTGATCCAGTCGTCGCCGTCCTTGACGGAGAATGTCACTTCCGGTGCGATACCCATTGATCGTGTCTCCTTGCATGAAAAAGGGGGAGGATTCCGCCTCCCCCAGTCCGGGGTGTCCTAGATGGCCGCGGCGGCGAGCGCCGGGTAGTTGAGCACCGCCAGCACGTTAGTCGTGCTGCCGGCGGTGGCTGTCAGGGCCAGGCCGGTGACCTTGAAGGCGCCGGCTGTCGCGTCGTCGTCGAGCAGGCCGGCCGTGGCTGTCGTGTTGAGCGATACGTTGAGCAGGGCTCCGGAGGTGGCCCTGACCTGGTGCGTGCCCCTGATTGCGAGCCAGCCATAGTCATTGTCCGCGAAAGCGGCCAATGGAACGCCAATCAGGTTGTTGGCGAGGTCGTTGGAGGTCGAGACCATCGCCGCCTCATAGGCGCTGTCGATGATGCACGTATAGCCGGCGCCGGTGATGGCGCCGTTGGCGTGCACATAGACATACTCGTCGCCATCGTAGTCCACATGGCGAGATCCGAGGACAAAGCTGCTGGTGGCGGCCGGGGCCGTCAGTGAAACACCGATAAGTGCCATGGATCGTGCCCTCCTTCAGGCGCCGGCATCGATCAGCACGCCCTGCAGCGAACGATTGCTGACGGTGAGCTGATGCATGCTGATTAACGGGATGACGACGGCGTCCTGGTTGACCGACATCTTCTCGTCGCCGACCGTCCAGTTGGCATCGCGGTGAACGCAGAGCTCGAGATACTCGGTGTTCAGGAAATACATCTTCTCGGCAGTCGTGGCGAAATTGGTGTTCGAGTCGAAGATGACGTCCGCCGTCACGTATTTGAGGCTCTGGAAGCCGGCGGTGGCCGGGTTCGTGTCGTTGGCGTAGCGCTGCAGGTCCTGCAGGCTTTCCCAGTAGGCGGCGAAGAAGTCATGGGACGAGACGATGAGATCGGGCTTGTCGGCGCCACGGACGCAGCGCATCCACATGGTGTTCATATACCCCTTCACGTTCGACTTGCTCCAGGCGTTGGTGCCGGGGATCTCGTAGAACTGGTTCATCCAGAACGTGTAGGTGCCGCTGACGATGCCGCCGACCGTTCCGGTGCCGTCGTTCTGGATCAAATGGGCAAGACCGCCCATCTGGTTGGCCAGCGCGCCGGAGGAATAGAGGTCGATGGACATGTTGTTGGCGGCGGTGCGCTTGGCGTTGCGGATGCGGGCCTCGGCCAGATCGACGATCTGGTTCTTGCCCGAGTTCTTGCGCAACTCCTCGCCCGAGGCCGTCACATTGACTGCGCTCTGCACCCAGTCATATTTGGCGGCGGACAGCACATCGGACGCGCCGATGTTCAACGGGTCATAGCCGGAGAACCTCTGGAATGTGCTGTTCTCAGCATAGTCAAGTGGGCGGACGATCTCATAGCCGCCGTCCAGCTTCTTGATCTTGCCGTTCTGCTTCAAACGGCGATAGAGTGCATTGTGGTCACTGACATTGTCAGTGATCTCGCTTGGATGCTCACGGAGCGTGGTCGTCACGATCTCCGTGAAGGTTGCATTTGCAGGCATAGCCTAATTCCTTCGATGAGAGGGTTATGATCCCATCAGGCGATCGGCATGACGCATCAGGCTGTCGCGGATCGTGCCCTTGACGGGCGTCGATCCCTTGCCGTTGGAACTCTGGTTGAGAGACCCGTGCCGGCGCGCTTCCTTGATCTGCTTGTCCTGCTCGGCTTTGCGCTTGGCCTCGTCCGCCTTCTGCTGGTCCATGAGGATGCGCTGGCGGACGGTCGGGTGCGCCCATTTGGCCTTTTCGTAGGCCTGGTCGAGCATTTGCTCGGGGCTGAGATACGGGTCCGATTGCCGGATGCCCGGCAATTGGCGGATGATCTCGTCCTCGAGGTCGTTGAAGTAAGGATGCGACTTGTCTGATGCGTATTTTTCGATCGACGATGCGACGTTCTGCTCGCGCGCGGTCTGATCGGCCTGGGTGCGCTGGGCGGCTTCCGCCTCCATACGGCGCAGGCGTGCTTCTAGCCGCGGGTCCGTCGAGACGGGGGCCTGTGGCGTCTGTTGCTGATTGAGCGCGAGCCGGCGCAGATCGACCCGGTAGGCGTCGGCCAGCCACTTGAGCGTGGCAGCCGGGTTTTGATCCAGGGAGCGGGACGCCTTGAAGAGCTGCGTGACGGCGTCTTCAGGGGTGCGTCCGATGCGCTGGAGGTAGTCCCGGTGCTGTTCAAGCACGTTGCGGACGGGTTCCGTGGCTTTGAGCTGCGCGCCCATCTGGGACACCTGGCGGAAGACCTCCTTGTCCCGTTCCGCCACGTAGGTGCGGACTTCGGGTGGCAAGGCGGCGAATTTCGCCTGCATCTCAGCCGACCAGGAGCGTGGTGGATCGATGGCCGGCGCTGCCGGTTCGGTCCCCTGCCCCTCGGGCTGGTCGGGTGTTTCTCCGGGCGCTGCCTGATCCGGCGCGTCTCCGTTGCGTGATACGAACTTGCCGCCTTCGCGCGGCGGATTGTGCTTGTCCCAGACGGCCTCGGCGATCTCGTGGAAGGAGCGCGCTTCCGGCTCCGATGGCGTGTTCTCGGCCGCCGTCGAGGTTGTTTCGGCCGGCGCGGACGTGCTTTCGGTGACGGTGTTTGCCGCCCCGTTTGGTTCGTCGGGCATAGTGGATTCCTAGGTTCTGTCGTTCAGCAGGCGCGTCTGCGCGGCGGCCCTGGCGGCGCGCTCGTCCTTGCTCTGGTAACTCGGCCGGAATTCGCTCGGCTCGACCTCCCGGCAGCCGTTGCGCTTCAGATGCTCGCGGCGTGCCGCACGACCCTCGATCATGCCGTCCCCCAGCGGGGAGGGATACGCCGGGATGTCCGGCATGACCGAGGGACAGGCGATGCGGCGCTCGCCTGTAAGCATGGGTTCGCCGGTATGCCGATCGACAAACCGGCCATTACGCCAGAGGTAGCGGGCCATTATGCCTGTCCCAGATGGCTTCTGCTCTTTTCTGGAATTCGGTTTTGAAAAGCCCCTTACGCGCCATGATCTCTTCCAATGCCTGTGCCTCGGCGTTCAGGCGGTCCAACAGATCGAACAGGTTGTCCGTGCGTTGAAAAGCGACCTCCGCGCAGAGCGCAAGGGCGGTCTCCAGCTTTTTCTTCCTTGCCAGATAGGCGCGTGAACGGCTCATGACGTCTTTCCCTTCGGCCGACTAGCCGCCTGCGCTCTCTGCTGCCGCGCCTTCTCTTCCATCATTGCCATATCGACGCGCGCCTTCTGGCCCTGCACGACCATGTCGGTCTGCGCCGAGCGCATCTTCACCGCCATATCCATTTCCGCTTGCTGCGCCTTGGACTGGGCTGTGATCTGCATCTCCCGCTCTTTCATCATCAGTTCTTCTTGCTTTAGCTTGATTTCTTGCATCTTGACTTGCAAGCCGACCTGCATTTCCTGCAGCTTCATTTCGTGCTCGGCAGCTTTCGCCTGGGCATCCATCTGCGCCTGCTGCTGCTTGATGGCGGCGTCGGCCTGGGCCTGTTGCTGCTTCACCTGCGCCTCGGCGGCCTTGATGGCCATTTCCATCTGGCCCTTCTTTTCCTCCGGCGAGGGTTTTGGCGGCTCCTTGCTCTTCGCCTCGGCCTCCTCGCCGAGCTTGTCGAGGGCGTCCTCGGCCTGCTTGCCGAGCTTGAAGTTGCGGGCGAAGGCGGTGAAGATCTCCACGGCTGCGTTGGGTGGCAGGATGCCGGCCTGCACGGCCGGGCCGACCGCGGCGAGATAGCCGGAGGTCGCCTGCATGAAGCGTGTCATGTTCTCCTGATTGCGGGTCAGGTCGGCGCGGATGGTGGAGTCGCTTTCGACATCGATCCGGTAGGAGCGCGCCACGTCGTTGCGCAGAAAGGCAAAGACCTCCTCGCGCGTCGGCGAGGCGAGGATTTCTTCGAGGGTCATTGGGTGAAGGACACAAGGCGGACCGTGCCGCGACTGGTGCGCAGCCAGACATGGTCCGTGCCCGGCACGATATGAGCTTCGACGCCACTGTCTTGCGGTGCCCTGAACTCCTCGTAGTGCGGGGTGTCGGGGTCGGGCAGGCTGGGGCTCAGGACAAGCCGCAGGACATTCTCACGCGAGGGAATGAAGAGCAGGCGGAACGAGCATTTCGCGGCGCCGCCGGAAACGTCCTGGTAGGCGTCGGCCGTCAGCTGGTAGGCGGTCGTCGGCATCAATATGCTCCTGGCGGGGCCATGGGAGGCCGTGGAGAGGCCTGCGGCGGCGGGGATGCCCCATTCCCTGGAGGCGCTGGCGGGGCCTGCTGTGCCATCTGTTGCTGCATCTGCGCCAGTTGCTGCGCCTGCGCCTTTTCCTGTGCCGTGGGGAGCTGGATGCCGGTCATTGTCATCAGCGTCTCCTGGGAGAATTTGTTACCGATGACCTCGCTCTTGAGGCGGAAGAGGTCGCGGGCGAAGCGGGCCACCTCCTGCTGCTTGCGCTGGATGCGGATGGTGCCCCATTGCACCTTCATCTGCTGGGCGCCCTTGGTCTCGTGTGGGTCGGTCTGGCCGCGCATGATGTCGGCGACGCCGGTGACCTCGAAAATGGACTGTTTCACCTCTTCCCGGTGGGCTGCCAGCTCGCGGATGGTGGCGATGAGCTTGTCGATGGGCATCAGCCAGATGGCGCGGTCGATGCCGCCGGCCTGGCTGTAGAGCGCGGCGGTGTCCATCATCGGACTGAACTGGCCGTCGTCCAGCTTCGCCAGATCCTCGAATTCCTTGATGCTCGCATCTCTGACCCCGCGCCATTTCAGGCAGCGGATCAATTTGACGATGCGCTGGGTGACCTCGGCGAGCTCCTGCGCCTGCTTGCGGAACATGCGGTAGGGCGGGATGGGAATGAGGCTGTCGGTGGTGCGGATGGCGTAGAGCGGGCGCGGGATGGGAAAGAAGTCGAGCATGCCGAGCGGGTCGTCCTCGACCTTCAGCGGCTGCTCCGCCATGCTGGCGGCAACGAAGAGAACCTGCCGTTTCTCGCGGTCCCAGATCTCATAGACCCTGGCGCGCTGGAAGACCTCCGGCGGCGGCGAGCCGGGGTCGCCCTTCTCGTAGTCCGGCATCTGCACGTCGAGGCGGACTTTGTTGCCCAGCTTCGGATTGATCTCGATCAATTGGTCGCGCGTATAGAACTGCTCGAAGCCGACCCATTGGACGTCGGTCCACATGCGGCCGGGGCCGTGGCGGAAATTGGCCCAGGGGACGTGCTCGCAGGTGGCCTCCTCCCAGACGACGCTTTCCTCGTCGGTTTCCGCATCGGAGCGTGTGTAGGGGCGATAGCGGACGCGGGTAACGCCGCGGCCGGTGATCTCCATGTCACGCACCACCGACTCCATCACGTAGTCGAAATCATATGAATCGACCATCGTGCTGATGGCGCGCTCGAGCATCTGGCTACCGAGCTTGGCGGCCTCGTCCTTGTCGTTGAAGCGGCGTCTTATGTCCGGAACAGGTACCGAATTGTATAAGGCGGGCACCATGGTCTCGACCGAGGCATAGAGGATGTTGAAGGCGTCGATGCCGGAGCTGACCGAAGGGTCGAAGCCGTAGGCTGTCTCCTCCTGCCGGTAGCGCCGCACCGTCTCCTCGGCCTCGACGCGCCAGGACTCCTCCTCCTTGTCGGCGGTGGCCCAGGCCGACAGCCAGAGCCGCACGAGCCCGCGGTCGCCCTCGCCCGCATCGGCGCGAGTTTCGAAGTCATCGCGGGTTTCGACACCATCGATGGCCATCAGGCGGCACTCTTCAGCGGAAGCTCCACGTCGCTCCAGGCGCGCGGCACGATGACCAGCTCGGTGAGGCGCATGATGTTGGCCGCCGCGGCGTTGGCCCCGGCGCCGCCGTAGCGGGTCTCCGTGAGGGTCGGTAGCGTCGGCACTGTCGTGTCGGCCCCCACCGCCCCACCGTTGCAGCTCAGAGCGCAGTCGTTGACCTTGATGCGCGCCGCCGCGGACATGAGGGTATTGGCGACAATCGAGCTGCCGACGATCGTGCCAAGCGCCGAGCCGCCGTCGATTACACTGAGGCGCAAGCTACCGGCTGTAATGATAAGCTTGCTTTGCTCGTTGGCCGTCCCGTCCGTCAGAGCGACGGGCGCCATGGTGTTTGTCGTCGTCGGCGAGGCGAACCGCACATAAACGGAATACTCCGCCCCGAGCGCCGGAATGGTGGACAGCAAAAAGGTATAGTTGTCGGCCTGCCGCGCCTGCGTCACCGAGAAGGTCGGATAGGGCGAGGTGACGGCGCGTGCCACGGTGGAGACCTCGCACTGCCAGAACGCCACGTCCACGGCATCGCCGGAGGTGACCAGGCGGATGCCGACTATCGGATTGAGCACCGTCGCCTCGGCGATGACATAGCGTGCCCAGGACGAGGTGATGGCCTGCGTGGCCCAGGTCGTGCCGTTGTCCTGGGTGATATCGACGTTGCCGCTGCCGGTGCGGCGCTTCAGGTAGACGCTCGTGATCTTGAGGCTCGAGGCGTTGGTTATGCTTTGCAGCGCCGTGGCGTTCGCCGCCGTCGCCGTGATCGTCGTGGCGCTGTTGGCGTTCCCCATCGGGCCGGTCGCCGTCAGCGCCGTATTCATGTTGCTTTTGACCCAGGTCGCATCGGTCAGGTCGCTCGACCACAGGCAGATGTTGGTTATGGCGGCTTCCATCAGCAGCGTGCGTCCCAAGGTGGGGTCATGGTCGATGGCGAGGCCGAAGCGGCGAGCGGCGGTCGTTGGGAGGTATGCTGTCGCCACCCGCCCGATGTTCATCTGCATCGTCGTCAGGCTGCCGCCGAGCGTGAAGGTGCTGCTGGTGGTGGTGGCCACGAAGATGAGCGGCGCGCCTGCCGTCGCCACCCCGGAGGCTCCCGCCGAGCCGGTCAGGCTGCCGCTGCCGGTGACGGTGACGGTGTAGGGCGCGCCGACGATGGTGGTGACGCTCTGCGTGGCCGGCGTTCCGCTATTGAGGAACAGATTGTGCGGCGTCCACTCCAGAAGGGCACTCGGCCCCCAGACGATCTTCGGCCCGATGCCGCCGTTTTGATAGAAGGCGTCGAGACCGGAGGATACGACCACTCCGGCTGTCTTCACGGCTATCCGCTGGGCGTCCGTGGCGTCGGAGAAGACGGCGGCAAAGCCGTTCGTCTCGTCAGCCAGCTTGGCCGCGGCGGCGCTCGTGCCTCCTCCGGCGCCCCCGCCCCGCCGCCAGGCCGAGACCCCCAGACCCAGCATCAGAGCGCGCCGTAGGCGGACAGGTAATAGGCGCTGCCGTCATAGGTGACCTCGCACCACTCGTTTGTGGCGAGAGCCTTCAACGGCCCTGGTCCGACATTCAGGGTGCCGGCGCCAGTGCTGGTCCTGGTGATGCGGTAGGAAAGGCCCTGCGCCATCAGCAGCGCTGCCGGGAGGTTGAGTGTTGCGGCAACGCTGCCAACCATCGTCCCGACATGGCGGGTATGGTATGGAGAGGTGCCGGGCGTGAGGGCGAAGGCGATATCGGTTATGGTTTGCTGCGAACTCATATCCCGCATGGACTGGAAGACGGGGTCGTTCGGAACATGGGTTGTAAAGTCGCCGGTCAGGATGCAACGCCAGCCCCACGGCTCGCCCTGCAACGGCGCACTGTTGAGCACTATGTCGCCGGCTGCCCACTGCCCAGTCGTCGGGATAGCATCGCCATTTGTAAGATGGCGTATGGTGGCGGGATGTCGGCCGAGCCAGATGCCTGACTGGAAGGTTGTGTTGCCGCCAGGGAGGGGAGAGGCTCGCCCGCCGGTTATTGGGGTGGCTGCGGCTGCGCCGAGATGGGTGGTCGTGAAGCGCTGTGCGATGGTAGCATTAGCATAGATAATCATCCAGCTGCCGGTGGCCTCGTCCCATTTCCAGGCGAGAGGCTGAGCAGTGGTGGGGTCCGGATTTGTGCCGGCGGTGTCGAGCGACACCCGCATACTCAGCGCCTCGCCGCCGCCGAAATTGATGCCAGTCATAAAGTTTCGCGTGTTGAGGGAGGCGTCCAGCTTTGCATCTACCCGGATGGATGGAGCTATAGTTGTATAGCCTATGCCAGCCGTCATCCTGGCTGAAGGGCTTACTTGGTTTTGTGACTGCGCTCGCAGAACCAGAGGATCTTCAACCTGGATAGGCCCGATGACAGTGCTTGGGGAGAAAATGACGGAGGCGGGCTGATGCCCTTCGGCGTAGGGTAAGATGAGCACAGCTGGAGAGCTGATTTGGTCAAACCAGTAGCAATATCCGTAGCGGTATTCTTTTATCGTGCTCCCGCCTGTAACAGTATAGGGCCAAAGCGGATAGCTGGTATGGGCGTCGATGGTGCCGACGGGTCCGCCAGTATTGGCGAGGAAGCCCCAACAGACTTCGCTGTCTGCATGGCCGATCGGAGGAATGCGGGGGAGGACGCCCAGGGGGTGATCCTCGTTAAAAACGAAGTCCCAGACTACGGTGCCATCGGTTTGGTTCTGCAACGCGAGGTAGGGGCCGGCGACTGGATGCGATGTGCCACCAGTCTGGCATTGGTATAGGCGAGTGTTATTGACGACCAGATCGCCGGGGGAGTAGGCGGTGGCGGGCTGCCAGGGCAGTGCTTGTCCATTGGCGTATTGCACATTCCGGCAGTAATAGCGCGCCATCTGGGTGATGCCGGGCGTGACGGCATAGGAGCATAAAGCATCGAGGCCATTGTTATCTGCGTGCGGCCCGATGTGAACGTTGCCGATCAAGGAGCTTTCATGCAACGCCGAGAGGCGGTTGCCGCCCATGTCGCAGCCGATGAAGTTGCCAGCGTTGATGTCTGGTCCGTCGATGTAGATACCGCAGCCGCCATTTGTTATGCAAACTACCTGCTCAACATAAACGTTATTCACATTGCCGAAGATGGAGCGGTTCTCTGGAGAATTTACGTTCGAAAGCTGAGCTGCGGCTCGCATGTAAATGCCGTGCTGGGGGAAATACTGGATGATGCAGTTACGAAGGGAGACACGGGCGCGTAGCCAAATGCCGTGGCCCCAGCCGTGGTGGTTCTCGTTCCACAGGATGGCTCCGCCGCCGTCCAGTTCGAAGCCTTCGCCTCGAGAATTGAGGGCGGGGTTACGCACACCGAGGCTCTTGCTGGAGAGCTTGAGGCCCTGGATGACAGAAGAGTCTCCGCCCGGGGAGAGGTTTGAAACATCCGGCTCGGTGGAGGGGATAGGCCAGATCGGCGGGTCGAGATCGCCCCGGTAGCCGGTGCGACAGTTGACCGTGATGCCAGTGATACCGGCCTTGAAGAGCAAGCGAGAGGAATAGCTGGTCCGGCCGCCTATTCCGTGTCCGGTGAAGGTCAGGGTCCTCTTGATCTCGATGGTGCGGTCGAAATAGCAGGTGCCGTAGGGGAAAATGACCTCCGGACCGCCCTGGTAGTGGTTTGGATTGTCAGTCTCTATAGAGATGGCCGCCATGGCAGCCTCGAGCGCATCGCTGCAATCGTATGGCGTAGGATCGGTGTCGGCGGCGTTGGAGAGAATGCCGGCGTGCTCCTCCACCGGGATGAAGTCGAGCAGATGCACGGTGTCGCGCATCCTGTCCTGCGTGAGGCGCAGGACGGCCGGCGCGGCGCCCGGAAAGTGGATGAATTCTTCTCCCGTTCCGGCCGGCCCTGCTGGCCCTGTTGGCCCTGTTGGACCGGCGGGGCCTACAGTTCCGGGATTGGGGAAGACGAACTGGTCCATCAGGATGCCCTAGAACAGTGCCACGATAAGGGTTGCGGTGGTGTTGGTCGCCATGACCTTGGAGGCCGAGATGGGCAGCACCGTCCCGGCCGGAACGCCCGACAGCGTCACCGCCGCGCTATCCCTGGACGCCGTGATGGCCACGTTCCCCGCCCCGCCGACCCACAGCGCCCGGCAGTTCAGCACCGTCGCGTCGGACGGCGTCACCAGCACCAGCGATGTCGCCGGCGCGCTCTCGATGCTCATGCAGGATTCCCCATGAAAAAAGGGGCGGCCGGAGCCACCCCTGATGTCCACACGCCGGGAGTGCAGAACTTAACTCCCTACTTAAGTTCAGTCCTGTCTCATTTGGGACAATGACCCTACCAGGCCTGTTCTCTCCGGCGGGTCCTGGCATTGATCAGATCAATAATCCGCGGCCCCTGAATGGTCCCGTCCGGCAGCCCCACCCATTCCCACTTCGGCTCGGCAACCGGCTTCGGGACATCCGCCCGCACCGCCTTCCAGGCCAGCCCCAGATACCGGAACGCCGACCCGATATGCTCAGCCCAGTCCTTGACCGGGTTCTCCCTGAACGTCTTCAGCTCGTCGTCCCATTCCCGCCGATAGTTCTTCAGCCCGTCGATCCCCAGCGAACACCGCCCGCGGTCGAACGTCGCCGCATTGATCGTCACCCGCCCCGCCTGCAGCCCGTCCGCCACGCTCACCAGCGGAATCCGGTCCGGCTTCCGGCCCAGCAGCTTCAGCATCTCGTATCGAGTCCGCCTATTCCCCCATTCCGTCGCCAGAATGTCGTGGGGCACGTAGTCCGTCCCGTGATACCCTCGATCATCCAGCCATCGGCACCACTGCTCCAGATCGTCGCTTTCGGGTCTGTAGAAGTCGACGATCCGGGGCTTTCCTCCGATAACCTGAAAACACCAGATGGGATTGTTGACGGCCTTTCCGAGATCCCATGCGGTATGGACAGGGCAGTTGGGGTCCACAGGTACATTCCCAATCCGCCCCTCCGCCTCCGCCCGGCTCATCTCGGCGCCGAAATAAGCCCCCAGGATCGCCGCGTCGAACGAGCACAAATACTCCTGCTCAAACAGCGCCCGCCCCGCATCCAGCCCATGCAAAGCCTGATACTCGGCCTTCGCCTCCTCGAGCTGCCCCTCCGTCAGCGCCTTCGTCTCCAGAACCGACGAGACCTCCGCATACCATTCTTCCCTACGCGTCTTCGCGTGCTCCAGAAGGCTGTGCGCGTGATTGTGCCCCCGCGGCGTCGTGATGAACAACGCCCACCCGCCATTCTCCACAACCATCGGCCGGTGGTAGCTCCAGGCACTCGGGTTCGCCAACGCCCATTCCGAATACACAATCCCCGCCGGACCCGCCCCAACCGTCCGGTCATAATGATCCGACCCAATCAACTGCCACGTCGACCCGTTCTTGAACCGAATGAACATTTCTTGCTCATTCGTGTTCTCCCGAACCTCCTTCGGAAACGCCTCGTCAATCCGCCGCCTCCCCGTCAGCGCATTCACCTGCGTCCAAAGCGCCTTCCGCGCCTGCTCATACTCCGGCAGACAATGCCAGTAGCTCCCAACCCGCCGGTGCAGCAACTCACACGTCACCGCCAGCGCAATCTCGTCCTTCCCCCACCGCCGATGCGCTATCTCAATCGCCCGCGTCCCACCCGAAAGCATGTAACTATGCAACGGCCGCTGATACCACCGAACAACCCGCTTGATCGTCAGCCCCGGCGCCTTTGCCATCACCGACCCTTCGTCAGCTCCCGCCGTTGCTTCTCACTCACCAAAGGCATACAATCCTCCAAGAGCAGGGATCATGGCCAACCATCGCGGATCATACCGGGAAATACGAAGCCTCGGCGAAGAGGTCAGGCAGATCGATCTCAATCGAAAGGCACCACCACCCCTGAAGTGGCAGCACCCAAAATCAAAGGCTCTCTATCACCCAAAACAAACAGCAATCGAAAAGGCAAACGCAAAACTGAAACTACCGCCCCTCGCCTGACCCGGACCGCTCCGTCAGGAGCCCCATCCCACTTTATGGGACCCGCCCAGCCTGCTCCGCCTTCCGAACCCGCATCCGCTCCCGATGCGCCCGCTGCTTCTCCGCAGCCGTCAGCGCCCTCTCCCCAATAGGCTTCCGACCACGCCTCTTCTCAGTAACAGCCGTTACCGAAGGGGCTGCTTTAGTAACGGATGTTACCGTTTCACCACCCCCCTTCGGTAACAAACTCGACCCCCGCTTGATGCCCAGGCTGTCGGCAATCGCCAACTTCCGGGCCTTCTCCTCAGGGCTGTTGATCATCGGGCCAGCGGCAGAGAGCGGGGTGTCGCCGCCAGCCGGAGCGGTCCAGGGGGACTCCTTTTCCGGGATATGGGACCCGATCAGGCCCAGCGCCTGGTAGCGCGTAACTTCGTCATCCTGCTGATATCGCTTGGCAATCAGATGCAGCGGGATCTGCCGCCCTGCCCGGATGGGATGGTCGGGAGGATAGCCAGCCAGCGGCCCAGACCAGCCCTGATCAGGGTCGGGCCAGCGATACTTGTCCCGCCAGTCATAGGGACGCAGCCGGTCCTCCGCAGGCCCTGAAATGCCCATGGGACGTTACCCTATGCGTTACCCTGAGACCGGAAAGTGGCTAGGAAAGCCCGGAATGCTGGGGTTTCGAGCCTGGGAGCGCCTGGTGGCTAACCAGATGTCGGCGTGACATCGATGGTCTTGGGGGGCTCTTCATAGACAGTCTGGAAGAGGATGGGGCCGCCGTCGGCGCCGGTCAGCTCGACTTTCTCGCTGTAATCCTGGCGGAAACGAGCCTGCATCGTCCGGATCCAGAGATGGGCGTTGAAGTTACGGTCCTCGAGGCCCTGCTGGCCCCGGCGCTCCCACCAGCCGCGCTCTAATTCCTTCGCGCGCGCAAGGGCTTCTGCAAAGGCAGCCTCCTGTTCTCCCCATTGCATCATGGTCCATCGAGGGACGTTGATTTCGGCGCTGACTTGGTAAGTGCTGTAGCCGAGTTTGGAGAGGGCTATGACCTTATCGCAGTATGATGGATTGTATGTTGTAGGTCTGCCTATGGCGGGGTTACGCATGCGGCGTTTGGCAGGGGCGGGTTTGGGCCTGTTGTCCTGGGCCTTCTTGGCTTGCGGCATGGTCTACTCGGTCTTGGGGTTGGGCGGGGGAGCTCCGATGGGGTCGGAGAAGGGGTCGTCTGGGGGGAGGTCTTGCTGGGGCTCCTGGGCGCCTTCGGCATCGCCGATGAAGTCGCCTACCTTGGCGCCGGAGCCGACCTCGATGACGGCGAGGATCTTGTCTTGGGCGGGGGGCTGGTTGGCTTCTGCGATGGCGACGATGCGGCCGTTGGCGCGATCGTATTTGGCCCAGAGGGACATGCGAGCCTCCTGTGCGAATCTATACTTGAGGGATACTTTGAGAGGATTGGCGGGTGGGCAAAAGCTGCCCCCGCTGGGGGAGCAGGGAGAATTCGAGGAGACGAGCTAGGCCGGCTTGGGCTCGGCGTTGGGCTCGTTGCGCTTGTCGGCGATGCGGCCTGCGGCGAGGGCCTTGCGGACGGCTTCCGGATCGCCCTTGAAGGCGGTTCCGACCGTCCATTTCTTGCCCTGGTCGTCGGTGAAGTCGGTCTTGACCACGTATTGCTGCTGGCCGGCCTGATCGGGCTTGGCCGGATCTGGTTTACCAATTTCTGCCATGGCGATCTCCTTTAGCGCCCTCGCATGAGGGCCTGTAGCAATCGCTGGCGATCGGGTTGGGTTCCGGGCTGGCCCATTCCTTGCCCGGCTTGACCCGCGGATGCTCCTGGCTGTGGGAGAGGCGGCATGGACAGGCTGGGGACGGCTGGCAGGGTCTGCGCGGGTAAGGGCTGGGGCTGGAGGCCGGGCTGCCGTTGCCCCTTCGGCAGCTTCGCCGGGTTCAATGGCATATCCGCTCCTCGCTCTGCTCTACGATGGCTCTGGAATCGATTGGGAGGCGTGCCGAACGCTGTTCACGGGTCGTGATGGTATCGGAGTGCCGGGAGGCGTCAGCGCCTCTCTACGGGCTTCCTAAAGGGTCGAGGTGTTGGGATTTGGGAGGGATCAGGCGAGGCATGTCACCCTGAATTTCCCAAGCGTTGGGGGATTTGCTTGGGAAGTCAAGCGACTAGGTGTTGACGATCGCGTGACATGTGGACAATGCGCCAGATGGCGTTGAGGCCGAGGCGGAGGGCGCCGATCTCGATGGGCTTGTCCTCAAGGATCCAGCATTCGAGGGCGAGCATGGCCATGGGCTGGCCGCATTCGAGGATGGCGGTGCGGATCTCGGCGTAGGAGCGCATGGCGCGCTGGCAGGCCTCGACAAGCTCAGGGGATTCCTCGCCATCGAAACCGGACTGGCGGTCGAGGTCGCCGGCCGAGGCGAGGCGCATGGCGTTGATGGCACGGCGATAGGCGCGGCGGCGGCGCTCGAATTCCAGGCCGGCGTCGTAGAGCGCCTGGTTGTAGGCGGGATCGTGGGGATGCAGCTCGTGGGCGAGGTAGGCGCGTCCGAAGGCGGTGCCGGCGGCCGGGTGCGAGGCCTTGGTGGGGGAGAGGCCGTGAATGCGGACACGGGCCTCGAAGCCGAGGGCGAGGACGTCGCGCTCGCGCTCCGCCTCGGATGGAGGCACGACGTCGCCGCTGGGATGGCGGCGAGCCGTGACGTTGCGCTTGCGGCCGCGGCGGGACACGTCAGAGGCGCTCGGTCTTATGGTTTATTCCGAGCGGCCCGGTCACCACAGTCACAGCTTGTCCCAAAGGCGCAGCATTGCCCTCCGGAACCATCCAGTCCTCGAGGTAATAGCCGGGCCCGTTGAGCTGAGCCTGCCGATTGCGAGCGCGCTTCAGCTCACGCTCGGCATAGCCCTGGAAGTGGCGGCATACTTGGGCGAGCCGTGGCGCACTCGGCATGAAGTCCGGATGGCATTCGGTCTCACCCTTGAGGATGGCCGTGATGGCCGTGTCCAAAGCCTCAAGGCAGATGCCTTGAAGGGCCAGCACGTAGCCCTCCATCCGCATTGCCGCATCACCGGAAACCGCTGTTGGAAACTGGGCGAAAAGCACCCTCAGCCGCTCCTCAACGTCGTCGCACGTAACTGGCGTCAATCGTTTCTCCAGAGAAGAAATCTCCCTCTCCCGCAGCTTTGCGGCGGGCAGCGCGCTCCGCAGCTCTACGATCGAGTTCTTCGATGGCTTGTTGCGATCCGGATTGTCTGACATGGCCGTTCCCTCCTGCGCGGTTATGGGTTCTGTTTCGAGAGCCGTCCGGCGGCCCCGTCGAGGACTCGGCCGCGCGGCGAAACCAGTTGCGCCAGGTGGCAGCCCAGTCGCGTTTGAGGCCCTTTTCGCCGGGAGCCGCCAGGAAGTAGTCCACGAAGATGCTCGCTTCCCGCTCCGCCTGGGCTCTCGAAAGGCCCTCGGCCACCGCCGCGTCGAGGTTGGGCCGATAGTCGGGCGGAATCCGTCCGGCTCGCGCGCGCTCCACCCCGCTAGGGGTGGATGGATGAGATAGAGGTTGAGTTTCTTTAGAGGGGTCTGGGGAGACTTTTCTTTTCTCAGGGGAAAGAGAAGGAGTGATATGTGTGATATGTGTGATATCACCATTTCTCTTTGAATTCCGCCACTTAGCAGTAGCGGCGCGGCCCTTCGCGAGGCGCTCCTCCTCCATGATCTCGACAGCGTCGAGGAGCTGTTTCTCCGAAACACCGACCGCTCGCAGCGCCTTGAGGAGGCCGGCAACGTTCATGGCTTCCCCACCTTCGGCTTGATGCCGCGCGGCAGCGGCAGACCGTGCCGCTTCGCATAAGCGCGGATGCCGTGGATCACCGTCGTGTGGTCGTAGCCGCCCAATACCGTGCCGATCTGTTGCAGCGTCAGCTTCGTCAGCAGCGCCATCTCGTAGGCAGCTTCCTGCCGGGCACGTGCAAACGGACGCTTGCGGGTGCGCGTCAGAAAACCTTTCAGCGTCAGCCCGTGCTTCCCGGCAACCCGCCGGCAGATCTCCCGGCCCGTCCACCGCAGATACTCGCGCCGCCTCGCTCGCACAGCGCGAAAATGCTCATGCTGCAGGGCAAACCGCTCGCACAACTTACGCTTGTCAGGGGCGGGCGGAGGCGGGGGCAAAGGCGATGGTTCCGGCTCCGGCTCCCTATGCACCTTCCAGCCAAAGGGTGGTGAGGCTGGGCGAGGCATAAGCCTGTGCGTGAGCGGACCCCTCGGCAGCACCATCAAGCCGCCACCTCCAGAGCCGAGCGCGGATAGACGCGGCGGTAATGCGACAGGCACCAGGACGCGCCGATCACCGTCTTCTCACCGCAATACAACACGACGTGCACATGCCTCGGATCGGCCTCGATCCAACGGCAGGAACGCGTCGTAAGCTCTTGAATGGGAATGTTCTTCATAGGCGGGCGCAGGATTGCCTTCGGCAGCGCCGGCAGCTTGATCGGACGCGAGCCGCCACGCTTGTAAGCATTGACAGCGACGGACCATTGCTGCCCCGGCGTCAGGTTCGCCCGCTCGGTCTTCAGAAGCTTCAGCCGGGACAGCTTGCCCAGGATGGCGGAGCGCGTCGTGTTGAGCGCCAGGGCAATCTGCGAGGCGGGGACACCGTCCCGCCAGAGTTGCTCCATGAGCGCGATGCGTTCTGCCGGCCATGCGTTGGGACCGCTACTCATGATAGAGCCAGTACAGGACGGCACGGCGGATGCTGATGATGTCAATGCCAGTGCGGCAGGCAATCTCGCGGAGCAGCAGGCCACCGCGCTGGTAGCGATGGACGAGGCCCATCATCTCGTCCTGGGAGAGGATGTCGGGCATCATGGCCGCGCCTCCGGGCGCAGCACGTCTTTCTGCAGCAGGCTCTTTCGCCCATCCGCGCTACGCCCGATGCGCTTCCAGCCCGCCTGCTTGAAGCAATAACCGGGATTGGTGGAGCGGATCTTGCGGTCGAATACGTAGGTTAGCAGCCCATCCGGCCCGCAATTGTATCGATCGAGGAGCTCGCGCTCGGCGGCGAGGATTAGATCACTCGACAGCATCGGGCTTTCGTTGCGGAAGATCGTGCATGTCCAGCCATCAAGGCCATTCATTGCCTTGAGGCCGCTGCCCGGATCAGGGCGCCACCAGCCGAACACGGCATCGCCTTCCGGCGTCACCAGCACGAGCGTCTGGCCCGGCGGCATCATCTGCGGTGAGCCGATGCTGCGGCGCGAATAGTGCCTGTCGGCAAGCGCCACCGCGGCCACATGGAACTTGTGGCCACGGCTCCAGAGATTGCCGAACAAGTCCATCAGCGCGCTTCCGGCCGCAGCACGCCCCAAGCCCGCAGTTGCGCCTCCGCCTCGGCAAAGCTCCGCGCCACCGCGTGCGGGACGTCGCGCTGATGGCACATGTTGGCGAACGCCAGTTGCTCCGGTCGCAGCGACGCCTTTCCCCGCTTCAGCTCCAGCCAGTAGTGGCAGCCATCCGCATCGATCAGCAGGAAGTCGGGAATGCCCGCCTTCAGCCCCATGCGCTTCAGCAGCCTGCCGGTCGCCTCGGTGCGGTATTCGCCGGAGGGAATCGTGCTCCAGAACCAGCCCGGCCGCGCCAGCTTCCAGAGCATGTCGGCGACGGCAATGTGGGTCGATCTCTCCGGCGCCGGGCGGCGGGGAGGAAGGGGCAGCTCTGCATGGGTCATGTGGCGGCCCCCCGGTCGTGCGAGGGGGCGGTGAGACCGGGGGGCGCCTCGGCGCGGAGGGGTGGCCCCGCGCAGATCATGATTCATCCTCGTCCGCAAGCCAGGGCGCGATCCTCTCCGCCAGGCGGATGTACCCCTCGGCAACCCGGATCAGTGCCCTAGCGAGGCGTGTTCTCAGCCCGCGAAAGGAGTGCTTCGAGCCGGGCGATACGGGTCTTGAGGTCGTGGAGTTCATGGCGTGCCGCCTCCTCGCGTCGCTTTGCCAGCGCTTCATTGATACGCACGCACTCACTCGGCCCGACGCGCCGCGCCTTGCCGTACCAGATGTCGAAAGCCCGCCAGTAGGAGAGCCCGGCCCGCCGCGCCGCGCGGTCGATGGCCGCCTTGATCCGATCGCCAGATGGGGAGGGCTCGGAGAGCTCGCGGAGGGCGGCGGCGAGGTCAGTCATCGCGGCTCCCAACGAAATTGGGAGCGCTCCCAACGATAGGAATTTTATCTCCCAACGGAATTGGGAGCGCCGCCGTCGCACTCCCAACCGCGCGCTGGCATGGCTCAGCCATGATCACGCTACAGCCTCCGAGTTCGGGTAAAGGTCCGGCCGCAATTCATGCCGCGAAACACCGGTTACCCGTTCAACATCGAGCACGCGCTCGGCTGGCACGCGTCGCTCTTCCCACCGCAACACGGTCGTCTTGTTCACACCAAAAGATGTGGCAAGCGTTTCAAGGCTTAACGCAGCCTCTCGCCGAAATCGGCGAAGCGGTTTCACGGGGGGCGTCATGACCGAAGTGTTGCAGAACTTGCAACCATGGTCAAGGCGACGCATTGCAGGCTTCGCTAACGATCTTGATCAGCCGAGGTGCCTACCGTTGCATATGGCTGCGACGGACTCACCCAACGGCAAAGATCGAGCTTCCCGTAAGCATTTCATTCCCGAATATGCTCGGCGGAAGCCGATCACACAGGCCGGTATCGCGCGCGAAACAGGCGCGGACAAGGGATTGGTCAGCCGCTGGTTTTCCGGCACGACTCCGCAGGATAAGTACCTTGACGCCCTAGTGAGGCTGTTCGAATTGTCAGATCGGAGCGCACTGTTCCGACACCCGGATGAGGAGTGGCTCGTGCAATTCTCGCGCAGCCTCTCCTCGGAGGACGAAAGACAGCGGATGCGAACGCTCCTTGGTGCAGCCTTCCAAAAATAGTTGCACAAAATGCAAGCCTGCGTCTTGACCGCCGTTGCATAGAGTGCAACCCTGTCCGCTACCGTCAAGGAGCGGGCGATGCACAGAAGCCTTACAAAATTTGCCGGCTGAGTAAGTGCCAAAGCGATTGGCAACTTCGACTGAGCGGACGGCTCTTTTCCTTTTGCAAGATGGACGATGCGCCATTTGTGGGGCCGATCTGTCCGACCAGCCATACGAGGCCGACCACATCGTCGAGTTCAGCGCGCGAGGAGCGACAGAATTATGGAATCTGCAACTGCTCTGCCTTCCCTGTCATTCGGAAAAGAACCGCGTGTCGGCCAATTACAGGTCTTGCAAGCGCTCAAAACGCACCGAGAGCGACTGAGCGCAAAACTCCCAACCGGTTATGGGAAAACCTACACCTGCTGCATGGTCTATTCCACGTTGCAGCATGCCGGTCGCGTAACGAGGCTTCTCGTCGTTTTCCCTACGGATGCGCAACTTGAACAATTCATGGCGGATGCGCCACGGGAAGACCTGATCAACGCGCGGGTTCAGGGGTCGTATAAGATCAACGACATCCGCTCTGCAGGCGTATACGCGCTGAAGGATCATCGAACCAACGCTGCACAGATATACGTTATCACAATTCAATCCCTCATCGCCAACAAGGGATCGATGATCGTCACTGATCTTCTACAACAGGGGCAGTGGATGATCTGCGTTGACGAGCACCATCATTATGGCGAGGAAAAAACTTGGGGCAAGGCGGTCATCAAACTGAATCGCGCGTTTCTGCTGGTGATGAGCGCAACGCCACATCGTCCAACCGCAGATGGAGCTTTTGGTCAGCCCGATGTCATCGTTACCTATGAGGAAGCGTACAAGCAGGGAGCGGTCAAGGAACTCTCCGGACACGCCTATCACTACATGCTCGATCTGGAGGACGAGGACGGGAAGCTTCATCGCTACACGACGCAGGAGCTTGCGGAGGAAGCGGGAGGTGAAGACCCCGACAAGATCGAGAAGCTCCGCATTCAGCGCAAGATGCGGTGGACGCCGAAATACGTCTGGCCGCTGATCTCGATCCCGATCGACCGGATGCTGCAAGAACGCCTGACCAGTGGATTCCCGCTTCAGGTTCTCATTACCGCAATGTGCGTGTCACACGCCGAATACGTCTGCAATCAGCTCCGCGACCTGTATCCCGAATTGCGGATCGATTGGGTCGGGACTGGCGAGTATGGGCGGACGAAGGAAGAAAACGATGCGGTCCTCGCACGGTTTTGCCCACCCAAGAAGGAAGGCATGGACGGGAAGGTCCGCAGGCCAGACCCGGCGCTCGACGTTCTCGTTCACGTCGGCTTGGCTGGTGAGGGTCTCGACTCGATCTTCGTGAGCGAGGTCGTTCATCTGACAAGCGCCTCGCTCTGCAATCGCGTCAATCAGATCAATGGGCGCGCTGCCCGCTTCCTCTCCGGCGTGCGAGCGAACATCAATTTCGACGCATCAAGCGAGTTCGCCACCCAAGGCTATCTTGGCTCCGCAATCATGCAGGCCATGGATTTCCTGCCTCCAAAGACAACCGACAAGCCTCCTGATCCGGATCCGGATTTGCCGCCCGAGCCACCGGAGAACCCAACCATCCGCATCTTCGACATTGAATTTCAAGGCGTCGATAGCGGCGATATCGGCGTGCAGCGGATGGCGCGCCTGATCAGGGAAGATGCGCCGACTCGTTATGACTGGCACGCGATGGAGACCGACGGGGATCATCCCGATTGGCAGCAGGTGATCGGCTTCTACAAGAAGATGCGTGAGATCGAGGCGGAGCAGCAGAACGAGAAGGCCATCATCCAACAGTGGATGGATAATGTTCAACTGTTGCTGCAAAGGGTGACCGGCCTTGCGGTTAAGGTCATGACCCGAAAGGGCTCGTATATCGACAACCGGACGCCGGGGCTCATCAAGAAGGTCATCAACGGGCGAAAGAAAAAACTGCTCGGTGAACTCAACCAAGACAACCGCGACCTGGATGTAGCAAAGCGTCACTACGACTGGCTGATCCAGTTGGACCGTCAGATCCGCGCAGAAGGAATCCCGAAATGGCTGGATTCCTAGTTGATCGCGGACCCATCGCGGCGACCGACCGCCTTCGGGATGTGCCGAAAGCGAAATGGCACGATCTCATGATTGCTCGCCGTGCGTTCCTCTCGACGCATCTCTCTTACGATTGCCGGTGCCTCATCGAGTTTGTCGATGACGCGAAGCTGATGTTCAAGCCGCTTGGGTTCGAAACGCCGGAAACCATGATCCGAGAAGGCTACGGCCTGGAGCCGGCCGAGATCGAGATCGCCGTGGAGTGGCTGCGGCTCAACCCGCCGGCCGAGCCGCTGTCGATGGCTATGGCAATCGAGTTGGGCAAGCAGGGCCGGCCTCCCGACGCACCA
>Ga0137433_1000175_pt1 | contig 37521 bp, 28 predicted proteins | sample EasRivERMZT840_2_FD_102335 | JGI IMG/M metagenome (GOLD analysis project Ga0137433, IMG submission 102335) | Soil microbial communities from meander-bound floodplain in the East River, Colorado, USA - East River MetaG ERMZT840_2 | ecosystem: Environmental > Terrestrial > Soil > Floodplain ...
AAGCTGGTCAGCAGCGTGGTGAAGGCCGGCATGGCCGTCGTGAGCGCATCGGGTTCCAGCACGAGATCGACGTTCATCACCCCCCGCCGGCCGAGCAACCGGGTCGAGTGGTTGATGCTCGTGCCGTCATCGCTCCGGCCTCGAATGGCCCAGGTGAGGTTGTTGGTCTGCGGATCGTAGAACGGCTTCTGCTCCCAGCCGACCACGTCCAGTGTGGACCAGCCGCGCTCGCGGCGCGTCTTGTTCGCCGCTTCCGTGCCTTCTTTGATCGAGGCGAGGATCGCTTTCGCGTCGATGTTGCGATCATCGTCCTTGACGTAGCCGTCGTTCGAGAACGTGAACACCACGAACCATTCCTTGGTGGGTGACAGCACCACGCCAATCTCGCTGCCGTCCGAAGGGTTCTGCAGCATCTCCATGAACTTGCTGGCGCCGCCCTTCGGGATAAACCCGTAGCCTTCCGGGACGTCAATGGTCGCGATGCCGCCGAGGTCCCCCTGCACGGGACCGACCTTCAGGCCCAGCGCGGCGAGCGCTCCCGGGCCGTCCTGGGGTTCGGCATTCATGCCCGCGTCGAACCCGACCAATAGCGCAACGCCGAGACACACGGTCAACCTGAGCCATCGCGGGACCACACATCACCTCCAGGGTAGCTACCGGTCTATCGGCCTGAAAGCGGTCTATCCTCAGTCAGGAGACTTGCCATGAAGAAGACCCCTGCATCGTTCGCCGCGCTACTCGTCGCCGCACTGGTTCTGGGCACGCAGACGTCGGGTGCGCAGGACAAGGGCAAGACGGCAGCCGCGGAACTCACACGGGACTCGCAGGCGGCGCTTGCCAAGCTGACCAGCACCGTGCCGGCGGCCAAGGCGCTCGCGCCGAAGGCGCACGCGATTCTCGTGTTTCCCAAGGTCACCAAGGCCGGCCTCGGCATCGGTGGTCAGTACGGCGAGGGCACGCTCCTCAAGGGCGGCAAGGCGGCCGCGTACTACAAGACGACCGGCGCGTCGTTCGGCCTCCAGGCCGGCGGCCAGACGTACGGCTACGCGATGTTTTTCATGAACGCGAACGCACTGGCGCAACTCGACAAGGCGGATGGCTTCGAGGTGGGTGTCGGACCGAGCGTCGTGATGATGGACGAGGGCATGGCGAAGACCACGACGACCACGACGATGAAAGAGGATATCTACGCAGTCGTCTTCGGTCAGAAGGGCTTGATGGCGGGTCTCGGCATCCAGGGCAACAAGATCACGAAGATCACGCCCAAGTAGTACGTAGGCCGCTCCGGGCTTTGGAGCGGCAAGTACGTCAATGCGTGCCCGACGCGATGACGTCGCGGCGGAGCGTGGCGTGCACGATAAAACGCTGCGGCGCGTCGCCAATGAAATAGAACGGGTAGCAGGTCACGAGGGTGATCGCGGGCGCGGCCCTCGGCCGCAGCACTTCGACCTGCTCAGGTGTGACGATCTCGATTTCGTCCACGACGTACGTGGCGCGCTTGCCGAGCGTCTCCAGCTCCATCGTGTCGCCGACCGCGATGTCCTTCAGCCCGCGGAAGAAGCCGTCGCGGTGCCCGGCGATGCCGACGTTGCCGCTTTCTCCCGGACGGGCGGTGCCCTCGATCCAGCCCAGGCCACGATTGAGAACCAGATCGTCGGTGCCCTCGAAGATGGGGACTCGGAGGCGGAGCTTGCCGATGCCCAGCACCCCCATGGGCAGTCGCTTCTCGATCGTGAGGCTCGCCCGGTAGTCGCGAATGCGCTTCTCCGACCAGAGCGTGAGGTCGGCGCTTTCGCCGGCCGCCAGCGCGGCCGTGTCGACGTCCGAGGGTCTTGCCGCCTGAGCCCGATCGAACGCGTCCAGCGCGTGGCGAGATGAGAGCGAGCGGTCGACCAGCGCGACGGCAGCCGCACCCAACAGGCAGGTGCCGGTCACCATCATCGTGCGCTGAACCAACTGCAGGGCGCTCATGCTCACCTCGCCACGCCGGACATCACGTGCTTCAACCTAACTCTACCGCCGTAGTTTCCGCATAGCCAGCGACCCGCCGACGAGCAGCAGGCCCAGCAGGCCGGCCACCGGAATCGGACTTCCGGTCTTGGGAAGCCTGGCGGGAGCCGCGCCGGTCTGGGCTGGCGGCGGTGGCGGGGGCGCAGCGGCGGACGCTGCCGGTTTGGAACCTGACGTCGAGGCCGCAGACGCGGGCGGTTTCGACCCCGACGCGGATGCGGCTGCCGCCGCCGGTGCCGGACTCGTGCCCACCACGTTCGACGTCGTCGTGAGCTCCAGCTCTTCTTCTTCGACGATCTTCTCCGCCGACACCGTCATGCCCGGCCTCAAGTCGAAGACGGTGGCCGGCTGGCCGTTGACGGTGAACTTGACGTCGTCCTTCACGTTGTACTGCTTGTTCGTGCCGTCCGGGTGCGTGAGGATGACCGTTGGCGCCGCCACGTACCACACCTTGGCCGTCTTGATCGTTGTCGTCCTGACGGTGACGGGTGTCGCGGTTCTGGTGATGGTCGCGGTCAGCTGGGTTCCCGGCTTCAGAGCGCGCACGCCGACTTGCTTGCCGTCGATGGTCGCTCTTCTCGACTCCGGGATGTTGCTGAAGGTCCTCAGCTCGCCCGTCGACATCTTGACGACGAGGGTGTTGCCTTCGACCTTCACGACTTCGCCGCTGAGGCTTTCCGTGGTCACGGTGGGAGTCCCAGCGGTCTGCTGTGTCGTCTGCGCTGCCGCGGTCGCCGCGAACAGCACAACCAAGCCGAGCGTCATACACGATCGAATGAAGAACTTGAGCGTCATGGTCGTCATCCTTTCCTCACTGGGGGGGAAACTGCGGGGATGGCTTGCGGGGTACGCGGTGATAGCCGCGTCAGCGCATTCGCCGCCGACGACGTCGGGCAGCGGTCCGAGCAGGTCTTGATAGCTGACGGATGATAGCACGCCCCCGACCTAGTCGCTTCGCAAGGCGACCAGCGGATCCACCCGTGACGCGCGTCGCGCCGGGAGCAGGCTCGCGACGAGCGCCGTGACCAGCAGACCCGCCGCGACCCAGGTGAACGTCGCGCCGTCAGTGGGCGACACCTGGTACAGCAGCGCCGTGAGCCATCGCATGGCGCCGATGGCCGCGCCGAGCCCGACGACAAGCCCCATCACCGCGAGCCCGAGGCCGGACCGGACCACCTGACGGACGATGTCGGTGCGCCTCGCGCCGAGCGCGAGCCGCACGCCAATCTCGCGGGTGCGCTGCGACACGATGTAGGCGAGCACGCCGTAGAGACCGATGATGGCGACGAGCCCCGCGAGCGCGCCGAAGCCCGTCATGAGGAGCGCGCTCAAGCGCGGCTGCTCGGTTTGCTGCCCGAGGTACTCCGTCATCGGTTGCACGCCGTAGACGGGGACGCGCGGGTCCACACTCGCCACCGTCCGCCGGACCGACGCGATCATCGAATCCGGATCGCCCGTCGTGCGGAGGACCACCGCCATCGCCGGCCGGCGATCGCGGAACCAGATGGGGAGCTGCGTGTACGGCGCGTAAATCTGGACGTACGGCGGTCCGCCGAGCAGGGCGTAGTGCTTGACGGTGCCGACCACGCCGACGACCTCGCGCCACTTCGGCACCATCGGGCCTGCGGTGTGGCTGCCTTCGGCGCCCTCGAACTCGAACGCGACGCGGCGGCCCACCGGATTCTCCGCGCCGAACAGCTTTGCGGCCGCGGTGTCGTCCAGGATCGCGACCGGCGGCCCCGTCATGTCACGCGTCTCGAAAAAGCGTCCGCGCTTGAGATCGATGCCCATCGCACGGAAGTACTCGCCGCCGGTTGACTGAAAGAGGCACATCGTCTCGACGCGCCCCGGCGCGGGCGGGGGATCGCCCTCCTTGATGACCGGCGACTCCGCCCCGCCGCCCTCGAGCGGCAACGCGCTGTTGACGCCGACGGCGTCCACACCCGCCAGCGCCGTCAGCCGATCGACGACGTCACGATGGAAACTGATCCACGTGTCCGGCGTGGGGTAGGCGGCATTCGGAAGGGCCAGCCGCATCGTGAGCAGCTGCGACGGCGAGAACCCGAGATCGATCGCCGACAGCCGCGCGAGGCTCTTGCCCAGCAGGCCCGCGCCCACGAGCAGCACTGCGGCCACCGCTACCTGCCCGACGACGAGCACGCGACGCAGGTTCACCGCGCGCCGGCTGCCTGAGCTCCGAACGTCGCGAAGGTGCCGCTGCAGGTCTGGCGCCGCGGCCCTGATCGCCGGCAGCAACCCGACCACGATCGCGGTGAACGCGGACAGCCCCACCGCGAACAGCGCCACACGCCAATCCACCGCGAGCAGGTCGATGCGCGGAATCGTGGTCGGACGCATGGCGATGAAACTCTGCACGAGCGCGTGCGCGAGCGCCACGCCCGCCGCACCACCCACCACAGCCAGGAGTGAGGCCTCGACGAGGACCTGCCGGACGAGGCGGGTGCGCGCCGCGCCGAGCGCCGCACGGACGGCAAACTCACGATGACGCCCTTCGGCCCGCGCGAGCATGAGACTCGCGAGATTCGTGCACGCCATGACCAGCAGCAGTGAAACCGCGCCGAGCAGCAGGTACAACGTCGGCCGGATGTTCTGGACGATCTGCTCGTAGTACGAGGAGACGATCACCGTCAGGTTCTTGTTGGTGTCGGGATACTGCTCGCCCAACCGGCGGGCGACCGTGTCCATTCCGGCCCGGGCCCGGTCGAACGTGACGCCCGTCTTGACGCGGCCGACCGCCGTCAGCCCCGGATGCGCGCCGCGGGACGCCGGAAACCCGCTGACAAACAGGCCCAGCGGGATCCAGACATCGGTCATTCGGGAAGGAAACCGCATCCCCATGGGCATCACGCCGACGATGGTGAACGGCTCGGCATTGAGCGTGACGCCGTGGCCGACGATGTCCTCGCGCGCGCCGAAGCGATTGCGCCAGAGGCGCTCGCTGATGACGGCCACTCTGGGCGTGCCGACCTGATCCTCGGCTTCGCCGAACACCCGGCCCGCGATCGGCGGAATGCCCATGGACGCGAACACCGACGACGAGAGGAAGCTTCCGGTGAGGCGTTCGGGTTCCTGACCACCGGTCAGCGTGACTGTGGCGGCCCGATAGACGCCGAGCTCTTCGAAGACGTCGTTCTGCGCGCGCCAGTCGAGATACGTGGGCCATGCGACCGACATCGTCTGGCCGTTGCCGCCGCGTTCCTGCAGGATCGCGATTCGACCCATGTCCGGATAGCTGTACGGCCGGAGCAGGACGCCATCGACGACCGCGTACACGGCCGTCGAGGTGCCGATGCCGATGGCCAGCACGACGATCGCGACCGTCGTGAACAAGGGCGTGCGCAGCAGCACGCGGACGGCATAGCGCAGGTCGCTCGCAAGTCGATCCATCGGTGAGCTCCTTCGGGAGGCGTGTGCGGATGTGGCGATCCGCCGGGCGGTGATGGGCAGCGCCGAGCGCCCGATCCAGGCGCGCGCGAGGTCCCGCGAGAGATCCATAAGGAGGGCGGCGACCGTGCGGGTGCGGCCCGCGGTCCACGCGTCAGTGAGCGCTGACGCGATGAAGGCCGACAACTCCCGTTGATCCACAGCCGCGCGGCGCGGATGCATCCAGGCGACGGCGCGTCCGAAGAGTGTCGGCAGCCGGCTCGACATCGCTACCGATCCGTGAGGAGCGCTTTGTCTCTGGCCACGGCGACGAGAGCCGCGAGCCGGCGCGCCTCGGCTTTCGCCACCTGGCGGCCGATGCGCGTGAGCCGGTAGTAACGCCGGCGCTGGTCTTCGGAGCCTTTCCGGGCGGACGGCGCGGCCTCTTCGATCAGCTCGGCGTCCACCATTCGCGTGAGCGTGCCGTAAAGGGTGCCGGGCCCGAGCCGGACCGTGCGATCGGTTCGCTCGGCGACCTCCTTGGCGATGGCGTAGCCGTGGCGATCGCCGTCGGCGAGCGCCAGCAGGATGTGGAACACCGCGGGGGTGAGTGGGAGGTGCGACTCAGGGGCGTCAGGCATGGGCTCTATATCCGTTACGGATGCATCTGCAACGGAGGCTTAGACGAGGGAGGAGGGCGTAGGGTTCGTCCTGATTCCGGACCTGTTCGGGCTCGGAATCGGGACACCAGCTGCCTACTGCGGTCGGGGCCCGGCCAGTCCAAGCCGGATCGCAGTTTGCAAGCAGATCGGCCGTGACCGTCATCACCGCGCTGCGCATCGCGGTCCGCAGCCACGTCCGGTCCCCCGGCATGGCGCTCGCGCTGATCCTGACGATCGGCGTCGGCGCCGGAGGCGCGGTCGCGGTGCTGGCGTTCGTCGGCGGGCTGGGGGCGTTGCCCACGGAAGGGGCCAGCCCCGAGACCATCCTGGCGTTCAGCCGGACGGGCACGCTGCTCGGCTGGGCTGCCGGCCTCGTGCTCGTCATGACGTGCGGGAGCGTCACCGGCCTGCTGCTGGCACGCGCGACTGGGCGCATTCGCGATACCGCCGTGCGCGTCGCCATCGGCGCCGACCGGCGGACGGTCGCGACGCTGCACGCGGCCGAGGTGTCGGTGGTGCTCGTCGCCGGCGTCGCGCTGGCTTGCCTCGCCGGATGGTGGACCGCCTCGATCCTTCCGGCCCTTTTCTTTGTCGAGGATGCCGAGCAGCTCGCGCTGCGGCCCAATCTCACGTGGCTCGTCTGGGCGGGCGGCGGCGCGTTGGTCGCGCTGGCCGCGAGCGCGCTGTTGCCCATCGTCGCGTCGAACCAGCGCGATCCCTCTGTCGTGCTTCGGCGCGAAGGGCCCGGGTTGTCGCCGAAGATGCTGCGACTCAGAACCCGGCTGGTGACGGCCCAGGCTGCGGCCTGTGCGCTGTTCGTCGCGCTGGCCGGCGTCATCCGATCAGATGTCGATCGATCGCTGCGATCCGGCCGGGGCGCCGCGGTGGCGGATCTCACGGTCGTCCGTGTCGCGGCCGATCCGGTGCGCGCCTCCGTCAGTCAGACCTCCGGGGAGCTGCGGCTCGCCGGCTCGGATCGGGAAACGGTGGGCCGGCAATACTTCGCCGCCGTGGACGCCGAGCTGCAGCGCGTCGTCGATCGCGGCCGCCTCGCCTGGATGACCGTCGTGCCGGGTGCGAGGGCGGAGTCCAGCTTCTTCGCGGTGGAGCGCCCGGCGCCGCGGACACGACTCATCGAGCTCGACGCCAATGTGCTCGATCCCAGGACCATGCCGATCGAGCTCTTCACGCCGCTTCAAGGGCGGCGGTTCGGGAGACTCGACGGCGCTGGCACCTGTCGCGTCGCGTTGCTGAGCGCGTCCGCTGCTGCGCGCTACTTTGGCGGGAACGCCGTGGGCGCGTCTCTTGAAGCCGGCGACGGACGTTTGGTCCAGATCGTCGGCGTCCTGAGCGACACGCCGGCGACCACCGGACGCCCGACGATCTATCTCCATCCCGATCAGGCGGCGGACGCCGACGCCGGTACGGCGCTGCCGTTTCACGCCATCCCGCTCGACGCTCCGGGCGCACTGACCGCCGCGCTCGTCGGAGTCTCCGACACGTACTTCGACATGATGGCGGACCCGCCCGTCGCCGGCCGCGCGTTTCAACCGGCGGACACGGCTTCGACGTGCGGCGTTGCCGTGATCAGCGAGGCGGCGGCGCGCGGGGCGTTCAACGGCAACGCCCTCGGCGGCGCGCTCGTCGACGCGAACGGCGCGCGGCTGGAAATCATTGGTGTTATTGGAGATGCGGAGCTCGGTCCGTTCCAGCGGGCCGGCGCGCCACGCGTGCTCCGTCCCTCTGCGCAGTTCTACGCGCCGACTGGCGCGTTTGTGGCGGAGACACGCTGGATGGGATCGCGCCGGCGCATCGAAGCCGCGGTGCGGTCCGTGTCCGGGGGCACGACGACGGGCGGCGCGCGCACGTTGCGCGACTACCTCCTCATGACGGCGCTCGCGCCTGAGCGCATCGCGAGCCTGCTGATGTCCGCATGCGCCGTGCTCGCACTCCTGCTGTCAGTCGCGGGCATACATGGCGCGATGTCGGATTACGTCTCGCGCCGGCGGCGCGAGCTGGCGGTGCGGCTCGCCATGGGCGCGCGCCACACGCACCTCGTCCGGGAGGTCGTCGGTCAGGGCGTGAAGCTGGCCTTGCGAGGCACGGTGATCGGGATCGCGCTCGCGTCGCTGGCGATCCCGATCCTCGGCACGCAAATCGGCCCGTCGATACTGCCGTCCGCGGCGTCGGTGGTCGCGGCGGTCCTCGCGATGGGCCTCCTCGTCGCTATCGCCTGCGCGGTCCCGGCCTGGCGGGCCGTGGCGATCGATCCGAAGACGCTCCTGCAATCGGAGTAGGCGCTGACGCCGGCGCCTCCGTCGGACGTTTGTCGCCTCCGACGAACGGGTCCACCTCCGGCTCGCCACATTGCGTTCCGAACACAGACGCCGCAGGTGTGCGCTTGAAGGTGACGTTGTCCACGCGCGTCCAGGTGTTGGTTCCAACGGTGCCGCCGTAGATGGCCAGCGTGGCGTTCGTCCACGCCTTGGTCGTGAAGCCCTGCATGGTGTAGTTCTGCAGCGGCTGGCCCGGCGACAGCCAGAACGTACAGGCAATCAAGTCGGAGAAGTCGGCTTCCTGGATAAGCACGGTCACCCGTTTCCAGACGGCGCTACTGTTCCCGAACTGGAACGTCGCCGTGTAGATGTCACCGGTGACCATCGGGACGCCCGTTTGCTGGAAGACCGTTCCCGCCGGCGCCGGCAACGGCGCCGGCCGGAAGAACTCGAGCACTCCGCCTTCGACCTGCCACGTCAGGCTGCCGAACTCGGTCCAGCCGGACAGGCCCCCGACCTGGAAATGCCCGTTCGCCATCAGGTCCGGGCCCGGCGCGCCGCCCGTTGGCGCCGGCGCGAAGGGATCGATGCAGTCGGTCCGGTTCGTCGGCAGAGCCGGCACGTGGGTGAGCGACACGTCATCGAGCTGATAGAAGCCGCCATCCTGCCCCTTGGTTGCCGCGTAGAAGTAAATGGCCGCATTCGTCCACGCCTTCGTGGTGTGCGTGTTCATCGTGTACAGCGACAGCGGGGAACCCGGCGCGAGCCAGAACGTGCACACCGTGATGTCGGAGAAGTCGCTGTCGATGATCAGCACCGAGATGCGCTTGCGCGCGGTGCTGCTGTTGCCGACGCGGAAGCTCGCCTGTAAGGCCGCGCGGGCGGCGACCGGCTGGCCCGTCTGCTGGAACACGACGGCCTGGGTCGATCCGGTGCCCGGGTTCTGCCGCCAGTACTGGAAGACGCCCGCGGTGATGTTCCACTGGATGTTCGGTTCCTCGTAGACAGTCCAGCCCGTCATGCCGCCGCTGAAGTTGCCGTTCTGGACGAGGTTGCTTCCCGGTGCCGGTCCGATGGAGATGGCCGCCGTGTTCGAGTTCGTGGCGCCCGCGCCATTCGTGACACGCACCCAGTAGTTCGCGGCGGCGACGAGCGCCGGCGTGGTGTAGCTGGACGACGTCGCGCCGCCGATGGGGTTCGACACGTCGCCGCTCAGCCCGGCGTACCACTGATAGGTGAGCGTACCGGATCCGCCAGCCACGACGGTCATCGTCGCCGTGCCGCCGGACATGACCACCTGGCTCTGCGGCTGCGTCGTGATAACCGGGGGCTGGCTTCCGCACGTGATGCCGAAGAGCGCGAGGGTGTCGATGGCCCAGCCGGTCGCGCTGATGATGCTGTCCGTTCCAAGACGCCACCGCAGGACGACATTCTGTCCGGCCGCCGCCGGCGGCATGCCCACCTGCGTCATGACGTAGCCGCCCGAGTTGCCGGCCCAGGCCTGGCGGCCTGCCAGCGGGTTCGTATCGAACTGGAAGATCGTCGCGTTGTAGCCGCCCGCTGAGAACACGCCTCCGGCGGTCAGGATGTCCGTAAACGCGCCGCCATTGATCGAGATCTCCAGCACGCCGCCATCGTAGAAATTGTCGCTGGCTTCAGTGTTGTAGCTGTTCCGGAAGATCAGGACGGAAGGCGTCGCCGGCACGGCGATGACCGGGCTGACCAGCGCGTTGTCGCTGGTCGTGGCCGGGTTAGCGGCAAAGACGCGATTCGGCGCGGTGTGCGGCGAGACGACGGAGGTGACCCACGGATTCGCCGTGCCACCGAGCACGGACGTGCTCCAGCCGGCGGGCAGCGCCGGTGCTGCCACGCCGTCGAACGTCTCGATGAACGAACCCGAGAGCGTGCCCACACCGACCGTGTATTGGAGGTTCCGGGTCAGGCCGCCCGCCTCCTGCGCCTGCAGCGTCACGGTCAGACCCTGACCGCACCCCGCAGCGATGATGAACGTGTAGTTGCGGCAGACGTTGCCGGCGGGCGCGACCGAGCCGTACGACTGCGCCGGGCTCGGCGACGCGACGCCGCCCGTCGCGAGAACGGTGCCGAGCACCGAACCGCTCGGCGAGAGCGCCGTGTTCGTGATGCACAGCGAGACCGTGACGGTTTCGCCCGAGTCGAACGCGCCGTTCGGAATCGACTCGCCGACGAGAGCCATCGGCGGGTTGTCCTTGATGCCGGGGACGTCGAACGCCTCGGCGACGGAACCCGTGGTCGCGTTCAGCACCTGGGCGCTGTAACCCATGCCGCGGATGGCAAACCCCGTCCAGATGTCGTCGATGTCGGCCGCCGAGCCGCCGATGCTCGCGGCGGCCAGGATGGAGTCACGGCCCTGGAGCAGCGTGGGATTCACGGGGTCGAGCTTCATGCCGTCGGTCACGAACTGCAGGATGCGCTGGTTGCCGACGGCGTAGCCGAGCCGCTTGATGTAAAGCGCCCGCACTTCGAAGAGCGCGCTCGCCCAGATCTCGCCGATGTTGTGCACCTGGAATGCGGTGCCGGATCCGAACGGACCGCGCGGGAACGCGCCATCGTTCAGGTTGATCTGCGAGGGATCGACGTCGGCAAACGTCAGCGGGTTGTGCGGAAGTCCGTTGGCGCCGACGGTGCTCCGGACCGCGTACGGGAATCGCCGGATGCCGTAGTAGTAGTTGTCGACGTAGCCAGGGGCCGCCAGGTGCGTGACCCAGCCGCCCGTGCTGTAGATGCCGTCCGGGTCCTCGTCGGCGGTTGACAGGATCGAGCGAGCGTAGAAGTCGGACCAGCCCTCGCCCATGCCCCGGGCCATGGTGCCGGTCAACCCGGTCGCGTTGTTATGCAGACGGTTGGACGTGCCGTGCGTCAGCTCGTGGAGCAGGACGTCGTGATCGATGGCGCTCGTGCGATCCGGGTCGGGCCCGGTGAAGATGTACATCTGCATGCGGCCGCTGCCGCCATCGGTGGGCGTGCTGAAGTTGGCGTTGTTCGTGCCGGAGGAATCCTGCCCTTCCGCGAGGACGCGGTCGTTCTGCGCGCCGCCTCGTCCGAAGTTGTCGCTCTGAAAATTTCTCGAGATCTCGTTGAAGCCGAGGAGGTACAGACGATCGTGATACACGTTCGTCCAGAAAAACATGTCGGTGACTTCGCCGTTGCGGTAGCTCGCGCCCGCGGGACTGTCGCCAGGCGGCGGGTTGCCGGGTCCGGGGTTGTAGGGGAAGTTGAAGACGCGGGCGACGCCGGGGACCGTCGCCTCGATGCCGTCAGGCCCCACCAGATCAAGACCGGCCTGGACGTTGTTGCCCGCGGTTTCATTGAGCCCGTCCGTCATCCAGCCGAGGTTGTTGAAGGCGTTCGGCCCTTCGTTGCCGATGAGCGTCAGGAGCGTGCGGGTGATCATCGGCGCTTGCGTGCCTGAGCCGGGCAGCACCGTCGAGGGCGACATCGGCGCGGGGCTGTCATTGTTGTAGACGGAGTACGTCGCCGTCTGCGTCTGGTACTCCGTCAGGTTCTTGCGGTAGAGCAGCGTGCCGTCCTGGGCGTCCATCAGGATCAGGAACGCGTCCGGCTCGCTCATGATCTCCGTCGCCCAGGCGAGTCGGGCGACGCCGGGCATCAGAGGAAAGTAGACCAGCCAGGCCTTCGCGATATCCCGCGTGTCCCCGAAGGTCTCGCGCCCGATCGCGTCCCTGCCTCGCGCGCGAAACGCGCTGGCGGGTAACCGCCCGGGCACGGTCGCGGCCGCGCGCGCCAGCGCTTCACCCGCGCCCATGCCGGGCGCGGTGGACAACATGCCGGGTTCGACGCCCGCGGCTACAACACCCGTCGTTCGCGCGAGCTCGCCCTGCGCCGTGAAAGCGCCGCGAATCAGACCCTGGAACACGGGAATCCCGTTGAATCGCTGTTCGAGCTCCACCCACCCCACGTTGCCGGCAGGGTTCACGTAGTCGGCGATGACGTCGAGGCTGGCCACCTGTGCCTGCGACAGGCCGTAGACGTCCGCATACGCCGTCAGGAACGCGCGCATTGTCCCGGCGCGATCGGCCGATGCGCCGGTGAGGAACCCGAAGCCCGGCCGCACGCCGACGAGTTCGACCGTCCCGAGCGCCGCGCTCACCTCGATTTCGAGGTTCGGCACCGACCGCTTCAGCTGGGCGAGGGCCCCGGCCTGCTTGCCCGGAAGATCCGCCATCGACTGAGGTGGCTGAAATCGCGAGACGTAGCCGCTGGTGTTCATCTCCCGGTCCGTCCGGATATCGAAGTTCGGCGGACTGTCCGTCTGCGGGGCGTACTGGGCCCACGTTCCAACACCCATCGCGGCGACACCGGCGGCGAGCGTCAGCATCAGCCATCGAGGCTTCACGAGCCGGAGGCGAATCGATCGGATCTGTTCGAACGGGGAGCGGGGCGTGTCAGCCATGGGATCAGCGGCTCCTGACGACGGTGAGGGTGGCGATGTATTGGTCCTGGGTAAGCGGCGTGCCTTCTGTTCGGTTCGGCGTGAGGCGGGTCAGCTGAACGCGGTAGCCGTCCACGGGCGCCTCACGCTTATCGACAGTCGTCGTGTGCAACTCCAGAGCACCGCGTGTCGCATCCGCGACGCGCGGGGTCAGCCGGACCACGGCATTGCCGGCCCAGACGCAGTTGACGTTGGTCGGGCATCGCGAATCTTCGGTAACGGAATCGAACGTCACGAGGAGGTCGGTACCGGTGATCCGTACGGATTCCGCCGCTCGGAGGGTGAACTCCTGGCCGAGGGTCACGTCGCGGACGGTTGGCGGAGGCGAGGGATCGGGCGGCGTCGTCGCGCAACTGGCCGTGGCGACGGCTGCCGCGAGGCCGAAGACCAGGACCAGGACAGCCCGGACCGGGACTGGGGAGTGCACCGGGCGGCAATGTACCACGGCAGGTTAGTATTTCCCGCATGCGCCGCCCGGCCTGGCTGGACCGCGAGTCTGAGGCGTGGCTGCGCGACGGCCTCATCACCGCCGATCAGCGCGCCGCCATCCTCAATCGGTATTTCGCGTTACACGAGCGCAGCGCTGCCGCCGTGCTGACGTGGCTGGCCGTGCTGACGGGCGGCGTCGGACTCGTGCTGCTCGCGGGCTGGAACTGGGATCTGATTCCACCGGTCACGAAGCTCAGTGCCGCGTTCGGCGTGCCCACACTGGCCTTCATGGGCGCCCTCGTCGCGGGTCGCGGCGGCCGCGATCTCTGGGCCCGCCGGCTGGTCTTTCTCGGCGCCGTGGCCGCGGGCGGCATCTTCCTCGCCGTCACGGACATCTATCAATCGCCTGAGCCCGGCCTGTCCGTGTGGTGGCCGGTGGCCCTCTGCGTGTCCGCAGCGCTCGTGCCTTCGGCGTTCCTGACCTCGGTGGCGGCCGGCGTGACCATCGCCTGGCTGGTCGCCAGCGTCGGGTCGGCGCCGCCGCCGTGGATGTTCCTGGCCCTCGGCCCGTTGCTCGCGCTGGCCGTCGAGCAGGTGCCCGATCGAACGGCCGGTGCGGTCGTCACGGCCGCGGTCGCCGTCTGGGCGTATTCGGTGGCGAGCGACACCTGGCCCGATGCGAACCCGGTGCTGTTCGTCATGGTGTTGCTGGCGGGCGCGGCACTGGACGCGTGGGCGCACGCGCCGGACGATCGGCGGCCGGCGTTTGCCCGGCCGATCCCCGCGGCGATCTTCCTGCTGGCGTCGTTGGGATTCCTCCAGATGGCGTACGGGCCGGTTCGATCGAATCCCTGGACGGATGCGGTCGCGAGTCCGTGGCCGGCGATCGTGCTGGCACTCGGGTTCGGCGCCGTGGCGATCTGGCCCGCTCTCAGCCGGCGTCGATCGCTGCGATCGGCGGCGCTCGCCGCGCTCGGTCTCACCTGGCTCGGCGCGTGGCTCATCGATCCAGCCGCCGTCGGTGGGCCGGCGGCTCGCTGGCCGTGGACGATCGCGTTCGGCGCGGCGACGGTGCTCGTCGGCGTGAGCTTCGTGCGCCAGGCGTCGCGCGAGCGGAGCGCCGCGCGGTTCGCGCTGGGCGTGATCGCGGTCCTTATCTTTGTCGTGACGCGCGCGATTGACGCGCAGGGCGCGCTCTGGCCGTCCGCGATCGCGCTGTTTGCAGGCGCCGCGCTGCTCGCGTGGCTCGGCCGCACGTGGTCGAGGCGATCATGACCGGGCGAATCCTGCTTGCCGCGCTCGTGACGCTCGGCCTCGGCGCCGGGACCTTGGTTTATGAGGCCTGGCCCGCGTGGTACGGCCAGGAGATCACGCTCCAGGGCCTGCTCGGCTCCATGAACAAGCGGACCGGGCGGGCGTCGATTGAGTTCATGGCGCAGAGTGTCAGGGTGGAAGGGCCCGGCATCGTCCCGGATGATTTGCTCGTGCCGGCGTACCTGGTCAGACAAATCGATACGGTCTGGCCCACGAGCGAGGATCCCGTTCACAGCGCCGCTTTACTGCAGCGGCGGGTGGTGTACGTGCAGATGGAGCGGCCGAGTGAAGGCGTTGGCCCTTCACAGCCCGCGGCGCCCTACATACCTGTCAGCGTGAGTCGCACGCCGGTGTCGGGCGCGATCAATTTGCGCGGGCGTGTCATCAAGGCCGAGCCGACGGGCCGCTTTGTGATCGCACTCGCGCCGCCGTTGGTTCCCATTCCGGCTGGCGTGGACGAAAGCGCATTCGTGACGGCTGTGCTGCGCGTGCTGCCGTCCGGCCGCCATGCAGTCGTTCGGCTGAGGCAATAGAATGTCTCCCGCAAAGCGAGGGTGAATTGAAGATCGGGGTACCGAAGGAGATACACGACGGGGAGATGCGGGTGGCGACGTCGCCGGACGTGGCCACCCAATTGCAGAAACTCGGATTCACGGTCGCGATCGAAGCCGGCGCCGGTCGCACGGCCAACTTCGAAGACGAGGCCTACCGTCAGGCCGGCGTGACGGTGCTCGGCGACGCCGCCAGCGTGTGGTCGTCGAGCGACATCATCCTCAAAGTCAGGGCGCCGGAGCGCCACCCGGCGCTGAACGTCGACGAAGTCGATCTCCTGCGCCCGGGCCAGATGCTGATCGCGTTTCTCTGGCCCGCGCAGAATCCCGATCTCCTGAAGCGTCTTGCGGCGAAGGGCGTCACCGCGCTCGCGATGGACAGCGTGCCGCGCATCTCGCGCGCGCAGAAGATGGACGCGCTCAGCTCGATGGCGAACATCGCCGGCTACCGCGCCGTGATCGAGGCCGCCGAGCATTTCGGCCGGTTTTTCACGGGCCAGATCACGGCCGCCGGCCGCATTCCGCCGGCCAAGGTGCTGGTGATCGGCGCCGGCGTCGCGGGGTTGTCCGCCATCGGCACGGCCAAGAGCCTCGGCGCCATCGTGCGCGCCTTCGACACGCGTCCGGAAGTGAAGGACCAGGTCGAGAGCATGGGCGGGGAGTTCCTCGACCTGGACTTCAAGGAGGAAGGCGCCGGCGTCGGCGGCTACGCGAAGGTGATGAGCCCCGAGTTCATCAAGGCGGAGATGGCGCTCTTCGCGAAGCAGGCCGCCGAAGTGGACATCATCATCACGACCGCGCTGATTCCGGGCAAGCCGGCGCCCAAGCTCATCACCGCCGACACGGCTCGTCTCCTGAAGACCGGCAGCGTCATCGTCGATCTCGCCGCGGAGCAGGGCGGCAACTGCGAGCTGACCGAGCCCGGCCGCGTCGCGAAGAAGGACGGCGTTACCTTCATCGGCTACACGGACCTGCCGAGCCGCCTCCCGACGCAGGCCAGCCAGCTGTACGCGACGAACCTCAAGCATCTCCTGTCCGACATGTGCCCGAAGAAGGACGGCACGGTCGTCGTCGATTTCAACGACGAGGTCGTTCGCGGCGCGACGGTCGTGAAGGAGGGCCAGGTCACGTGGCCCCCGCCTCCGCCGAAGCTTTCGGCGGAACCGCCGAAACCTTCGGCTTCGGCGAGGCAGGGCGCGCCTCCGACTACGAAAGTAGTTGAGGCGAAGAAAACCGGCGGAGCTGCTGGACCGATGATTGCCGCCGCCATCGGCGCCCTCGCGCTCTACTTCGTCGGCGCCTACGCGCCGGCGGAGTTCCTGCAGCACTTCACGGTCTTTGTGCTGGCCTGTTTTGTCGGCTACATGGTCGTCTGGAACGTCACGCCGGCGCTGCACACGCCGCTCATGAGCGTCACCAACGCCATCAGCAGCATCATCATCATCGGCGGGCTCATCCAGATCAGCGACGCGAATCCGCTCGTGATGTGGATTGCCGGACTTACCGTCACGCTGACAGCCATCAACATCACCGGCGGGTTCGCCGTCACCCAGCGCATGCTGGCGATGTTCAGAAAGTAGGCGAGCGATGACGCAGGGACTCGTCGCTGTCTGCTATCTCGCGTCCGCCGTGCTGTTCATCCAGGCGCTCGGCGGCCTGAGCCATCCGGAATCCGCGCGTCGCGGCAACCTCTACGGCATCATCGGCATGAGCCTGGCGCTTCTGGCCACGGTCATCGGCGTCGTCTCGGCCAACTACACGATCTTGATTGGCGGCCTGGTGGTAGGCGGCGCCGTGGGGCTCGTGGCGGCGCGTCGCGTGCAGATGACGCAGATGCCGGAGCTCGTCGCGATCCTGCACAGCCTCGTCGGATTGGCCGCGGTGCTGGTGGGATTTGCCAACTTCCTCGGGCATGGCGGCGTGACCCTGTCGCCGGCCGAGAAGGCCGTGCACGACATCGAGACCTACCTCGGCATCCTCATCGGCGCCGTGACGTTCTCTGGGTCGATCATCGCGTTCGGCAAGCTGAGCGCGATGATCACCGGCAAGCCGCTGACGCTGCCGGGCCGGCACTTGTTCAACCTCGCGCTGCTCGTCGCGACGATCTGGTTCGGCTGGGTGTTCGTCCGCGATTCCCCGCTGGGCGGAGGACTCACGCCGCTTCTGATCATGACGGGCATCGCGCTCGTCTTCGGCGTCCACATGGTGATGGCGATCGGCGGCGCCGACATGCCGGTCGTCGTCTCGATGCTGAACAGCTATTCGGGCTGGGCGGCCGCGGCTACGGGCTTCATGTTGAACAACGATCTCCTCATCGTCACTGGGGCGCTCGTCGGCAGCAGCGGCGCCATCCTCAGTTACATCATGTGCAAGGCGATGAACCGCAAGTTCCTGTCGGTGATCGCGGGCGGGTTCGGCACCGGCGATGGCGCAGCCGCGCCCGCGGGCGAGGCGGCGGATCAAGGCGAAGTCGTCTCCGTCGACGCCACGGAGACGGCGGCGATGCTGGCCGATGCCAAGGACGTCGTCATCGTCCCGGGCTACGGGATGGCGGTCGCGCAGGCGCAGCACACCGTCTTCGAGATCACGAAGCTCCTGCGCGGCAAGGGCGTCAAGGTCCGCTTCGCGATCCATCCCGTGGCCGGCCGCATGCCGGGCCACATGAACGTGCTCCTCGCGGAGGCCAAAGTTCCGTACGACATCGTCTTCGAGATGGACGAAATCAACGAGGACTTCCCGGACGTGGACGTCTCGCTCGTCATCGGGGCCAACGACATCGTCAATCCGTCGGCCGAGGACGAGCCGAACAGCCCGATCGCCGGCATGCCAGTCCTTCAGGTGTGGAAGGGCAGGACCACGGTCGTGATGAAGCGGAGCATGGCCACGGGCTACGCCGGCGTCCAGAATCCGCTGTTCTTCAAAGAGAACACGCGGATGCTCTTCGGCGACGCCAAGAAGATGCTCGATGGCGTCCTGAAGGCGTTGAGCGACGCGCACTAACCCTCGGGCATGGGCGTGTTGAAATGGGGATGTAGGGTGAATTCCTTACGCCCAGCGCGGAGTTCCCCGTAGGAGCGGGTCGGCTGAATACCTGAGCGAACGAGCCTGGCCAGCGAGGCGGTTAGTCCCAGCCCGCGCCCTGAAGTTCGAGAAACCCTACCAGTTCGTCGAGGTGCGTGACGGCGGCGTGTGTTTCGCTAGCCCCGCTCGCACGACGCAGCGCGGGCACTATTGTCGTGATCTTCGGGGTCCGACGGTCATCGCAGGTGAGCCGAAGGGACTATTGCGGAACAGTTTGGAGAGGTCCGGAACGATCGCCATCAGGGTTTCACCCGATGGCATGAGCTTTGCGAGCCACAGGGCGAATGTTCCACCCGACCTCGTTCCGCCTCTTCACCAAGCGTTCAGTTCTTGTCCTTTGCTGGCTAGCGGGCGGCGCGGCCGGGACTCTCCTGGCGATGGACAGCGGTCCGCAGGCCATCCCCCGCCCGGCCAAAGGCGCAACGTGGCTGAACGGCCCCGGGGTGAGCGGCCATCTCATGCTCACACCCGAAGACACCTACCTCACCCTCGACGGCACCAACTACAGCCGCAGCGAGCTGCTCGCGACCTACACCTGGCCGGACAACAAGGTGGCCAATGCGATCGTGATGAAGTTCGATCTGTCGGCAGTGCCGGCGGCCGCGGTGGTCACGGGCGCGGCGTTGCACATGGCGCTGATCGACGCCGACACGGCTCCCGAGTCCAGGTACTCCGTCGGCGTGCACAAGATTCTTCATGGCAATTCCGACGTCGGCGGCGCCACCGGCCTCACGCGCGACGGCGTGAACCCCTGGACCCCCAGCAGCTGCTGTTTCAGCGCATTTCCAGTCGCGCAGGCCGACATCTCGCCGGCGGTCGATCGGCAGGCGATCGACAAGGCGCCTGGCTTCAAGTCCTGGACGGTCACGGCGATGGTCAAGCAGTGGCTGGCCGATCCCTCCAGCAACTTCGGGCTGCTGCTGAACTCCGACGCGACGCGGAGGCAGGATCGCTACCGGATTTTTGCGAGCGCGGATCACCCAACCACGGGTCTGCGGCCCTATCTGGCGATCGTGTTCCGCGCGCCCAGCAACGCTGACATCACGCGGCCCGACGTCGCGCTCACGTCACCGGAGGGTGGAACCACGCTGTCCGGCTCCGTGCCGATCACCGCCTCGGCTTCAGACGACGCCGGCGTTGCGGGTGTCCGGTTCCTTGTCGACAAGAAGAGCATCGGCGCCGAGGACACAAGCGCACCGTACGACGCGGTGTGGGACACGTCGGACGTCGCCGATGGCACATATGCGCTGACGGCCATCGCGCGTGACGCCGCCGGCAACACCCGATCCAGTGCGGTCGTCACGGTCACCGTCAGCCACCCCTCGATCGGGGGTGGCGGTGGCGGCGGTGGTGGCGGCGGCGGTGGCGGCGGTGGCTTCGGCGGTGGCGGCACCGTGTTTTCTAGCAGCTGGGACACCGCGATGGGCGCCACCGAGGCGGCCGTCAGCGACGGCGGCCGGTGGCCGAACGTCTGGGAGTTCAACCACGGGTCCAGCGTGCGGCTGATGTCTGTCGTCCCCGGAGGCCCCAACGGGCGCAACGCGCTCCGCGTGCAGCAGCGCGGCTCGAGCTACGCCGCCAACGTCCAGATCAACGACGCGCTGCCGCCATCGACCGATTTCTTCCTCCGCTACTACATGCGTAACGACGACACCTCGGGCGCCGGCGATCACATCGTCACGGCCGACACGCATCAGTACGCCAACCTCACGTACATGCGGAAGATGGGCGGTCCGAACGGTTGGGACTTCGTGATGAGCCTCTACGGCTGCGGCTACACCTACCCGATCGGCCATTGGGGCCCCGCGATGACGCTCCAGAACGGCGCCTGGTATCGATTCGAGTACTTCGTCGACTTCGTCGATGCCACGCATGTGCAGGTGCATCCGCGCGTGTACGACGCGAGCGGCGCGCTGATTCTGTCGGACGCAGAATTCCGGCAGTCCAACTTTGGCAGCGCGGCGTGGAACGGCCGGAGCGACTGGACGCTGGCGTCTTACTACGCCGCGGGCCACAGCTTCTGCGTCAATCCCGATTTCACCAACGACTTCGGGCTCGGCAACAACGGCCAGCAAGGCGCTCAGGACACGGGCGGCTTCTGGTACTTCTCGGGGTTTGAGATCCGCACCGACGGCTGGCCGGGCGCGATGGGGCCGGCCGGCAGCGGAAGGAAGCCGGGTCCTTAGACCGGCCCGGATCAGCCTGCCTGTCTGACCAGAGCCCACAGCGCCGGGCTACCCACGATCCCGGCACTCACGAGCCACCAGCGCCAATCCGGCCGGCGTCGTCGTCGTTGAATCAACGCCAGTCCCGCAAACGCCGCACCGGCAATCGCGCTGACGGGGACGATCACGCCCAGGCAGGAGGCGTGCAGCAAGCTCTCCCATCCGGCCGCGTACTGAGTCCCCCACAGGCAATAGGCAAAGAGTCCCGGAACAATCAGCTCAGGCACAACATAGACAAGAAGCTTCTTCACTGAAACAACAACGCCGCGAACTCTGCGAGGTAGTTGCGCCAGTTGATCCACGTGTGGCCGCCGGGGCTTTCCTTGAAGACCGGCGCGAAACCGTGCTTTTTCAGCATCTCGACCGTGTTCCGGGTGTTTGGCATCAGGCCATCGGTCACGCCCGTGCTCAACCAGACGAGCTTCGTGCCTTTCTTGAGCGATTGGTTATCGAGATCCGCAAGATGGGCGGTCTCCCACGCGGTCGGGCCCGGCGCGGCCGCGGGCGCAGTGCTGCCGGGCGCCGGAGCGGCCCCTCGTCCGCCGCCGAGCGTGGCGCCGGAGCTGAAGACGCCGATATAGGCGAATTGTTCGAGCCGGTGGAACGCCACGTTCAGCGTCTGACTGCCGCCCATCGAGAGTCCCGCAATCGCGCGATGCGCGCGGTCCGTCATCACGCGATAGTTCTTCTCCGCGTACGGCATGACGTCGGTCAGAAAGTCGCGCGCGAAGTCGTCCAGCGGCGCACCGGCAGGCGTCGCCGTGTTCGTGTGCCCGGCCGGCATGACGACCACCATCGGTTTGATTTTCTTCGCCGCAATCAAATTGTCGAAGATGAACCCGGCACGTCCGACCGATGTCCACGCTTCATCGCAGTCTCCGGCGCCATGCAGCAGGTAGAAGATCGGATACTTCTGCGAGCCGCCCGCCTCGTAACCCGGGGGCGTGTAGACGTGCATGCGCCGGAACTTGCTCAACGCAGACGAGTAGTACGTCACCGCCGCCACAGCCCCGTGCGGCACCTGCTTCGTATCCATGACGTCCGAGCCCGGCACGTAGACCAGGCTCCACACGTTCGTGTTCGATTCGCTGATGGAGGAATTGCGCGGATCGATCACCGTGACGCCATCGACATTGAAGTTGTAGCGGTACGCGCCCGGATCGATCGGTCCGAGCGTCACGGACCACACGCCGTTCTCGCCCTTCGTCATCTGACCCGCCGCGATCGAGCCGCTCGCACCTCGGCCGGCCGCCAGCACGGGCATGTCGCTGCCATTCACGCGCACGAACTGCGCCTGCGGCGCGGACAGGCGGAACACGACCGTGCGGTCGGCGCCCACTTCGGGCGACACGACTGCAGGCGCGCCGCCTCTTCCGCCGCCCTGAGGCGGCGCGGCTGGCGGCGGCTGCTGCGCCAGAAGAAGCGGGGTCAGCGCCAACGCCGCGGTGATGGTCGAAGCCGCAGTTCGCGAGAGTGAGCGGGTCGAGGGCATGTGGAATCTTGCCCCATCACCCTCGTCGACACAACGACTGACGCGCGCCTTGTCTTCAGCGTCCACGCACTCTAGACTGGCGCGGCCGTGCGTCGTTATCCCGCGTTGATCCTGTTTGTCGTGCTGGCCGCCGGGTCGGCGTGCGCCCAGCCTCCGCCGTCTCCGCCTGCGCCAGCCGCAATTGCCACCGACGGTCCGCGGCTCTATGTCTCGGATGAAACCGGTGGCGCGATCATTGTCATTGATCCGTCCACGCGCCAGGTGCTGAGCCGCATTTCGGTAGGCAAGCGGCCGCGAGGGCTCCGCCTGTCGCACGATGGCCGGCAGCTCTTCGTGGCCTTGTCCGGGTCGCCGATCGCCGGACCCGGCGTGGATGAGTCGAAGCTGCCGCCCGCGGATCGCTCCGCCGACGGGATCGGAGTGGTCGATCTCACGACCGGCCGGCTGAGCCGCCTGCTCAAGAGCGGGCAGGATCCCGAGTCCTTCGATCTGTCGCCGGACGGGGCGGTGCTGTACGTCTCCAATGAAGACGCGGCGGAAATGTCCATCGTGGACGTGCCAACCGGGACCGTGCGTTCGCGGGTGAAAGTCGGCGAGGAGCCCGAAGGGGTGACGTTGAGACCCGGCGGGCGCGAGGTGTACGTCACCTGCGAGGGCGACGGCGAAGTGTTCGTGATCGACACGACGTCAGGCGCCGTTGCGGCGCGCCTGAAGTCTGGTCTCCGACCGCGCGCGGTCGCGTTCACCGCAGACGGCGCGACGGCATTCATCACCAACGAGAACGACGCCACGGTTGCCGTGGTCGATGCCGTCAACCACAGGATCTCCGGCCGCGTGCGTCTTCCTCAACCCAAGGGCGCGCCGATTCCACCGAGACCGATGGGAGTGACGATCTCGCCGGACGGTACTCTGGTCTTCGTCTCGCTCGGCCGCGCGCGGTCGATCGCGGTCATCGACGTCAAGAGCCGCAAGTTCGTCCGCGCGATCGACGACGTCGGTGGCCGGCCGTGGGGAATTGCGATTAGCGCGGACGGGAAGACGCTCTACACCGCCAACGGCCCGTCCGGTGATGTGTCGATCGTCGATGTCACCAGCGGCACGGTCACCGCACGCATCGCGACCGGCGGGAGTCCCTGGGGCGCTGTGTTTGCCGGCGGCCGCTGATCGCCGCCGGGAGAACGACGTCAGGGGCGGCGTTTCCGTCGAAGGACGCCGTCAAGCGACCAGGGTCCGGGGCCAAGCAGCAGGATCGCCACCGCGCCGAGCAGGTACAACGCCGGCAGTTCCAGTGGATCGCCTTTCGACGCTTCATTGAACAGCGCAACGGCCATGTTGATCGCAATGAGGGCCGACGCCCACCGCGTGAACAGTCCCAGCGCGACGAGAAGCGCGCCCACTGACTCGGCGGTGGCGGAGAGCACCGCGAAGACCGCGGGCGCCGGGAATCCCATCCGCTCGACGAGATCCACGAACGTCCATGGCTGTCCGTGGAAGACGTAGCCGATCGCACGGCCCAGCCTCGCCCATCCGTGGAATCCGAGGAGCAGCGAGGCGAAACCAAGCCGCAGAATCAACAGCCCGATGCGTTCCATGCGGCGCCGGATCGTATCCGTTCAGACATTCGCGGGTCGGCTACATGCAGACGATACGATCTTTGGCGGCTTCGATCTTCTTGAAGTCCAGGCCGGGGACCTTCTTCAGATCTTCCACGGCCTTGCACGGTGATTTCTCGCGATACGCGATGAGCGCCCTGGCCTCGCTGCGAAGGAGTCCGATGACGCTCTCGAGGTCAATCGACGGCGCGGTATTGACGTTGATGGGGCGCGGCGCCTCGCCAAGAAAATTCGCGGACAGGTAGTTCAGGACTTGCGCGAGCTCCTCGTCCGTGCCCTTGGCCCCTTGAACCACCATGTCCTTGACGACGCCCGCCCATCCGTCGCGGGTCAGACGCAGCGACGCCACGATGCGCACGTTGTGACAGCCGGAGCAGACCTTCAACGTCGCCTCTTTCCCCGGTCCATCCGGCAGCACGTCGGGTGATTGGGCAGGAGGCGGATTCTGACCGGCCGCCGCAAACAGGCCGCTCGCGGCCAGGATCAGCGCCATCGTAGCCACGCTGGCCCTCACGCGATTCCCCGTACGCATGTCAATTCAGCCTGAACGCGAACAGCGCATCGCCGACGGCCACGAGCACGTACTGTAATCCGTCGACGAGGTACGTCTCCGGGGCGTTCGAGATACCGCCGATGCGCGAGTGCCACAACGGCTTGCCGGTGTTCGCGTCAAACGCCACAAAATTGCCGCCCGCGTCGCCCGTGAACAGCACGCCGCCCGCGGTCGCGAGAATGCCGCCTGAGCCGCCGCCGCCGGTGACGCCAGGGAACTGGTGCCGCCAGGCGGCCTTGCCGGTCTTGTAGTCAATCGCCGTCAAATAACTCGGCGCCGAGCCGACGCCGCTCGTCGTCTTCCCGCCGAGGCCCATCGACCCGCGCGGATCGGGATCGGTCAGATAGACGATGTTGAAACCGTTGCGTTCGTGCACGTAGAAGAGTCCGGTGTCCGGCGAATACGCAGCCGGCGGCCAGTTGGTCACGCCGCCCTCGACTGGCGACACGAGCGAGCCGGGAATCGTGGCTTCCTTTTCCGGGTTCGGCTCGACCACGCCGGTTGGGCGAAGGCCCTTCGCCCAGTTGGACGCGGTTCCGAACTTGCTCGTGACCACATGCTCTCCGCTCACGCGATCGACGGTGTAGAAGTACCCGTTGCGCGACGCCGTCGAGACGAGCTTGCGCGGCTTGCCGTTGATCACGCCGTCAATCAGGATCGGCGTCTGCGCGGAATCCCAATCATGCGTGTCGTGCGCCGACGTCTGGAAGTACCAGGCCATCTTGCCGGTGTCGACGTGGACGGCGACGAGCGAACACGTGAACAGGTTGTCGCCTTTTCGCGCGACTCCCGTGTAGCCTGGCGTCGGATTGCCCGTACCAAAAATGTAGAGCCTGGTGTCCGGGTCGTACACGCCGGGAACCCAGACCTGCCCGCCGCCGTGGCGGGCCGCATCCAGATTCGGCCAGGTGTCCAGGCCCGGATCGCCGGGATTCATGGGCACGGTGTAGAACTTCCACTGGAGTTTGCCGGTCTCCGGATCGAACGATTGCAGGAATCCCGGCATATCGAGATCGTTGCCGGTACCAACGAGCACGTGGTTGCCGACGATGATCGGCGCCGGTGTCGAGAAGTACTGCTCATCGAAATCGGCGATCTCGACGTGCCAGCGTTCCTTGCCGGTTTTCGCATCGAGCGAGACGAGGTAGTCGTCGGGGGTCTCGAAGAACAGATAGTTGTTCCAGATCGCCACGCCGCGGTTACCGATGTGCGTGCCGCCTCGCGTCCGCCACACGTAGTGCCAGAGCTCCCGTCCGTCTCGCGCATCGAGCGCCCAGACGTTGTCGGGTGACGAGACGTAGAGGACGTCGTTCACCATGAGGATCGCGCCCTTGACGTTCGCGGGTCCCGCGCCGGCGATCTCGGTTCCGACGCCGCCCATGATGGCCTCTGGCCCACCGCCCCCTCCGCGCCCGCCACCTCCACCGCCAGGACCGGCAGTGAGACGCACGACCCAGGCCAACGAAAGGTTCTTGACCGTGGTCTTGTTGATCTGCTTCAACGCGCTGAACCGCCGGCCGGTGTAGTCGCCGGAGTATGTCGGCCACGACTCAGCCAGAGGTTTCAGGAGCGAAGCGGGATCGACCAGGCTCTGTCCCTGGCCAGATACCAGGACGGTCGACAGGGCAAGCGCCGAGGCAACGATCGTCAGTGGCCTGTTCGTCATTTCAGTGTCGCCAGGAAAGCCGTGACATTGTGCATGTCGGTGTCGGTGTAGACGAGCAGCAGTTTCTTGTGCGCCTCCAGCGGATCGCGAATGTCGATCCGGGGCAGGTCGCCGTCGCGGCGAAACGACCGCGCCGTGCCGTCAGACTGGGTGAGCGTGACGATGAAGTCGTCGATGCGTCCGAGGCGGCCTTCGACCTTTTCGCCTGAGGCGAGCGTCACCGTCACGGTCACCTCGCGACGGTTGGGTCCGGCTGCCGCGGCTGCTCCCGCGCCGCCGCCCCGGCCTCCGCGTCCGCCGCCCCCGCCGCCGGAGACCCACAGGTTCTGCAGCGCCATCGGATCCGGAACACGCTGCGCGAGGCCGCTGAGATCGCCAGTGGGCGAGTGGCACGAGCTGCAGTGCGTCGCGAAGTAGGCCCGACCAGCCGCCGCGTCGCCCACGAGGACGTTGAGCTCCACACGCGGACCGGCTGGTGGCGAGCCTTGCCCTCGCGCGCTCGCCAGGATGCTGCGAATGTAGGCGGCGATCGCTTTGACCGATTCCTCGGGGAGGTTGGAGGGAGGCATGTCCCCGCGCCCGGTGCGAACGATCGGACCGATCGATTCGCCGTCGTTGTCGTTCAGCGCGATCGGCGATCGCAGCAGGTTGGGTCCGCCCAGGTCGCCGCCCCGAAGGTCGCCCCCGTGACACGCCCGACAACTGATCTCATAAAGGGTCTTGCCGCGAGCGATCACGGCCGGGTCGGCCAAAGGCCGTTGCTGTGCCGGAAATCCACGTCCACCCTGGCCGCCACCGGCGCCGCGCCCGCCCTGGACCGGCGGCGCCTGACCGCCTGGTGGCGGAGGTGGTGGGCCCTGGGCGGTGACACGGACCGCCAAGGCCAGCATCAGACCGAGCAACGAAACAAGCAGGGGCCTCACTTATTTGCGCTCCATCGCGAATCCGAATGCGTACAGTGTGCCATCGAACGCGCCGACGTACACCTGACCGGTCGCACTCCAGAAACTCTTGCCCGGGAAGAAGGACGTCATCGTCTTCCCACTCGTCCAGAGTTCTTTGCCATCCGCGCCGTTCAGGGCGTAGAGCACGGCTGGTGACGAGCGCTTTGCCAGTTCGGCCGGTGTTGCGCCGGCTGTTGCCGAAGGGCGGCCGCTCGAGAGCGCAAAGACGACGCCGTTGACGATGAGGGGCGTCACCGGCGAGACGAGGTTGCGAGACACCCACCCCGGCTGCAGCACGGGCTTGCCGCCGCTGTCAACGACCTTCAGTGCGGTGATCGCGTTGGCTGTCGGCACCAATAGCCAGCGTGTGCCAGGACCAGCCGTCACGTCCGGCAGCATTTCCTGCCAGGTCGCCAGCGCGCCGGGTGCGAAGGCTCCGGCGCCGCCAGCAACGGATGCGGACGCATAGAGCGGCGTGGAGTGATTCGCGCCGCCGAGCGAGCTGGCATCGAGAAGCAGGGCACGTCCATCTTTCGTCGCGGCCGCGACAATGTTCTTGTCGCCATGACTGAAGATGACTGGCGTCGAAACGAATTCGGCGCCCGGATCCGTAAACCAGTCCTTCACCTGCATCGTCTTCGGGTCGACCGCGACGATGGCGTTGGCGTAGCCGCCGGCACTGGCGGGCCCCGGTCCGATCGCGGCGATCAGCATACCGTCGAGGCCAACCGCTAACGAGCCAACGACCGCGCCGCCGTTCGTCTTCCACGACGAGACCGGCTTGTCTTCGGCCGCGAGATCAATCGCCCAAATCCCATTCGCGGCGTCGCCGCAGCGATTGCTGGTCGCGGTGTACAGGGTGGTGTTGACGGCAACCGGATCGGACCAGTTCGCGTTGGAAGGGAGAAACGGTGCCGGCTTCTGAATGTCCTTGCCGGACGGAAGGCCCAGCACGTGAAGCACGCCGTCACTGGAGATCACGTACACCACCCCGGACGGGCGTCCAAACCCTCCGCTGGGAGCGCCGGGGGGGGCGCCCGGAATCCCGGGAGCCGCGGCCGCTCCACCTCGACCGCCGCCTCCGGCAGGTGGGCCAGCTGCGCCTGCACCACCCGCGCCCGCACCCGATGCGCCTGCCGCCGGCGGCGTGGCCGGCGGAGCACCGCGTCCGGGGCCGCCACCGCGGGGTTCCACTGTGACACCCTGGCCAGGCTCACTCACGCTGCCGCGGTAGCCAGCGCCACGGCCACCGCCGCCGCCACGGCCGGCTGCGGGCGCCGGCGGCGTCAGAGGCACCACGCGGGTTGCCGCCGCCGTGATTCCGCCGGGACAAGCAGCCGTCGCCGCCGGTAACGCCGCGTCGAAATGCCGCTGCCACACCACGTACCCGGTGTCGTTGTCGATCGAGTAGACGTTGTTCGAGCTGCCCGTGACGAGCGACAACGGGACGAACAATGTGACGCCATTCGCGGTGACGCCCTGCGCCAGCCCGTTCGTATGACGCGGCTGATTCTCGAGCTTCACTTTCCACTGCAGCTCGAAGCCAGGCGACGAGAAGGCGCCGACCGAGATGGCTGCGTCGGTCCGAATCCAGGACGTGCGTTGGGCATCGCCCTGCGCGGTCAGCCATTCCGATCCACCACCGCGGGTCTGGGCCAACACGGCGGCGCCCACGAGAGCCGATGCCGCAACGATGCCGATGAGTTTCATGCGCATGACGCGAATCCTCCGTGCGGCGTGCTACCTGGCCGCGGCCGGTCGCGGCACGCCGAAGCAATACAGCGTCCCATCGAACATCGCGACGTAGGCTCGGCCGTTGGCGACTGTGAGGCCGCTGAAATGGTTCCACGACGTGATCTGTTTGCCGCTCGACCACAGTTCCTTGCCCGTGATCGCATCCAGCGCGTGCAGGGTTGACTGCCTGCCTCCCGGAATTCGGCGCACCGATCCGCTACTGAGCCCGCCGCCGTATCGGGCGCCGCCCGGCTCATTCCACGCGGCGTCCTGAAGCACCTGCGTCGCGTCTTCGCCGGCCGCGTACGTGAACGCGACGCCGCCCGCGACGACGACCTCTTCGGCCAGGTCCATGTCGCGAGAGAGCCAGGCCGGCGTCAGTTGCCATTTCCCCGCCCGTTCTTCGAGTCGATAGGCGGCAACTCCGCCGCCCCTGGGTCGCGAGTGCTCAACGGGCGCGCGAAAGTCCTTGTGCACCTCGCCCCAGAAGGGCACGAGCACCCACTGGGTCCCGCGTGCGTCCTGCCAGGCGGCCATCGCGCCCCAGACGCCGCGGCCGTCAAACGTCTGTGCCTCGTTGCACAAGAGCGGCGTCGTGTGAAGCGTCGTGCGGTGATCGTCGCCGCCGAGCTCGTCGCGATCGAGCAGCCACATCCGGCATTCCTTGCTCGTGCCCACCAGGAACTTGCGGCCGCGGTAGTCGATGGACATCGGCGTGACGTTGACGTCGAGATCACGACGGAACAGCCAGTTCGCGTTCGGGGGACCGAAGTAGTCGACCAGCTGGAGCTGCTTGTTCGCATCGAGCTTCACGCCGACGATCGCGTTGCCGAGACTCTTGGTCGCCGGATTGAACGTGGCGTCACCCGTGCCGAGGTACGCGATCCCTTCCGGCGAGATCGCCGCGCCCCGGCGGCCCCATAATCCGCCGCCTGCAGGCAGGAACGTGCTGGACTTGCGGGTGGCGAGGTCGAACGAATAAAACGCATTGGGCACGCCGCCGCAGCCCTGGGCGCTGGCCGTGTAGATCACGCCGTTGACCAGGTTGAGTGCGTAGGGCTTGCCGTTGGGCGGCATGAACTTCTCGGGCGGTGCGACATCCTGCCCGTCGGCGAGATTGACCTGGCGCAACCGGCCGTCCCACGACACCGCGTAGATCGTGTATTGACCGGCCGTGGCCGTCCGGCCCAGCGTCGGCACCGCGGTCTGTCCGCCCGGGCACAACGTATCGCCGCCGCGACCGCCGCCCGTGAAGGTCGTGTCGAAGTGCTTGTGCCACAGGCGCTCGCCGCTCGCGACATCGATCCCGAAGAGGTCGTCGGACACGCCGGCGACGACCGCGACTTCGCGCACACCCTGCGCGGTGTTCACGCGTTCGGCGATGAGCGGCGCGAAGAGGTTGTGCATCTCCCGCGGCGTGCTGGGAAGCTTGATCTTCCACAGCAGTTTCATGCTGCCGACGTTCGCAGTGGTGAAGACTCGCTCGTCCTTGACCCAGCCAGTCCGCGCCGCATCGACGCCTTCCGTCAGGAAATCGGAAGCCCACAGCGTTGGGACGGACAGCAGGAGAGCCGGTACCAGGAGCGTTCGGAGGCGCATGGCTGGGATGTTAGATCGGTTCACCGCTCTCAGTCAGGCTCGTGGTAGAAAGACCCGGTATCGCTCGACACGGGGCCGCCCCTGGAGGATGTTCCCAATGGAATACACACGACGTGAGCTCGGAATCCTGGCGCTGGCTGTGCCATGCGCGGCGGCACTCGGCCGATCGAGAACGCTTTTTGCCGAGTCGGTGCAAGCGGGCAAACCCAACTCGAGATTTGGCGGTGTGCAGGTCGGCGTGATCACGTACAGCTACCGCAGCATGCCGGATCAGAGCGCGGAAGCCATCTTGAAATACACCGTTGACTCGGGCATCAGCGCGATCGAATTGATGGGCGGCCCGGTCACCCAGTACGCGCAGGCCCGGACCGGGTTCACGCCGAGCACCGGGCGTGGCGGCGGACGAGCCGGAGGCGGTGGTGGTGGACGTGGCGGCGGACGAGGCGAGGGCGGAGCTCCGTCGGTTGCTGCCGCGGAGCCGGCGGCTTCATTGGGTTCGTGGAACGGACAGCCGTGCGCACCCGGCCGTCGCGGTGGTGGAGGCGGCGGCAACGCGCCCGCGCCCGCGGCTGGCGCGGCGACGCTAACCGTCGCGCCGACCGCGCCTCCGGCCGTCGGCGCTGGCCGCGGGGGCCAATCCCCCGAACAACTCGCGGCGGCCGACGAGCAGCGCAAGTGGCGCCAGTCGCTGTCGATGGACGTCTTCAAGGATCTGCGAAAGATGTACAACGACGCCGGCGTCACGATCTACGCGGTGAAGAACCTGCAGATGAACGCGTCGGACGAGGATCTGGAGTTCCAGTTCACGGTCGCCAGGACGCTCGGCGCCACCCACGTGACGGCCGAACTGCCGGCCGGCTCGAGCGCCGCGGCGACGCTCAAGCGAGTCGGCGACTGGGCCTTGAAGCACCAGATGTACGCCGCGTACCACACGCACACGCAGGGCAGCATGACGGCGTTCGACGAAGCGTTCGCGGCCTCGAAGGGCAACAAGGCCAACGTCGACTTCGGACACTTTGTCGCGGGTGGCAACCAGGGCGGCACGCCGCTCGACTTCCTGAACAAGTTTCACGACCGCATCGCGAGCTTCCATCTGAAGGACCGCACGTTGCCCGAGCATTGCGAGTTGAACCTGCCGTGGGGCCAGGGCGAGACGCCGATCAAGGACCTGCTGCGGCTGGTATCAAAGAACCGGTGGCTGATTCCCGCGACGATCGAGCAGGAGTACTCGATCCCGCAGGGCTCGGACGCGGTGCAGGAAGTCAGAAAGTGCGTGGAGTACTGCCGCGCGGCGCTCGCGTAGCGCGTTCACCGAACAGGCCACTCGAGCGCGTCGGGAATCTGCACCGCCGGACGGACCTGCGCCCAGTACTCGACGGATACCCTGGCGCGCGCCGGAATCCATCGGTACGTCGGCACGCCGAAGAGCCGGCCGCGGTCGATCATCTCTCGGCGCGTTTCCGGAAACGGCGACACACCGAACTCCATCCCGCGCGTGAGTCCGGCGCCGTTCCAGGGCGACGAGGCGCGGCTCGCGTTTTCCTCCCAGATGCCCAGCCACGGAAAGTCACTTCGGTTCCAGATGTAACCGAACATCAGTTGGTGCCGTGGGGAATGCGCGACGAAATACCCGTGTGTCTTGCCCGGGTCCATCAGATGGGCGGTGTACGCGCTTGACGCCGGCGCCGCCGAGGATCGCCGCAGGTCCGCGTGTCCACCGCCGATCGCCGGGGCCATCGGCCAGTCGAATTCCGCGCCAGGGGCCAGATAGTCCGCGCTGCCGAACGCGCGTTCGAAGGTCTTCGAGCGGGTCGCCGGCAGACGGAATTCCGTGACGCCCCGCTCGAGGAACGGCGGCCCGAGCGTGACGTGCTGCGTCCAGCCCACCGGACGGTCGACGCCCGCGAGGTTCACGACGGTTTCATAGATGCGCACCGTCCGCCCGTGCAGCGACAAACGCCGCTCGACGTCCAGCTGGGCGATCGGGAGCCGCGCCCGCATGACGAGCGATGAGGCATCGTGTTCAATCTGGTAGATCGAAATCGACCCCTCGCCGTGTGCCGAGAGACCGGCGGCTTCCTCCTCCGGCGAGGGTCCGCCGAAAAAGTCGAGACAGAGGTTGTGGCCCATGAGTGCGGAGAGCAGGCGGCTCTCCGCCGGTCCGTCGCCGTAGCCGGGGTGCGCGGCATGGTCGAACTCCTCCGGCTCGATCGACGGCCACGGCGGCCTCCACAGCGGGTTCACCCCCGTTGCCTTGTCGAGAATCTCGGCGATGTGGCCGCCGCCCTCGAGCACGGTCACGCGGATCCGATCGTTCTCGATCGAGACGGCACGGCGTCCCTCATACAACCGGCGCATGACGCGCATCATTATGCCTGCGGTGATATCGTCCCCCGAGTTCTGGAGTGACACCGCGATGCTGACGCGTCAACAGATCGAAGGGGCCATCGGCGCCGGATCCGGCATCCTGCGTCTCGAGCCGAGCTGGGTGCCACGCTCGTTCATGATTCCCGGCCGCCGCCTGAAACTCCATCCCGACGATTTGTACGCGCTGGGCGGCGACCGCGGCGGAATCAACGAACGGTGGTTTTCGTCGACGACGAACGCCGACAACGGTCCTGGCACACCGGCCGACGAGGGGCTGAGTTACGTCCGTCAGGCGGATGGCTCGCGCTTCCTCCTGCGCGATGCCGTCGATCGAGCGGGCGATCTGCTGCTTGGACCGGACGTCATGTCGCGCGAAGGCGGCTGGAGTCTGCTCTGCAAGTTCTTCGACAACATGGGGCCGATTCCGCACCACATGCATCAGAGCGAGGAGCAGGCGCAGCTCCTCGGCCGCAAGGGCAAGCCCGAGGCCTACTATTTCCCGCCGCAGTACAACAAGACCGACAACGACTTTCCCTACACCTTCATGGGCCTCGAGCCGGGGACGACGAAGGCCCAGGTCCGGCGGTGCCTCGAAAACTGGAACCGTGGCGACAACGGCATCCTGAACCTGTCGCGGGCCTTCCACCTGGAGGTCGGGACCGGGTGGCAGATCGATCCCCGGATCCTGCACGCGCCCGGCTCGCTCGTCACGTACGAGCCGCAGGTCAACAGCGACGTGTTCGCCATGTTCCAGTCGGAAGTCGAGGGCCGGATCACGCCGAGGGCGCTGCTGACCAAGGACGTGCCGCCCCAGCATCACGACGACCTCGACTACCTCGTCGAATTGCTGGACTGGGAGGCCAACGTCAACCCGACGTTCGCCCGGGACAACCGCGTGTTTCCGCGTCCTGTGAAGGCGTTCACGGAGACCGAAGGCGCCGGCTTCCGCGAACAGTGGGTCTGCTACGGCACACAGTGGTACTCGGCCAAGGAACTCACGGTCCTGCCGAAGGGAAGCGTGACCATTCGCGATCCGGAAGCGTATGGCGTGATTCTCACGCAAGGCTATGGCGCAGTGAACCATGTGCGTGTCTCCACGCCGTCGATGATCCGGTTCGGCGAAATGACCGAGGACGAGATCTTCGTCACGGCTGCGGCCGCGCGCGAAGGCGTGCGAATCGAGAACCACAGCGCGACCGACCCGCTCGTGCTGTTGAAACACTTCGGTCCCGGCAACCCCGACAACGAATCCCTGAGAACCTGAGAACATGAGCACGCACGCGTTTCCGAAGCTGCACAACGCGATGTGGCCAGGCCTGGTCGGAAAGGGCGGGCCGGGCGCCGAGCCGACCATCGACCTCGACACGATGCTCGACCTGACAGCCGCCGCCGAAGTGGACGGCGAGCGGTTCGACGGGGTCGATCTCTTTCTGTTCGATCCGCATACGAGCATCGACGCATCCGCTGATGACCTCAAGGCGCTGGCTGACAAAGTGCGCGCCAGGGGCTTCATGGTCGGGTCGGTCGTCGCTCCGGTGTGGCCGCCGACCGGCGGCGGCTCGGCGATGGGCAGCGATCAGGAGCGACAGCAGTTCCTGACGCAGGTGAAGAAGGCGTGCGGGATTGCGAAGGAGCTGCGCGATCTCGGCGTGCGGACGTACGGTGTCGTTCGCATCGATTCCGCCGTTGGTCCGGGCGACTGGGCGGCGGATCGGGCCGGCAACACCAAGCGGATTGCAGACACCTTCCGGCAGGCGTGCGACATTGCGGAAGGATTCGGCGAGCGCCTGGCCGCGGAGGGCGAGATCTGCTGGGGCGGGATGCACAGCTGGCGCCGCAACGTCGAGCTCCTGGAAATGGTCGACCGGCCGAAGACGCTGGGATTCCAGGCCGACATGGCGCACACCCTGCTGTTCACCATGGGCTATAACGCGCCGGACGATCGGCTGCTGCCGGAGTCGTTCGACTGGTCGGATCAGACGGTGCTCGACGGTGCGCTAAGGCAGATGACGCACGCCCTTCGGCCGTGGACGATTGACGTTCACGTCGCGCAGAACGACGCCACGGTGAAGGGATCGGGCTCGCACGACAAGACCGGCCGCCACTGTCTGCCGAACGACCCCAACGGCAAGCTCGACATTCCCCGCCACGCCGGATACTGGCTCCGCGACGACAAGGGAATACTCACGAAGGCCGTGCAGCACATCTGCTGGGACGGCTGCATGTTCCCGAACGCGACGATGATGCAGCCGGGCACGTGGCGGGACGTGTTGAAGGCCATGATTGCGGTGCGCCATGCGCATGGGTGGGACTGACGCGCATGAAGGACCTCAACATCGGCCTCATTGGATACGGCTTCATGGGGCGGACGCATTCGAACGCGTTCCTGCAGGCGCCGAAGTTCTTCGACGTGGCTTACCGGCCGGTGCTGAAGGCCGTCTGCGCGCGGAATCCAGACCGCGCGAAGTCGTTCGCCGCTAACTGGGGATATGAGTCTGTCGAGGCCGACTGGCGCGACATCGTCGCGCGCAAGGACATCGATCTCATCGACATTGCGAGTCCCAACGACACGCACCAGGAGATCGCTGTCGCCGCGGCCAGGGCCGGCAAGATGGTGATGTGCGAGAAACCACTCGGGCGCACCGCTTTAGAAGCGAAGGCGATGGTCGAGGCCGTCGAGGCGGCCGGCGTGCCGAACAGCGTCTGGTACAACTACCGGCGCGTCCCGGCGGTGACGTTGATCAAGCAGCTCATCGACGAAGGGAAACTGGGCCGCATCTTCCACTACCGCGCGCAGTTCCTCCAGGACTGGACGATCGCTCAGGATCTTCCGCAGGGCGGCGAGGGCCTGTGGCGCCTCGACGTCAGCGTCGCCGGAAGCGGCGTCACGGGCGACCTCCTCGCGCACTGCATCGACACGGCGATGTGGCTGAACGGGCCCATCACCCAGGTGTCGGCGATGACCGAGACCTTTATCAAGGAGCGAAAACACACGCTGACCGGCAAGGTGCAGCCGGTCGGCATCGACGATGCCAGCGCGTTTCTGTGTCGTTTCGAGAACGGATCGCTGGCCATCTTCGAGGCCACGCGCTACGCTCGCGGACACAAAGCGCTCTACACACTCGAGATCAACGGCGAGCACGCGTCTGCGCGCTGGGACCTCCACGATCTGCATCGCCTCCAGTGGTTCGACCACAAGGACGAGGGCGAGGTTCGCGGCTGGAGAAACGTCCACATTACCGACGGCGACCATCCTTATATGAAGCACTGGTGGGTCCCGGGCCTCCAGATCGGCTACGAACACACCTTCATTCATCAGTTCGCCGACTTTCTGCAGGCCGTTCACACGGGAAAGCCCTGCCCGCCGACGTTCCGCGACGGCCTCGCGACCGACTACGTCACGGACGCTGTCCTGGCGTCGGCAAAGAGCCGCACCTGGGTGGACGTGCCGAAGGGCTGACCAACGGATATGCTGTTCCCCTCGTGAGCGCACGGTTTCTAGCGTTGGATCTCGGCGCCGAGAGCGGACGGGCGATCCTCGGACGACTCGACGGCGGTGTCTTGACGCTCAAGGACGTCCGGCGTTTCGCCAACGGCCCCGTGCGGACCAACGGGGCCCTCCACTGGGACATCCTGCGCCTCTGGTCCGAGGTGCAGAAGAGTCTCGAGGATGTGACCGACGTCCGTCTGGCGAGCGTCGGCCTCGACACCTGGGGCTGCGACTACGCGCTCCTCGGCGAGCAACGGCAGCTGCTCGAAAACCCGTACCACTATCGCGACACGCGCGTGGAAGGCGTGGCATCGCAGGTGTTCGGCCAGGTCTCGGCCGAACGCATCTATGCGACGACAGGCATTCAGTACCTGCCCTTCAATTCCTTGTTTCAGTTGTACGCGGCGAAGCGTTCGACGCCGAACCTCCTTCGGGCCGCGACCGCGTTCGTCACGATTCCCGATCTGCTGAACTACTGGCTCACCGGCCGGCTGGCCTCCGAGTACACCAACGCGACGACGACTCAAATGATTGACGCGGAGCGGCGATCGTGGGCGACATCGCTGCTCGCGGAACTCGGTCTGCCGACGCAGCTGTTCCAGCCGCTGGTCGAGCCGGGCACCGTCATCGGCGGGATCCGCCACGACGTCTCGGCCTCGCTGGCCGACACGCCCGTGGTCGCGCCCGCGTGTCACGACACCGGGTCGGCCTTCGCGGCGGTGTCCACTGACGCTGGCGGCGCCTTCCTCAGCTCCGGCACGTGGTCACTCCTGGGCGCGGAAGTCGGCGCGCCCGTCATCTCCGCCCGGGCGCGCGAGCTCAATTTCACCAACGAAGGCGGCGTCAACGGGACGACGCGGCTGCTCAAGAACATCGCGGGCCTCTGGCTGCTGCAGGCCTGCATGCGGCGCTGGACCGAAGCGGGGCAGTCGGTGTCCTACGACGATCTGCTCGTCGCGGCGCGCGACGATCGGCTGGCGTTCCGGTCGGTCTTCGATCCGGACCACAGCAGCTTCTTCCATCCGATCGACATGCCTGCTGCCATCGCTGCGTACTGCCGGCAAACCGATCAGGCTGAGCCGGCCGGACAACCCGGGTACGCGCGCGCGATTCTCGAAAGCCTCGCGCTCAAATATCGCGTCGTGCTCGAGTGGCTCGAAGAGTTGACGGGCCGCCGCCATACCCACATTCGCATCGTCGGCGGCGGATCGCGCAACCGGCTCCTCAATCAGTTCACCGCGGACGCGACCGGCCGCACGGTCCTCGCCGGGCCCGTCGAAGCCACCGCGCTTGGCAACATCGCGATGCAGCTGCTCGCGACCGGCACGGTGCGCTCGCTCGCCGAGGCGAGAGCCATCATCGAACAGTCATTTCCCGTCGAGCGATTCGATCCGGTCGCAACGGATCGCTGGACGTCGCACTACAACAGGTTTCGGGAATATCGGGAGGTCATGGGTGTTTAGGGCAATCGCGGCGTCGGGTTTGTTAAAGGACCTTTGGGAAGAGAAGAACGCGGCGGCCCTCGAGGATCGCCCCTTGGAACTCCTTCGGTACCGTTCCAACCTGCTGGGAGCGGATCTACGAATTACCAATTTTGGCGGCGGAAACACCAGTTCGAAGTTCGACCTTCTGGATCCCG
>Ga0137433_1000177_pt1 | contig 37298 bp, 51 predicted proteins | sample EasRivERMZT840_2_FD_102335 | JGI IMG/M metagenome (GOLD analysis project Ga0137433, IMG submission 102335) | Soil microbial communities from meander-bound floodplain in the East River, Colorado, USA - East River MetaG ERMZT840_2 | ecosystem: Environmental > Terrestrial > Soil > Floodplain ...
GCTGTGGCGGCGCGCCTGCCATCATAAAGAAGTTGTCGCCCAGCGGAGGCGCTTCGTCTGCGAGGCGTGCCATCAGTGGCGTCCAGTGGTCACGTACAATGCCATCCCAACTGTACTCATCGTGGATGGCCTTGCTGGTAGCAATGCGCTTCTCCATAGGCCAGTCGCCGCCGCATACCTCCCATGCTTCATAGAGGCGTTGCAGCTTGTCCGTCATGTCATCCTTCGACGGCCATGCCTGGTAACGGTGCATGGGCATTAGCATCAGGTCAGCAACCTTGACTTTGTAGCCCCAGCGCACCAACTCTGGCATGGCAGAGAAGTCGGTGACGACAACGGGCGTCCCACATGCCTGCGCTTCGATAATGGGTATCCCAAAGCCTTCACTCATGCTCACCGACATCAGCACGTCAGCGGCGTTGTAAATGTACGCCAGATGTTCAGGCGGATAGCCGAGTTGATATAGGAGCGGGTGAGGAAAAATGACGCGCCCCTCAAGCCCCAAAAGAGTGACAAGCTCTTCAAAGTTGACGCCGCCGTGATGCTGCGTGGGCAGGCTGTGAATGTACAGCTTGGCATCCGGCTTATCAGCGGCAAAGCGTCCCCATGCTTCCAGTTGCCCCTCGAACCACTTGCGCGAGGGAAAGCCCTTGTTGGCGGCAACCATGACCGACAGATGCACGTTGCCATCCGTCTTGGTCAGCCATGCCTTGAACTTACGAACGGCTTCGCGGTCGGGAATGACACGGTAGACGCTGGGTTCGATGCCGTGTGGAATGTAGACGTTCTCGAAGCCGGCGGCGGTCAGGCGTTCGTGCCCCCATTTGGAATAGGTCAAAGGAAGGTACGCCCCATCCAGAGCGCGCAAATACGGTTCAGGTACTTCGTCACAATCAATCGGCAACCAGGGACACCACAGCGCAGGCTTAATCTTGTTCGGAGTATCGTGCATCACCCACACATCGATCAGGGACACAACGACGTTTGCTCCAAAGTGGCCTGTGTATGCACCGATGACATCGTTGCCGTATGGGTCATTCATGCGCGGGTAGATGGTGAAGCCGTCAACGTTATGCATCCCACCCTCTAGCCCGTACCAGGCAAATTGGGCGATGTTCTGTCGCCCTTCCATACTGCCCGCTTGCCCGCCAAATTCAGGTAATTCGGCAAGGCGGGGGAGTAAACTTTTCCCCTGTACCCCGTAGCCAGACGCGGCCCAAAACGCGTTACTGGCATACAGTAATCTCAAACTTGCGCTCATATCGCCTCTCTATGCTCTTCGCTCTTCATTAAAAGCCTCTAATTCGCATCTCAAAGCCGTCATCCACATTTCGCTATTGTTTACCTGTGTCACCTCCCACGTGCGACTGTCGTACAACAACCTGTCTTTTGCCAGCACGTCTGTACCTTCCGGCAAAGTCCCTACCCACCGCGTGAGGCTGGTCGTCTGCGCTCCTGCGGTGATTTCCGCCTGCCCACGCCGCACGACGGGGTATATACGCCCTATCACTGTACCGAGTGCCGTCCATGCTTCGTAGGCCATGCCTGTACCATCTGGCGTGAACGTGTAGCGTTCAATGACGACGGTGCCAGGCATGGCCTGTTCTTGCGTGTCCTGCATGAAGGCGAGTTCAGCGGCGGTGTGCATGGTTAGTCGTTTGTTGCGATCAGATATCGCCCCCAAAAGCCGACTGTGCCTGACCCCGAAAGCGTGGCGATGATACCGCTATTCTGGGCAAGGACATAGGGAGGTACGGTAAAATCTGGGCGTGTGGTAGTCAACGCTACGGCTGGCATGGTTGCGCTGCCTAATGCCAACGTGACAGTCACCGTCCCTACTAGCGGTGACAGGTAATACTTCATGTCGTTGAGGATAATGCGCTGGTCGTTGGCTGTTGCCGCAACGACCGTACCTGTCGCAGCCAGCGCCGTGCCAATCGTCAAATAGGGACGCTGTGCGAATTGAGAGTATTTGACGGTCATTGTAGACAGTCTCCTTCTGCCCCTACTTTACTCATAGGGGTCATTGATATTAGCAATCCACACTTCACCTAGTGCCGAAACAGGCGAGGCGTAGACGGTATGACTGCCTGCGCTGCGACGGCTGCGCCATTTGCGCGCTTGCCGTTCGTAGTTCTCAAGCACCTCCTTCTTGTTGAAGGTCGCACCGTCTGCCGTAAAGTTGAAGTAGCCCACAAACGCTACGGCCTTTTCGCTCCACACGTCAGCGGCGGCGTTGGCGAGGTCATAGGTTGCCGTCCAGTCTGTGTTGGCACTACCCGACGTGAGCAAAGGCCACTCGCCGCTCACGTCGGGTAGCGGGTAGCGGCTAATCGTGGTGACTAGCGCGCTATCCGAATAGGTCGCTGTGCCTGGCTCGGCAACCATGCGCCGGAAGCGTTCTAAATCTCCCGACGCTGTGCCCCCTGCGTAGCCTGGCATGGGTCAACTTGTCCGGTAATAGTCCACATAGAGGATGGCGCCTAACCCTGCGGTCGAAGCGCTACCTGCCACGTTGATATAGTCGGCGCTGCCCCACAAAGCGGTAGCGGTTAATTCAGTGCCAACGGCTGTACCGCCGCCGATGTCACCTGAGTAAACCTTGCCAGCCGCCGCCGCCATTGCAGTTGCGCCAATCAGACTCGTTGCCGCAACCGTGCCACTGGGCGCGGTGCCGACGGTCAGGTTAGCTGCTCCTGTTGAATTGGCTGTGACATAGAGGCGCACGTCACGCAAGATAAGCGGGATACCTTCGGGGTTGGGAATAGCGGCAACGCCGCCGCCCGCTGTGGCAGTACCGCCGGTGATGGTATAGGACAGGCCGCCGAGTTGCGGCGCGGTGTTCTGTGTATAGCTCATATGGCCTCCGTTATGGCACTAAGGCCGCAAAAGCCAAGCGGGTGCTTGACGACGTATTGACACGGTTAATCGGATTCGGCAAGGCAAAGCCGATACGCATCACAGCACGCAGGGCAACCATATCCTGTTGGAAGAGGTTGTACATGATGTTGCCGCCGGCATCTTGGATGCTTGCTTCGGTGGCGATGGTAAAGGTCATGTCCTGGCGCATAGCCCAGACAAGCTTTGTCCAGTCGCCGCTGAAGAGCAGGGCTGTGGCGGCGTCAATCGAACCATCAGTGGGGAAGTAGATGGGTTCGCCGTCCAGGTTATAGCTGTTGGCGGCTTGCATGTTGGCACTAAAGATAGGAGCGCCCAGGTTCAGCGGGGTTGCTGTACCGTCGTAGACCTTTTCACGCACGCCACGCAGCTTGCCACGCATGGACAGGGCAGAGATGTGGCCGTTGACCATGTAGCCGTCACGTTCCACAAGGCTAATCACGCCGCCGTCACCAAGCAAGGTGTCGTACAAATCTTCACCCGCTGCGATTTGGGTGGAGAGATCGACGGTCTGCGAGGCGGCAACGATGGCAGCCAGCAAGCCTGCCGCGCCCATGTTGGTTGTCCAACTGGAAGGGATGTTCGTGCCAAAGAGGACGGCGCGAATCATGGCATAGTTGATGGCGTTGACAATTTCAGGGCGTATCTCTGCCCACAGATCATAGTCCACGTCATCCAAGACGGCTTGAGGAACAGGCACAATAACCGCTAACTCTTCGGCATCAACGTATTTGTCCGTCCAACTCACTTCGGTTGTTTGCTTGAGGCCAGTGTCGCCACTGACGAAGTAGGCGGTTGCCAACGCGCTAAGAACAGGCAAACGACGCTGCGCCCGTGACATATCGGGCAAGCGTCGCGCCAGTTGCAAAAGCGGATTAGTGGCCGCTACGTCGGAAAGAATCTCGCTCTGCACATCCTCCGGAATGAGAGATGTCGCATCGGTGCGATTCGTGATGCTGTTATATGGCATTTATAAACTCCTTAGCCGCGCCCGGCGGCTGCTCGTATCCATTCATTCATTCCCGCCTTCTGTGCAGGCGGCGAACCGTTACCGCTGCCCGCATTGCCTGGCGGTACTTTGCGTCCAAACAGTTCCGGCGCTGCCGCCTTAATCGCTGTCCAGTCCGGCTCTCCCGAACGCTTGAACAGGTTGTCGGCACTTGCTACCAGGAACGCAGCTTTAACGTTGGTGCAGCCAATCTCCGGCTTAATCGCATCTTCGTAAAAGGCTGCTCGCTGCTCGGCTTGCTCAAGACGCGTGGATGTCTCACCCAATGCCTTCTCAAGTTCGCTGCCCTTCTCGGCTTTGGACTGTGCATCCTTTAATTGCTTGGCAAAGTCCTTGCGCTGGTCGCGCTCTGTTTGCAATGCGCTGTGCAGTCCAGATGTCTTGCCTTCGTAGCCCTTCTTCACATGCTCCGGCTGCTCGCCTAGCCATGTGTCGAAGTCAAAGGCATCAGGTGTATCGTTGGTTGGTGCTGGGTCTTGGTCTGGCATGTTCGGTAGCCTCTCGCTACTGATGGCATCTCGCCGTGAAATAAAACAGACGCAGGATAGCTGTTACGCTACCTGCGTCTGTTCTGCGCCTTAACTTGCGCTAATAGTATTTAATTGAAAATAGCGGTCAGGATGAAGTTGCCGCCTGTTTCGCCTCTTTTTGCCGCTGCTTCTCGGCAATGACAGTCAGGTCGTACTCCGTTACGCCGCCATCCCTAGATATGAATCGCATGACATTGCGCTTGGGGTCGTAGAGTGCGCCTAAATGCCCGTCTGCCTTGAGCAAGCGCACGAAACCTTGATTCATACTATCATTCTTTGGCATGGCTGTAAATACCCCTCTAACTCAGCAGTTCTTGCAGCGGCGTCACCTTCAAACTATCGCCCCATGTCGCGTTGGGCACGACTGTCACCAACTCATTTAACTCGATATCGCCATTCTGCCAACGGTAGTAACGTTCCTTGCCCAGGATGTCCTTTTGCGTGGCGGCATCCTGTTCCTCTAACCATTCCGGCCCCTGCTTCCATGTCACGGCAGGCGCACCTTCGACGGCGGGGATCATGGCGCAGCGTCCCTGTGGATGTTCAGGCATCACTTCGTCAAGTTCGTAGAACGTGCCATCATCCATGAGGCAAGCCGCGCATACCCTATTGTCGTGTGTCGCCAGGCGACGATAGCCGCGCACAACCTGGCTTGTGCGATAGCTTTCCAGGCTTGCGCTTCGATAGACACGCAGCTGCTCAGTCCTCGCAATTACCATCATTCTGTCAAGACTGCCCTGTGCGCCCTGCGCCATCATCTTGGCTGTCTTGCGTGGGTTGTAGCCCAAAGCCACGCCGTTGATAAGTTCCTGTGTCATCCCCTGAGCGGATGCAGGCCACGATGCGACAAGTAAGTTGCGTAGAGGCGAACCATCGCCAGACATGCCCACGAGATGCTGAACGGCTTCAATGGGTAGACGGTTAAAGCCGCCTGTTACGCCCTGCACCTTGATAGCTGATTCGGCATGGTTGATACCCATGCGTGCGAGTTGTCGCTGTCTATCTTCGATGGTGCGCTCGGCATAGTCCGTGTATGTCTCCAACTCGTCTGTCAGTTGCCCCAACAGTTCACGGTAGCGAACTTGGTTGAAGAGCAAGTCTTGTGTCACCGTGCCACCGTCGCGCTTGATGCCGTCCATCTCATAGGCCAAAGCCGTCACCTCACCTGACAAGCGGCGCTCCACCGCAAGCCAACGTTGCGCCATTGCTTCCATCTGCGCCTGCTCACCGCGCAGGAGGTCAGCCTTGAAGGAGCGAGTTAACAGGACTACTTGGCTGTCCGCCATTAGGCGCTATTCCTCGTCCCACGTGGCGGCTGCCCATTTTGTTGTGCACCGTTGCCGTTATTATTGCCGTTCTGCGCAAAGCTGCTTGCCCGCTGCTCCATGACCTGTGCCATACGTTCCGTCTGTTGGTCAGCCTGTTCTGTGCGTGCGTCTTCCAGGTCGGCAAGCTCCTGCTCGCTGTATCCCTCTTGTTCCATCTGCCACATTAACGGGATGCCCGCCGCTACTGACTCTTTGCGGATGAGACTTTGCGTGTAGGGCTGTACGGTTTCGGGCTTGTCAAAGATAGGCACGATGGCGTTGTCGTCTATCTCGCCTGCGCCTGCCAGGCGCAGCATGAAGGCGGCAAGTTCGCTCCATGTTGCCGTAAACCTGTCAATGTACTTTTGCGCCTTGTGGTTTAATGGCGCTTCCATTGCGATCAGCGCCTCACCGCTTGGATCGCCGCCCTGCCCGTAAAAGTAGTGTTTGGGCGTGCGACTGATAATGGCGATGTCAACGGTAAATTTGTCAATGGCCTTGATGTAGTTGTCGAGAGGCGTGATGTCAAACTCGCCTACGCTCGTTGCCTGATCTTCCCCGTCGCCGGCGGGAATGTCCCAAATGCCGTTAGGCGAATTCTTCAGTTTGCTGGTGTCGGCATTGCTAATCACCCAACGCTGCTTGAACGCACCAAACTCGGCAGTTACCATCATGTCGGCTACCAGTTTGTTGACAGCATCCTGCGGCTCAATGACATTCTGTAACTCGCTGCCGATGCGTCTGCGGTCGCGGCGAAAGTGAAAGACAGGAACCGTTGCGTGCGGGTTAACCTCGCTGGTTGGCTCATCAAAGGACTTGCCGCTTGTCACTTCGTTGTAGGATGATGCCATGCCTCTTGTGTAAGACTGTACAGGCCGTTTGGACTTGTAATACTCAAAGCGGTCGGGATAGTAGAGTGTCAGGTTGCGATAGCCTTCGTCATCTATCCACCACTTACAGGCAAAACGCTTCTTGCGCGGGCTGTTCGACTCGTAGAAGAGATGCACGGTGCGCGGGTCGTTGTAGTAGGCTTCGACCTCGCCGCTTTCCTCATCTGTCCACACAATCATGTAGGACTCGCCTGCCACCAACGCGGCAAGGTGACAATCGTCAGCCTCTAGCAACAAGTCGGATGAGGATAGCAGCATGTCAAGTTGCTTAGTGGCGGCATCGTCGTCAGCTACGGTAATGCGCCGCAACTGGATGCGCTCATGCACACTGTCCACCACCACCGCGCACCAGTTCTCGGTAAAGCGTGCGTTGCGCCCCTTAAAGACTTCCTTCAGCCTATCGTTCGAGTAGACAAGGGGCTGGCGGCCTTCATAGTAAGCAAAGAAGGTGTTGTAATACTGCGTCTTGGCGAGTAGTGTCGCCACAGCCAACTCAAGGTCAGTTATCATCCGTTGTGGCTCCCTGCTACTTTGCGCTCACGCGCCAATGTCAGCTTGTTGAACGCCAAGCTGCTTGTATCCACCTGATCGTCATGCGTACCGTAAGGGAAACTGGCAAGCTCATTGAGATAAGCAAAGTTCCACGCACCCTTAACCAGCTTGACGTTCTCGGCTCCGCATTGTGCAGCATAGGGCTGCGCGCGTGTCGTTTTGTCGCCCGTAGATCGTTCGGCCTTGACCACATGCCCCGCCAACGCGCGTATGGTAATCCTAGCGACCTGCTTGCCGCTACTGCCTGGCTCTTGCTCAAACCAACTGGTCACATCGCCATAGCGCGCCGCATCCATTTCGGTCACTTGCTTGATAATCTTATCGCATTGCAAATCGTCCCATTGGCCGCGCACAACATCTTCCACGAAGTAACCACCTTGCTTGTCTTTCGCCATTAGTAAACCAACAGTGTAATCGCCTGCACCCTCTGTGCCTGCCCTGTCCCACGCACGCACGCGTTGTGCGTCACGCGGCGCAGCACTCACAATCTCAAACCATTGCCGCTTAAACATGCCGCCTTCTGGCGGAGCGGGGCGCTGCTGATAGAGCGAATAATAACTGTGTCCTAGCACGCGCTTAATGCCGTTGAGCGCCGTTAAGTCGTAGCGGTCTGGGCAGAGTGCCGCGCCAACTTCTCTGCCCAACGGGTCGTTTTCTTCGGCCTCGGCTGGTAAGCTAATCACCGTCCATTGATCGGCGTCATCACTTGCCAAAATGCGCCCTGCTAAATCATCCTCATGCCAGCGTGTCATGATCAGAATCACAGTGGCGTCAGGCTCAAGGCGTGTATATAAATCGTCCGTATACCATTGCCATACCTTCTCGCGATAGGTTTCGCTATTAGCCTCTTCGCGGTTCTTTACGGGGTCGTCAATGATGATGAGATGCCCACCCTGTCCCGTGATACCAGCCCCCACACCCACCGCCCGATACGTGCCGCCGCCTACTGTTTCCCACTCTTCAACTGCCTTGCGTTCGCGGTCTAGTTCAAAGCGTTCTTTGGCAATGCGCCGGCTCTTACGACTAAAACGGTTGGCAAGTGTTTGGCTGTATGCACCCACCACCACGCGCAATGACGGTTCCTGCTCCATGCGCCAGACGGGATAACGTACCGTAACCATTTCGGACTTGCCGTGTCGCGGCGGCACAAAAAGCATAAGCCGCCGAATCTCGCCACTCGTGACACGCTCAAGCGTCTCTTGGATGTGGCGCAAATATGCCCAGTCCCAGGTTAGTTCAGGCGAGACATCTTGGAGCCATTTGCCGAAACTATCCTGAATCGCCGCCTGTGTCGCCGCTTGGAAGTGCTTCAAGTACCCGCATGTTCTTATCCTTGATGACGCCGTAGAGAACAGCGAGTTCGGAAGCCCTTTGCCTTCGTAGCCATTTTTCGTCTGTAAATACATTTTGCATCGCAATCAAAGTCTCAAGTTCGGCCTCAACATTGTCGATAATTAGTTCGCCAATGCGTTCGCGTTTTTCGGTTGATACAGTATGGTTCCGCTGCAAGTTTCTTGACCAAGACGCAACCGTACCCCTCGGTATCTTGTATTCTTTGGCAACGTGGTTGATAGATTGCCCTGCTAGGAGCGCAGCCATTACAGATGCTTTAGTCGCTTCGTCGTATTCCTGACGCTCTGCCATTACATATCACTCCACTTAACATCAGGGTTGCATCGCCAACTGTTCACAGGAAAGCACCAATGGATGCGTGGCCTGTCAGGAACAGCGTAGAAGTTGCAGCCGCTTAGTACAATCATAAGTACCACCATTGCCGCCAAAACAATGCGCTTGACGACCTGATACGCCAGCCATGCCAGAACCACCGCAAACAGGGCGACAATGGCAAGGCGAATCATTTGCTCATTTCCTCTAGCAGATCACCCGTACGGTTTACCCACCCTGCGCCAAACACATTCCAGTTATCCAGCTTGGTGTAGGTATGCAAACGTTTGGCGGCAAAAGCATAGGGGTTAACTCCTACCTCTTGCTGCCATCGCTGCGCTGTACCTACGCCATGCAAAACGGCGGTATCAAAGACAAGCAAAGAGGCAGGCCAGGGCAACTCATTTGCCCCGCTGCGCTGCCAATAGTCGCTACGGTAAATATCTTTTGCTTGCTCCCTTGTCAAGTTGCGAATATCAAGGTTAGGGTAGCTTGCCGCGCTAATTCCGAAATTTGTCCCCTTGAGTTCGCCTTGCCCCTTGCGTCCACCCGTCCAGTTGCCATGATCTTCGGGGTTCAGCGACAGCCCACCTTCCCACCTCAATAGCCACTCGATTGCACGCGGGAAGTTATCGCCCACCGGTGCGGGTTCCGGCTTCGTGCCTGTACCGATGCTGGGTAAGTGCGTCTCGATAGGTGGGACACTTGCTTGCTTAACATGCTGCCAATCATAGACTTCAAGCGCATCACGAATCGGGCGCACATCGAAACTATCCCAGGGATGCGAAAAGTCATATGTAAATACCTGATAGCTGTGGATGCGTGGGTCATTGATACCCATAATGAACTCATCCAGCCAGCGGCAATAGTCAGGTGGATTCATTGTGCGTAAGTAGCCATCATGTGCGCCGCCTGTGGTCACATGCTCGTCAGACCCACACTCGCCTATCACCCACTCAACATCTTGCCAAGTGCAAGCGCGCAAACGGTCATAATGGCCCGGCACGCATGGCTGTGTGCTACTGCCATAGATGTGAGCAACGGCGATATGATGGCCCCTGACAATAGCCTGGTGCGAACCCTCAAAGACGGTGTAGTCAGCCTGTGTGTTGCCTGTGCCGTCAACGGTACGAGGATGGCCCGTGCTGAAGTTAAATGCGCCACCCCGTAAACCATGCACCCTTAATGTGTCGAGGAAGGCGGTAGTGTATTTATCAATGGCGGCACGGTCGCCATTTGTGGCGTCAGGCTCGTTGATTCCGAGGAAGAAGGTGCGGTTGGTGGGCGTGTGAACATTGCCGCTTGTCACCTTTGCCGCCCACTCATTCGCATGGCGTGTGCCTGTTCCAACAGGGTCAGCCCACATATCAGACTTTTGCTCTGACATTGGATGGTCACGCGCCAGGATGTAGGCGTCTTGGGGCAATACCGCCAGCAAGTCACGGCAGGCGTCACGGTTGCTCCAGTGCCACTCAAAAAGTTTGACGCTTGGGTATCGCATCCGTCCGACGTGCGAATAGTCGCGCCCATCTGGGTGCGTGCGAATCCAGTGTTGACCTAACAGGCTAGTCATAGCGTGAGCAGCCCAAAACGCTGAACAAGATATACAAGGAGGAGGAGTGCTACCAGGACAATGATCACCGTCCTCACCGGCTGCGGCATCGGAATTTGGCCTAATATCCAAAAAAGCAGGTAGACCACAAGGCACAGGACAATCACCCAGATGAGAAGTTCTAGCATGGTTTAATCCTTTGGCGCTGACGCCGAACGTGTACTACCACTCGCACGCACCAAAGTCTCGCCGTCTTTGGTGGTAGGATTTTCCAGGCTGGTTACTTTGGGCGAGGTGACGAAAGCAACGGCAATGGGTGAAACGACCGCCACAAAGCCCATAATGGCAGTAGATTGCTGCTCGGTCAGCGGTACACCAAAGGCGACGAGCAAGGTAATCAAGGCCGCGACGATGGCGCTGACAGTGGCAGCCGACCACACAGGCGAGTTACTCATTTATTGGCATCCTTCTATAATTTCAAAATCACGCACAATAAAGGCCGTCTTTTGTATTCCCTCCACATTGCGCGCCGCAAAGACACGTGTATATTTGCCGGGCGGCAAGTCGGGAACCGTCCAGAGAAGTTGTTGGACAAACTTGGCGGGTATCGGGTGCAGAATGTCAGTCCATGCGCGCTGCGTGCCGATTAGGTTGGCGTGCGTTTGCTGGTCAAGCGTACTGACATAATAGAACATGACAATGGATCGAGTGATAGCAATCTCGTTATTGATAGGTACTTGTTCACCGGCGCAAAAGACGCCCAACGGGTCAGGGTCTAGGCTGGTAATAGTAAGCGGCGGGTTATTGAAGAAGGTATCAAAGACGATAGTAGCCAGTACAATAAGTCCTACCGTTAACAAGGCGGTCAGGGCCATGTAGACAACGCCCCTCCCTACTGCACCCTGCGTGAACTGTGGCATGGGTTAGACTCCGGCCCCCTGGAAAAAGACGACAATCGCCAACGCAACCAGGGCAATGGAGACAACCACAGTCAGATACATCACCCAACGGCGATTAAACCGTTGTCCATCCTCTACCTTTTGCAAGCGTACCGACATCGCTCGTACCTCGTCCACTACTTCCTTGTTGGAGTCAACCAAGCCCTTGAGTCGCAATCTCGGATCACCATTCACCAACGCATCCAGACGTTCTACAACTTCATTTAAGCGCGCCTCTGACCCTGCTTCGCTTGTGGCCTTCGGATTGTTGTACGGGGGCATCACAGACCCTTTCGCACCGAAAAAGGTATAGGTCGAGTTCTGCCCCGGCTTGGCAAGTTCATAAGCATCATGGAAGTCATGCCCGTTGGCTATCTGCTTGGCGAATACGGCTCCCGTGACAAAGGCTTGTCTGTCGGGTATGGCTCTCAGCGTGCAGACAAGATTGCCGCGCAACTCTTCAAAAATAGCCTTAGCGATAGGGTAGCTTGCACAGGTATTGAGTACGGTTAGCTTCGTGCCTGCGCTGCGGATGAGTGTCGTCAGTTCAGAAGCGTTGACAACGCCATCTTGCAGGTAGATACCCCTCTCATCCCCATGCGAACAAATCCAAACGATGTCCCACCCCTCGCCCGTCATGTCCAACATGCCGTGCAGCGTTGCCCGTTTGCCCTGTAACAGCCGCCCCTCCAACGCATTGACAACTGACATCACTTCATCGCTGGCATAGGGTAGGTCAGGGTTGTTCGGAGCAATAACTAGACACCTGTAACTAGCCATGTTGCTCCAGGGCAAATAAAAAGGGCAGCGCAGACACTCTTTCGAGTAATCCACGCTGCCCATAGCAGTTCTTGTGGTGCGGTAGCGGCCTATGCCGCCCGATTCAATTAGGTGCGGGAAAGTTGGTTGTACCAGGGTCGTTAGCAGTGATAACCTGACACATTCGGCCCGTTACGGTGTACTCTACACCTTTTCAGGTGAAATATCAATAGTTTGCAAAGCCGCCACGTCCACCAGTATCTTTTCGCCCTTATAGAAAACCTCAATGATGGTCGTGCCACGCAGACAGCGCACATTGGTTCGTCTACCTTCTTGGTCTAGAACAAACTCCCATTGTGGGCTGTGTTCGCTCGGTACGGTAATCTGCGTGGTCTTTTTCATGCTACGCAGCCCGTTGTCGCCCTGGCTGTCGCATCTTCAACCCCCGCCGCCTCGGCTAAACCTTCCCACGAGAGACCAAGCCGCTGCATGTGCGCGCCCGCCGTTGCCCAATTGCCAGGCCGCGCCGCATCGAAGGTGGCGATGCTGGGCATGACCTCCGTGCCCATCGCAAGCCGCTTCAGCTCGGCAATGACAACCTGAAGGGTCGGCAACGTATTGCCCTTGCGTCCCGCGCTTGTGGCCTGCTCATAGCCCATCTTGCGCTTGCGCTTGAGAGAATCCAGTTGAGCGCGGCGGGCATCCGTCATGCCCTTCTTGGGCTTGCGTGTGTCGTCGAAGTCATCGTCGAGATCGTCATCGTCGTCCAGCATATCCACCTCCTCCAACGTGCGCGGCTTGTTGAGAATAGCCACCAGGTTGCCATTGCTGCCGGCAGCAAGCGCGTTCGCAACCTTGTCACGCGCAATGTCGGGGTCAGGTAGGCGGCTGGTGCTGATGGATGGCGTGGCAATCGCCTCATCCATATCGGCCCATAGTTGCTTCATGGGGTCATCCCATTGCTCGCGCCCCTTGTCGTCTGCGTCCTGGTGGCGGACAACGAGTTCGCGCAGGCTCTCACGAACAGCAGCCGCCTCCTGCTCGTCTCGCTGCTCTTCAATCACGTCATACACCAGGCGCACCAAGCCCAACGTCATCTTGGGCAAATAGTCTCCCAGCTTAAATTCATCCAGTCGCCCATTGATGCGCTGGGTCAGGTCTGCAAGTTCGCTGCTAGTTAGCATTATGGTAGTTTCTCCCTTTGTAAATTCATACCCTGCCACGCCGCCACATACAGCATGGACGAGGCCTGCACAGCCTTGTTATACGAATACCCTGACGCCAACCATGCCCGTTCTTTCTCCAACCGTGCCAGGTCGTCACATAGCGTTGTAGCCTCGCAAATGAGTTCACTGTTTGACGTTTGTAGCTTTTCCACCAGGCGCACGGCGTCATCAAGGGTGGCACGCAGTTCTAGGCAGTCGTCGAGTAGTTTTGCGTTGGCAAATTCCAGGTTGGTTGCCCTGTCATTGTGGTAAGTGGCGCACGCGTACAGGGCGACGGCGCATAGGGCGCTAAATACGGCGAGGGTGCTCATGGTTTGCCTCCTTCGTCTGTGACGGGCCGTAGGCCATGCGCTTCCACCCATGCCCTTGCGTTGGCACTCTCAGCGGTTCTGCCACCAAACGCCGTATCCAATTCGTCCAAAGCTTCAATGAGTTCGGCGTAGATGGCAGGCGGGATAAGTGGCACAGGCGTGACAGGCTGTGCTACTACCGCGCCTGCGCCTTTTTCCAGTTGCAACAAGGCAGCCTCGGCAAGTTCGCGTGTGGCGTAAGATTCGTAGCGTCGCCAGCGTGCGCCGTGCCGGTTCTGCTTGCAATCCACCTCACGGCTGTTGTAGGGATTCAACCTAAACACGAGTGTTGAGTCTTGGCGCATGATTTCGATGGTCATGATGTTGGCTCTATCTCTCTTTCGGCGGCACAAAGCTCATGCCCCAAATGCGGAAAATGTCTTCTTCCTCGTGCGTATCCAGCAGCACACCGTCGCAGCTTACGCGCGCCTCACTTATCTCAAGACCCTGAGGCTTGTATCCCCCATAGGCTCTGGAAGTGACCATTGCCTTGCTAAACTCTGCGCTGCCCGTTCGCACCATGAAGTTGTAGCCCCATGTGGCGGGGTCAGGTTGCAGAAACAAGTCAACCTTGAACGTCCAGCCTGGTTGCCACTCAAACGAAAATGACTTGTACTTCTGCCCGTTCTTGTGAAGTTCAATGGGCCACGTTGCAAGTAAATCATCCACTTCGCTTGTGTCCATCGGTTCACCAATCAAGTTGGTGTGCAGCTTCGGAATTGCCACCAATTCAATGTCACCTACTAGGTCCTTTTTGCGGCGCAGGCTGCCGGCGATCTCGATACGGTGGCAAGCGGACGATAGGGCACCTGCTAGATGCGTGGCGACTATATTGACTTGAGCGTAGGGGCGTTTCTTTGTATCGCTCACGCCGTCGGCTCCTTGTCCGCTAGGTCGTATCGATCGCGCCCGTGGCAATGCTCGCAATCAGAGCGCTTGCAGATATGCAATGTGTGACTGGAGGCACGACAGCAGCACTTTTTGCCGCACGGTGCTTTGGCATGACACGCCCCAACAAGATATATTTTTTGGCTGGCGCTGGCGGTGTAGAGCACGGGTGTTTCGGTCACAACTTTGTTTCCCCTTTCCTTATCTTGTGGTTCACGATTTCGATAAGCCACCCACCATTAACGGGGGTGCCGCGCAGGGAGAGACCCATTACCTCTGCGATATAGATGGCTTCCTTGAGTTCGTCCAACTTAATAAGCCGGTAAAAATAAGCTTGCAATTGTTCCGGCACTTCCGGCGATAAGAGTTCAATCAGATGCTCGGAGCGCTTTATGATTTCTTCTTGCAGCACCGGCGTCATAATGCCCTGCGTATCTCTGACCTTTAGCTGCCCATCTGCAACTTTGAGCTTGAGTCCGATCCGCAGCATGTTGGCGTAGAAGATGCGGATTGGGGTTCCGTGTTCGATCATGATTGACCTTGATACTTCTTGTTAAAATCCTTTCGCAATATAGGTATGCCCCCCCCCCCGCCACAGGGTGATCCGCCATACAACTTGTGCAATTCCAGCAACCAGTATCCATCTAGGTCTAAATAGACCGACTTCTTAGCGGCCAGCAATGATTTGCGTGGATGTTTCCAGCGAAAGGTTACGTGTGTCCCCTGATCGGCAAGCAGGAAACGGTCATTCAGGTAGGCATCTTGAATATCGAACACCCAAACCATTTGCCCGTAGAACTTTTCTCGCTCTTGGATTTCTTCCGGAGAAATGGCGCTATGCTGAAGCTCAATCACTACCCCATACGCGGTCACGGCGTCGGCGCGATGTCGTTGACCACGCTTTTCGATAGTGACCTCGACATCGTTAAACAGCGACTTCCATTCACGATGCCAAAGTGTTTCGGGTTCAAACCATAGATCGCAGTCGGCCCTGGCCTGGTGCGCCCAATGCCAAACGACAACCTTTCCGCATTTGGCGATTACGGTTTCTCCGCAAGTTGGGCACAAGGCGGTCATTCCTGGCATCGCTTCAATTTTTCGCCCATTTATGTTTAGCCCGTACTGCATATTGATCTCCAGATTGGTCTATGTACGGTTTTGTGTAGGGTTTAGTCGAGTGTGTATGGTTGTGTATGGTTTTGCCATTGTTGTATATATGAAAATAATGATGAATTTTATAAGATTTGATGTCCCGCAATAATCTATATATAGATACAATGGTAAAACCATACACAACGGTGCAAACCATACACAACACACGAGTGTATGGTTTGCGAAACCCTACACGGTTTCTAGCAAAGTAAAGCGATAAACATAGCCGGAACCCTTACGCTCCTTCTTAACATTCAGCCGCGTAAGTTCTCGCCCGAAATTGGTACTGTTCAATTCATGATGGCCGGAACGGGTACACCACAGCGCGTAATTTTGAAATGCGGATGTCGCTTGCGTGCCGCCGCCCGCCTCCGTGCGCTCTTTCAGCCATTGCGCTACGGGATTGCTTTCCATGCGGAACTCATCTTTGGCGGCGTTGATCGCGGCAGCTTCGCTGAATTGTCCTTGTCGTCGCAAGCGCAATAGGCCTTCCATTGCCCAATTGAGGATGCCGGGAAGCTCCTCGCACAAGGCGACGATCAGATGAATGTCTTTTTCAGCGTCCTTAAAAACACGGTGAAAAGGAATGAGTTTTAGGCGGCGATACAATGCATTGGAGGTGTCTTTGACATTTGGCTTATCATTCATGGCCCACCAAATTTTGGCGGTACTCTTGAATGGGAACGGCTTACCGTAGATAGCGCGCGCCATGATAGTTTCGCCAGAGACGATGCGCTTGATATAGCCTTCCGCCATATTGCCGCCGCGCTCGGACTCGGTAGAGAATACAATGCGCTTGCCCGGTAGTTCAGCCAGATCATAGTTGCCTGCCATGCCGATTGTTTGGAAGTCCATGCCAACCGCAAGTGGCCCCAGCAGCTTGCTCAAGATTGTAATCATGACCGTCTTGCCGTTGCCACCCTCCCCGGCCAGCCAGACCATCGCTTCTCGGTTGGTTTCCTGTGTCAAGCTGTAACCAACTAACTCTTGAAGGATGGAAGCAAGATCGTCATCGGGTGCCTTGCCATCCTCTTTGACAAGCACCTCGCTGATAAACTTCTTAAAGCGTGGGCACGTTGCGTAGTAGTCATACTCGTAGGAGAGGCAATAACTAAGGAGATCGTCGCGCTCGTGGTCACGCAAAAGCATAGTGTCTAGGTCAAATGTACCATTCTTGAGATTTAGCAAATTGCCGCCATCTAGCTCCGCCCCTGCTCGCGCTCGCCTTGCTTGCGCCATACCTTCAACACTGACGACGCGGGAACGAGAACGTTTGGTAGCTGATACATAGGCTTGAAATGCTTTTGCCTTGTCGTCATCGCCTTCCTTGCGCGCCTTTGCCGTGGCTTCCCGTGCCTGCTGGTTCATGGCCCGAAACATCACTTGCAGTTGGTCTTGCACGCCAAGCATTTCGTCGCGCTGCCAAAAGGAGCCACTCCATTGATACCAAGCCTGATGACCCGTAACAAAAAGCCAGTCATTAGCGAACCAATCAAGCCATGCGTCAAGTAACCCCCCGTCCTCTGGGTTATAGTCAAAGACTTTTGGGGCCGATATTTCTGCCGGCTCACCGGCGCCATTGCGAAATATCAGCTTCGGTTGTTCCGGCACATGGCGCGGTTCCTTTTTCCCCCCACTTAGCCCGCTCCGCAACGTATCTCGTATCTCGCGTTCGCCTAGCCCTATCGCCATTGCAACTGTCTCTAACTTCTGGGATACTTCGTATTCATCCAACAGGCCAGCCGCTACCAGTTGCCCCAAGCTAAAGGCGCTGCGATTCAACTGCTCATTACGCCCACCCTCTGACGTGCGCGCTAGCGCATCCAGCTCCTTATCAAGCGCCACCCGTGCATAACGATCCTTGCTATCGCCATTACTATGATGACCATTGGTGTAGGGCGCAGCTGGTGGCGGCGCAGCTGGGCGATCCTGTTTTGGCTTCAGCATTTCAAGCACACGGTCCGGCAGCGGCTGCGGTATCACCTCGTCGGGACGATCCAGCCACCGGTAGTGGCCCACAAAGCCATCCTCCACCCGCTTCTTGAGCGCATCATCCCCGCGATAGATAACGGTGGACGGAGCCAGCAGGATGTAACCATTGGCACGCACATCAATGCCTGGTGGCAGGCTGCCGGGGCTGTTGCTCAACTTCACATCAGGCGGCATCATGTAGATGAAATGCACACCGTTGGCCGCCGTACTTTGGGAGGCAGTAGGGAACTCTGCGCGCAGGTTGGCGATCAACGCCTCGCTGTCTTCGTCGTAGTGGGACGGGTCGCCATCTAAGGCAATCACCCCGGACTTGTCACAGGCCAGCCCGATGTTGGCGTCAGGCCATTTGTCCCACCAGGCCTCTATGGTGTCACGGTCAATCGAACCGTCCTGAAAACCATGCGGCGTCAACGGCTGCTTGCCATTGGGCAGCACGGGGAACACGTACCAGTTATATTTGGCGTACCAGAGAGCGGCGGCTTTTGGATTTATTTTCTTGGCGGGCATAGAGGACCTCATGCAAATAGGGGCACGCGCCCAAATAGACGCGTGCCCCTACTGGATTAGTTGAAAGGATGGCCGCTGCTGTCGTCGTCGTCATCATCATCGCCACCACCGGCGAAGACCACTTCAGGCTTTAGCTTGGCAGCTTCCGACTTTGCCTTCTTGGGCGGTGCACCCACAGCAACTCCCGGCATCGTCTTGCCCTGATACTGCACATCCACCTGGTAGAGCGAAACCTTCTTGCCGATCCACTCGTCGGTATCCTCGCCCAGCAGCTCCACCAGCTTCTTGATGCGCGTCTTGTTGAGCGTCAGCTTTTGCTCAAGCTCTAGAAACGACAAGACCGGCACGGTATCGCCAGAAGGGAAATTGACCTCTTCCGCTGTCTTGATGGTGACAACCGTGCGCTCGCCCTCTTCCAAATCCTCACCCTTCAAAAAAGGATTCTTTGTGTACTTCTCGGTATCAAACGCCATTGTGAATCTCCTGTACTTGATAGTGGCTTGCCATGTGGCTTGCCTGGTTATGTATGTGAACGCCCGTTGGCGTATTCACCTAAAGAACTTCCACTCCCCCCAGATCGCCCATCTGCCGAAGCTGGTCATAGTCATCCGTCAGCGCACCGAAGCCTTTGGCCTGCAACTCCGCCTCGTTGAGTGCCGCTTCGACGCGCGCAAGTTCGTTCTTCTGGCGTGTGGTCGGCTTGGTCAGCAAGGAAAGCGAGTGCCATCGTCGCAGCGTCTTGCGGTATTGTTCGTCGCCTACTCTCATGTGTTGTGCCTTTCGAAGCTTCCCCCCCACAACCGGCGGGGTCTAGTCGCCGGTTGTGGGCCAATACAAGGAGAAACCTACCCGCTATCCAACTTGTCTGAGTCGAACCAACCAAGATGGATGTACCGCCGAAAGGATATATGGACGGCTATGCCTCCCATGCCCGCCCTCGGCTGCTATGCGGTGCGGCGGATGTTATCTATTTAGGGTATATAGTTGGCGCTGACAGCCGCGTGCCCTGTGATGCTTGCCAGGATGAGGGCAACGATTAGCAAGCTGCCTACCAGTATTTGCAAGCAATCGCGCCCCTCTTCAGCCATTTGTGCTTCCATTGTCGGTGGCTTCGTTACGTCTTGGGGCTGGTTGTCTACGTGACTCCAGTGATCGTTGCTCATGCTCGCCTCGCCTCGTTCAGTGCCGTGATTGCCTTGTCTCGTTTTGCCTCGATACTCTTGTTGATCCTTGCCACTCCTACGCGATCACCGGCTCTGTTGGCTTGCTCCAGTTCCAATTGCAGGAAGCGAATGTCCAGCAACAAAGCGACGGCATCCAGGCGCAAGGCTTCAACATGATCCGGCCAACGTTTACGCTCTGTCATGGCTGGCGACGCTGTAATGCGCCAAGTCCTTCTCCTCCAGCTTTGCCCGCAGAACCTTCTCGCGCTCGCTGCTCTCCAACATGGCGGCAATTGCGCCACCTACCATGATGGGGAAGCAACAAATGAAAAACCACACGGTAAGCTCGGCAAACAGGTCAATACTTTGCTTCGACCATGCGTACCCGGCGATGACGATCAGGAAGCCGATGGCTCCGAGTACCGGCCTACCCGCCGGTGTCTCCGTCAACTTTTTGCCATATCCGAAACTGATAAGCCCTGCGAAGATGACAGCTACGAAAAAACTGATAGCAAGTTCCACGAGATTCCTCCTTGTAAGGACAAGATGAATGAAGGGGTGATATTTTGGTTACAGATGGTTCGTGATGCGCTTGGGTGTCTTTGCGGCGGTGATTCCCGCCAGGTAGAGGTGCTTATGCGACGGGAAATTCAGGTAGGCGAATTCACCCCATGCAGCGAAGGCGGCGGCGTCGTAGGCAAGGCCGGCATCTTCTTGGGTGCTGAAGACTCCTATGTGCTTGCGAACACCGTTCACGCAAATTCCAGCGCGCCACTTGTCGGCGCACTTGTATGCGTAAACGCCCTTAAAATGACTCTTGCCCTGTTGCACATAGCCATTAGCGGTGTTCTGGCTGCGCGTGGCAATCCTCAAATTCTCTCGCCGGTTGTCGAGCAGAACGTGATTGATGTGGTCAACATCAAGACCCTTTGGCGCGTCCATGATGAAACGATGAAGAAGCACCTTCTTGGTGCGGTGCTCCCCATCTTCCCCAAGAATCCTGCGCTTGCCTACGGCATAGCCGTTGTTGTCAAGACACCACTTGTACTGGCCGATCCATTCGTAGTCCTCATCGCTAACAAGGGTCACCGCGCCGCGCGTAAGGGGAATAGAGACGGCCATCAGGCAACCTCTTTTGTCACAAGGTCAACCTTGTCAATCAATTCGCTGGTTTCCATGCCAAAAAAACTAGCCATGTCGCGCAGCAAGGGGACAGAAGGCAGGTTGTTGCCACTCTCGATTTGGGAAATGGTCGTTTGCCAAACGCCGAGCGCATCCCCTAAGTCTTTTTGGCTCATGCCGTTCTTACTGCGTAGCTCGCGGATACGTTCGCCAAGCATCATTGAACACCTCCGTTGTTTCAGAATAACAAAACAGAACACTGAAATTGATTATAGCGACTGCCCACAGGATTGTCAACAACCAAAATGTTTATTCTTGGCAAAATGGCGCAATTATAACGATATTAATGTTATAACACTCCTAATGGTGATAAGGTGGAGTTATGAACAATACTGGCCCAAGAAGTGATAGAAGTCATCGGGGAATAGAGGCGTTTAGGGAGAGATTGAAGGAGTTGCGAAACGAACGCGGTGTCAGCCAGCAGGAGTTAGCAAATAGGGTCAAGGAGTATTTGGGAGAAGAGGGGCAAGCCTATCAGTCGTATATAGGCAATATGGAAGATTCAAAGAAGAGCGCGCTGCCATCCGTGCAGGCGCTCCGCGCGATTGCAGTAATACTGGAAACCAATACCGATTACTTGCTTGGGCTTACCACTGACAGCAGACCCACAGGTGACGTGGATGATCAGGTTGTGGTCGTGGTGGAAGACCCCGATGAGCGCAGGATTGTACAAGAAGTAGCCGAGGCATTGGCGCGTGCGAACAAGGACGAAAGGCTGTATGTGGCGGGACTGGTGCGAAAGCTATTGCCGAAGAAACCACGCATCATTGGAGACGAATGAAAAAACAAACAATACCCCCTGGTTGGATCGTAAGTTTGTGGCGCTTGCTGTGGCTGCATAAGCAAGAGAAACGCATCTGGGTATGCCAGCAGGAAGATGGCGAATACCGAGTTTTGTAGAAGGCAATAGCGAACTTCAATGCACATCATTTGCTCGTATTGGCATGTCAACCATAGGCAACATTTTGGGGATGATGTGATCATGTGCTAGTGTATGGGTATTACATTGTCGGGGCGTAGCGCAGCTTGGCAGCGCGCGTCGTTCGGGACGACGAGGTCGGAGGTTGGACTCCCACTCCACTAACCTCAAGACACATCGTTACACCTCTCCACACCGGCATCCACCCCACACATCCTCATTTTGTTGTCTCTGGCTTGATAACTTCAGTACACATCAACCGGAGAAACCCTATGAAATTATCCCAAATGATTGATGGTTTTTTTGTTGTGCGTCGCAATCGGTACAGCGAACAGATGCGCGGCTCGTTTCGGCATTGCTTTAATCGCTTCTCTCGCTTCTTTGAAGAAGATGTAGAGTTCGCCTCTATAACCTCGCAAGACATCAAGCGGTATGTCGTGCTTCTCGAATCCGATGGCCTCAAGGATCGTTCCATCAATGACTATCTTGTGCGGCTTACGGCGCTTTGGTCGTTCGCACAAGATGAGTTCAAATTGCCGAATATCATTCGAGAGGTCGAGAAGCGCAATTACTCCGAGCGGGAAATTGTGCCGTTTACGCAAGAAGAGGTAAAGGCCATTCTAAACGCGTCAGAATGGATGATGGCATGGAACACTCAAAAGGGGAAGGAGGTGCGCGCGAAACGTCCCACTTGGCGGCGTGATGTTGCAATTCTCATGGTATTGGTGGATGTAGGCTTGCGTGCCACTGAACTGTGTAAGCTAACGGTGGGAGATTATCACAGCGAAACGGGGCGACTGTTAGTGCGCTTCGGCAAAGGCAACAAGCAGCGCACTGTCTTCTTGGGAACTGCCGCCCAGCGCGTTCTGTGGCGATACATGATGAGCCGTGATCGCATCAAGCCAGCCGACCCTCTCTTTATCACCCGCGAAAACAAAAGCCTTATCCGCACCTACTTGGCACACATGATTACTCGCCTCGGCAACAATGCCAAAGTGCCGAACGCCCATGCCCACCGTTTTCGCCACACCTTTGCGATCCAGTATCTTCGCAATGGCGGCAACATCTTTGAGCTTCAACGTATTTTGGGCCACGAAGAGCTTGATACGGTGAAAATCTACCTTCAATATGCCGAGGTGGACATAGAGCGCGCGCAGAGGGCGAATAGCCCCGCTGACAACTGGCGACTCTGAAAGACCCTGGCCGCCAACTAAGCCCGCCCTAACCGGCGGGCTTTTTATTTCTCCGTACCAGTCACAACCAACGCCAGAAAAAAACAATTAAATAGTTCTGTTACGGTGATAAATAACATTTTGGTTGTTGACAGGTGGGGCAAACCATGATAAAATAACACTGAAGTTGTTGTCCTGGGACGAAATAAAAAAAACGGGCCAGCATCTTGCGCTAACAAGAGCCAGCCCACATCAACCACTAGACACCCAAAGGATACCACCACAAATGAGACAGCACCAAAGAAGAAACACCTACGACACAGAACGGGCCAACGCAGCTGCCACCCGCAAGGCACAAGCGACACCCTTCGTCGCCACGCCCTACGAGCCTGAAACGCTGGCTGTTCTGGCAATGTACCACCAACTGCGTGCAGACGCCTACCAAGCCAAGCGCTACCCGCTGCCAAGTCGCAATGACTTTGTGCAGCGTGTGGATGGCAAGCTGGTGGCAACAGAGTACGCCTTGAGCTTGATGGCGGTGACAGCATGACTACCGCACAGATCATCGCCGTAGGCCACGTTGCTGGGGGCGAGGTGCATTGGCGCATCGCCCCCCTCGTTACCGTTACTGACGCCGACATCGAAGCGCTGATCGACGAGGTGTACGCCAAGCCAGCATTGGGGATAGAGGACAGCGCGGGACTATTTGACATAATTGACTACGATGGCGAGCTAGAGGATCAGATCGAAGGCCGGTTGGATGAGGATTTTTGGGCGAGAGGGGGATGGTAATGGACGAATTGCAAAAGCAGTTGAGTGTACCGTTTGCGCCAGGCGCAATCACTTGGAAGCCTGGCGCCACCAAAGAGAACAAATGCATGGCGCTCGCCTACGCGGATCTGCGTGCCTACCAAGACCGGCTGGACGAACTTTGCGGCATGGAGTGGGGTGTCGAGTATCAGCCCTGGGGCGACGGTCGCATCATTGCCCGCCTCACGATCGGCGGCGTCACCCGCGCCAGCACCGGCGAGATGAATAGCCAAGAGGAAAGCGCCGGTAATGGTGGCACGGTCGCCGAGGCGCAGGCGTTCAAGCGTGCAGCTGCTATGTTCGGGTTGGGGCGTTACCTCTATGAGTTGCCGAGCCTTTGGGTAGAGTATGACGCCCAAAAGAAACGCATCACAGAGGCTGGCCAGGCTGAACTCGACAGTCGCTATAAGGCATGGTACGCCAAGAGGATGGCCGCCACCGCTAAGGTCGAGACTATGCAAGACGCCAGTTCCAACGGTCACATGAAAGTCGCCGCATAATCAACCCCAGAGCTTGGCTCCGCCGCTTGACGTGATTCGCCCGCTCGACTATGATCCAGTAAACAAATAGCCTTTGCCTGTACTCGACACACAGGCAAAGGCTGATGTCATTCGCTGTGGGCGCAGCGTTGACCGTGGATACATTATATCATCCTCGCAACTAGCGCACCCTTCGGCGATCTGCCGCAAGGGTTTTTTTGCTTTTCGTGCTTGGCCCCTAGATTTATCGATGGGGAGAAGTAGGTTGGCAGGGCCAACATGAAAACTCTACGATGGATGAATCAGTGAGGCCCTCCATAGCTACCAGCCCAAACAAAGAGGTTGCCATGCCCCCCAAGAGAAATACTCTCTATTACGGCGACAATCTGCCGATCCTACGGCAGCACATTCCAGACAACTCTGTCGATCTAGTCTATCTTGACCCACCCTTCAACTCCAACCGCAGCTACAACGTGCTTTTCAAGGATGAAGGCGGCGCTGACTCCGAGGCCCAGGTACAGGCTTTTGTTGATACCTGGCACTGGAACGAAGCGGCGGCGGAGCAGTACAACCAGCTTGTGACTGGCCCCCATGTTGAGATGGGCCAGTTGATCGTCGCCCTGCGTGACTTCATCGGTGAGAACCAGATGATGGCCTACTTGGTGATGATGGCGTCGCGGTTGGTGGAGCTGCACCGCGTGCTAAAGCCCACAGGAAGCCTCTATCTGCATTGCGACCCCACAGCCAGCCACTACTTGAAGATCGTGCTGGACATCATCTTTGGGCCGGAGAACTTCCGCAACGAAATCGTTTGGAAGCGCACATCAGCACACGCTAATGTGAAGCAGAAATACGGCGTAGTTCACGATCTGCTCTTGTTCTACTCGGGGTCTGCACATTACACCTGGAATCAGATATACGAGCCATATGATGAGGAATACATCAACACGTTCTTTGATCAACGAGATGAAACCGGACGGCTCTATGCAAGGCGTGATTTGACGGCTTCAATGCAGCGAGCTTCATCCGGACAAATCTATACTTGGAAAGGCGTTACCCCTCCGCCCAGCAGATGTTGGGCTATGACCAAAGAGCGAATGGACGAATTAGATACATCTGGGCGCATCCACTGGCCAAAAAAAGAGGGTGGAATGCCGCGCTTGAAAATGTACCCCGAAGATTTGCCAGGAATCCCCTTGCAGGACATTTGGCTTGATATTTCTGTTATGCATAATTTGTCTGCCGAACGCTTGGGCTATCCTACCCAAAAGCCCCTCGCTCTCTTGGAGCGCATTCTGGCGGCGTCAAGCAATCCGGGTGACGTCGTGCTTGACCCCTTCTGTGGCTGTGGGACGACTATCGCCGCTGCACAGCGCATGGGCCGACAGTGGATCGGCATTGACGTGACCCACCTGTCAATTGCTCTGCAAAAATATAGGCTGGCCGACGCCTTCGGCCTGGTGGCAGGAACGAACTATGACGTGGTCGGGGAACCTGCCGATCTGGACTCTGCCCAACAACTGGCCGAAGAGAATCCCTACCAATTTCAGTGGTGGGCGCTGTCGCTGATTCGGGCGCGTCCCCTGGGCGCAGATGCCGGCAGTAAGACGGGCAAGAAGGGTGCAGATCGGGGCATTGATGGCGTAATCAGCTTTGTTGACGATGCCACTGGCAGACCCAGGCGGGCGCTGGTGCAAGTCAAGGGTGGCAAGGTCAGCAGCCGAGACATTCGCGACCTTGTAGGGACGGTCAACCGAGAGAAGGCGGCAATGGGCATCTTTGTCACGATGGAGCCAGCATCGCGCCCAATGGTCACAGAAGCGGGGAGCGCGGGACACTACCATTCTCCTGGCTGGAATCAGCGTTACCCAACAATCCAAATTCTGACCATCGAAGAATTGCTGGACGGCAAGACGGTCAATATGCCGCCGACATCGATCACCTTCGCCAAAGCAGAGAGCGACCGCACGGCCAGCGATGGTCAGTTAAAATTGAACTTCTAAGCTAATTCCCCCCCCACCAGCCCAAAGGAGCTTCCCCCTAAATGAACCGGCTCGCTTTCTTCCTGATCATCGCCTTACTCGTCGCCGCCAGCGTGGGAATCGTCCACGCTGATACAACCTATATCCCCACCGCGCGTAATGGCATCGCCCGCGCTGGCACGCCAACCAGCACCGTGACCGCTACGTCAACCGGCCAGGGTAATGGCGAAACGCAGACGCCCACCAGCACGCCCACCAGCACCGGCACCAACACCGCCACGCCTACGGCGACGGAGACCAGTTGGATTGTTCCTGGCGACACCAGCACGCCAACACAAACACCGACTATCACCCCAACCCCAACCGCGACCGACGAGCAAACCGGCGCCCCCTGTTCATGCGCGGCTGACACCCTCAACTGTTCGGACTTCGGCACGCAGCCCGAAGCCCAAGCCTGTATGAACTATTGTGTCAACCAGGGACAAGGCGATATTCATGGGCTAGACGGAAACGATAATGATGGGCTGGCCTGTGAGAGCTTGCCGGGCGGGGCCGGGGAGATCACCGTGTTGGATAATCACTTGGCCTATACGAACAGCACCGAAAGCCTTTATATCGTGGGAGAGGTGCAAAACAATACGGATGATCGAGCGCGGTTCACCAAGATCGCGGTGAATCTTTTCACTGCGCAAGGCCAGTTGGTTGACACGGAATACACCTATACCCCTCTTGATTATCTGCCTGTTGGGGCAACAACCTGCTTTAAGATTATCTTCTTCTCGGAGGCACCCAGCTACTCTTATTACACGTTTGAAACCGATTACTCTGCTACAAGTGCAGCGTCACTCCCGATAGCGCTACTTGGGCATAGCGGCTCATATCACGCCACTATTGAAGATTGGTATGAGGTAGTTGGGCAGGCGCGCAATGATAGCGATGTCAATGCTGAATTTGTAACCATTACCGGCACACTCTATCGGAGCAATGGACAGGTTTTAGATTGTGACTTCACCTATACAAATGCTGATGTGTTGACGCCTGACCAAGTGAGTACCTGGGAGATACTCTTTTTACATGCGCCCGAAGGCTTAGTTAGCAGTTACAAGGTGGAGGCCCAGGGAAGGGAAGAGACACCCTCTTTCACCGGCTTTAGGGTGATTCGCTGACCGCCATGCTAAAATAGGGACCATGTATCTCGACGCTTGGCTGACCTATTACCGCAGTCTGCCCGGCCACACCATCGCCGTCGAAGAGGATGGCAGCGAGTACGCCTGGATGGTCTATGATGAGGCTGGCGAGCTAGTAGATTGGTGGTGGCTGTATGAGGCGAATGAGACGCGGGAAATTGGCGACGATGGGCGACCGAAAAGGGAGGCTGGGAAATGATCGGCGATGTCTTGTACAACACGGTGATGTTCTTGCGATCCCTTCTGCCGCGCAGGTGGCGCAGATGGTTAGGTCACAAGACGGGTGTCGGCTTTTCGCCATCGCGGGCATGGGCTGGCTTTGACCCCTATGATTGGTAAGTGGCGATGCTCTCCACTGTGTTATTTATCCTAATAGTCGTGACGATGTAGGTCAAGCATGTTTTGCGGAAAGCCATTGTTGGATGCCAGGAACGTGTTGAGGTCGTTGAAGAACTGGATAATCTGCCCTGTCTCCGCCGCCATCTCCGCCATCCCCAACGCGCCGCCCTCTACCTCAAACTTGCGACTGTATGAATCCGCATCATCAGCCGCTTGCGCCAGCTTCGTCATAATGTCGCGGCCTAGATTGTAAAAACGGTTGGCTTCCTCTGCTGTCATTGCCATGATATATCTCCCCTAGAACCACATAAGCTCTATTGCAATTGTATAAGTCAACGAACCCGCCGTTCGCCTCACGTCCACGCTGCCATCACTGTTGACACGCAGATTGAGCGTGTTACCGCCGCTGTCGTAAATGTTCAGGCTGCTATTGTTGGCGATGGCATTACCGGTGGCGGCGATAGAACCGGTGGACGGCTTGACAAGTACCGTGAAGTAAATGCCAAGCGTGGCATCGCCTGTGCCATTGGCGACAATCGTCTGCGCGCTGCCATCTATGGCGGTCTTGGTAACAAACATCCAGCCGCCTGTGCCATCGTGGACGTGCATCTTGCCCTGCGGCGAACTCGTGCCGATACCCACACGCCCTGTGGCTTCTTTGACAACAAGTAGGGCTGCAACGGTCTTGTCAAATACCGCCCAATAATCAACGGCATCGCTAGCAAATTGGACACCCTCTAGCATGGCTTGTCCGCTGCCGCCGTTAGCCTTAAAACTGGCTAGAATCTTGCCACTGTAACTTGTCGTTGGCGCTTGCAACGTCAAACTTTGTCCGTACTGGTCAACACCCGTAAACACAACCGCGCCTACCGTAGACGACATATCAATGGCACTTGTCAGCATATCGAACTTGGCGCGCGCAGTACCCGTTTGACCTAGTATAAAGACCCCGCCATCTTTGATGGCCGCCGCAAGCGCTCCACCATCGTACCACTGTTGGATGTCGCCTGTGCCGTCCTGTTGTGTTCTAAGCGCGGCCTGGTCATCACTGGCATGGTCTTGCACGATAGCGACAACCGCCGCATCTGTGCTTGTGCTAGTCAGGTTGCGCGTAACAGATAATGCGCTGCCTGTGGTTGCAGTAGAGTTAAAGGCATTGTTGGCCGTCCATGTGTTCGCCGTTGCCAGCAAGCCATAAAGCGTGTCAAAATAAGTCTTTAGATAAGCCTTTAGGTTTGTGCCTGTCACCCTCTTGGCAACATCGGAGGCGGCGCTGTCGGTAATCACAAAGCTATCGGCGTCAACAGGCGGATTCTTGGCGGAGTAGGAGCCAAGCAAAGCACTGTAAAGCGTATCAAAATAGGTCTTGAGAAACGCTTTTAAATTGGTGAAAGTCACCCGCTTAATAACATTACTTGCCGCCGAGTCCACAATGGGGAAGCTGTCCGCATCTATGGGTGGATTCTTGCTGGAGGCGGCAGCGTTGACTGCGCCGACATTGCCAGCATCCGTCACGTCGGCTGCCGTTTCGATGCCTGCCAGTTTGGTGAGTTCCGCAGCCGTCGCAAACTTGTTCGTGGTGGCACTATCGTCTATATCGTCAGCGTCAAGCACAACAACGCCTGTATCGCCGTTGACGCTAGTTACCGCACCACCACCGCTGCCATGTTCAAGCCGCTGCAAAGCGTACACTTGACGGCGCAAGTCATCTAATTGTATAAGCAGGTCGTTTAATTGGCTCACGTTATATTAGCCGTTTCAATCTGGATACTCTCCGGCATCTCGTCACTCGGCACATAACTGACATCTACCGTCACGATTTGCTTGGTGGCGCTAATGTCAATAAACTTGCCCGTCACCAGGTCGCCATGAAAATAGTGAACACCGTACAGGCTGCCCGGCGTTTGGATCACATCCCACGTCAACTCATCTTTGGCGCGTAGCTCGTCCAGACGCACGTCACCCGCTGCGTTGTAGCCGTCTGTCGTGCTGTATTGCCTGGCGTCGTGAAAGACTACCTTGCTGTTGTAGGTGGCGTTGTAGTTGGCCCCCGTCCTCACCTCGAAGTCACGCGAGCTATCCTCGCCCTGCCCGCCCACGACCGCTACCGTCTTTTCATTCAAGCGATTACGCCGCAAGACAGGATTGCTCATGTTGCCGAAATTAAGGGCAAAGATCACCGTTGCGCTTCTATCTGTGCCAAGATACTGCGCGGTGCGAAATTGCCACGCCTGCGCCCCCGTGCGTGTCAGGTAGAAGTCTCTGTCACCAATGCGCGCCACTTCCTGCAAGGCATCCAGCAAGTTCGTATGGGCGCAAGCAAAGGTCAGCGTCGTGCCGCCCGCTCCGTCTGCCGCTACCGTGATATTAGCCAGGTCGGTGGTACGGATGCGCCCGTTGCCTGTGGTGGCCGAGGCGGTGACAGCGTTATAGGTGACAAGCGTCTTGAGGATAGTCTCGGCGGGGTCACTGGTGAAGATGCTGCGGTCGGCGGTATTGGCAGGCCATGACACGCTTTCACGCGCCAGGAAATCCATTTGCCCAGGACACTCGGCTCTAAAGACAATGTTGCCGTCATCATCTGCGCTGCGTACCTCGTCCACAAACAAGGCTTCAAAGTCAGCGTAGGCGGTCACGCTGTTGGCTGTGTCCCAACGCCATACCTCTATCTGCGCGTCACGCTCAAGGTCGGCAATCGCTTCGTGTTCGCCGTCCAAGTCGAAGTAGAGTAGCCCTACGTCATTCAACTCTTTCTTGTACCATAGCTGACGAAAGCCGCCCTCCTGCCCTGTCAGGACACGCAAGATAGCGCCTGCTCTCGACTTGATGACAATTGCGTAGTCTGCTGCCATTAGAACGCCCTAGAAGCTCAAATACTGGTTATAGTGTTCGATGGTGACTTCTGACGTTGCCGTCGTTGCCGTACCCGCCACCGAAATGACATTCGTACCGCCTGCCGCGATGGGTGCAGGCTGCAAGAAGAAGTTAGCCAGCGCAACCGGCGAGGACACTTCGCTTAACTTACTGACGCCGTTGATGTCGAAGATTTGCTTGTTGCCGTCGCGCAGGTCAATGGTGTAAATGTCGGCGCTGCCGATGGCGATTGTACCAAGACTGAATGACGCGCCCGTTGTCGAGTTGGTAATGGTGATATTACTTAGCGGCCCTGTCAGTCTGATCACAGGGTAAGCGGGGATGTCGCCCGCGTTAACGGCGTTAATTGTTGTACTATAAAAGCCCGCCGTCCCTCCTGACATATAAGCATCGAGCGCGGTACGCTGGCCGGCGCTAAAACTGATGTTGTAAAAAGCGTATTTTTCCAGATCGTTTGCCCAGTAGGTTGATGGCGTGTTCAAATAATCAGAACGAAATACCTTTGTGCCAGGGGTTGACATAGTTCTGGCAGAACTGAAACTATAAACACTGGTTGTTCCTCGATAGAATGAGCCGCCGAATCCTCCGTCATAGTTATCAAAATAGTTGTGTGTACCAGCCGCCATAATCGTGGAGCCCATGTTCTCGGCCCCAAATAGATTAAACATGGCGTATGATGTGCCATTCACGCCGAAGGCAATTATCTGACTAAAAACATCTCTTGCGTAATAAACGTATTTTGTGCCGCTAAGGGTTTCTTTTGCCGAGCGAAACGCCATCGTCCAAGCAGTAGCACCAAATGAGCCGGTATACGACCATGCCTGCCCCTGGGTTGGTAAAGTCCCTGACATCAAAACGTTGGAGCTACTGATAAGCCCCCCCGCCAACCACCACGAAACCGAGCCATCGGCTCCTGAATAACTGGCCCGCGCCACTGTCTCATCCACCCACAACGGACTTGCCGCCCGCAGCATCACCCTAGCACGATGCAAATGCCCTGGATAGTGTTCGGGTATCAGCGAAATGTCTATGTCGCCCACAGGCATACAGGTCAAGCGGCGTATCACGCCATCATCACGCGTGGCATAGAGAAAAACGCTTTCCTCTTTGGGCGCAAAGAAGTCTGTCAAGGTTTGGCGATAGGTGTCAAGCAATGAAGCTGTGGAGGCGTGAAACAGCATGTTCAGCGTCAACGTGCGCGCGCCTACGCGATAGCCCAAGTCGGTCGCACCATGCTGTAACGGCCCGCTTTGCGATAGGCGGTTGACGGGTGGATTGCTGGCCTCCTCCAACGTTTCAAACTTGAAGGGCGCGCCGTCGTTTAGTTGGAGTGTTTCATTGTTGCAGCTTGCGTAAAGCGTAAAGGCCATTAGAAGCTCGTGTACCTGTTATAGTAGGCCACTGAAAAGCGCGTGGCTGTCCCCATCGCTGTACCGTCCAGAAACAATACATTCGTGCCGCCTGTCGTGGGCGCAAGATGGAAGGTCGCCACGTCCGAATCCTCCGTCAGTTGATAACGCCTGCTCACCGTTCCATCCAGGACAGTCTTATAGCCGTAGCGCGTGTCAATCATGTAGGTCGTGCCTGCGCCGATGGTGATTGTGCCAAAGTCCAGCGTTTCGCCTGTTGTCAGGTTGGTGATACTTGGGTTGGTCGCCGGGCCTGTTAGGGAAATTATTGGGTATTCCGGCAGATTGCCAACATAGGAGATGGCTAGATACTGCGTATCTGTATTGCCAGCGGGAATGTTCATAAATTCATTTAGCGCGGCGATCTGAGAGGTATCGAGAGCCGGTACATAAACGGCATACTTTTCTAAGGCTTCCGACCATCGTGAGCCAACGCTATTGGTAGCGTCCGAACGCCATCGCCGCGCCGTACCCTCTATTGACATCGAAACGGCAGAATAAACACTATCGGGGAGAGCTGTACCGTCAATATAGCCCCTTGTGTAAGTGGTTCCGAGCGTGCTAAAAATGTAATTGCTGGTTCCGCTTGGCATACTAAAGTTGCGCCCACCAGAATTGTTTGGGTTTCCGTAGCCATAAACGGCAGAAACCGTAAAATATGTATGGATACTAACCGAAGGGTCGCCATCGCCATCGCCTGCGAAGAAGGCAAACTTTCCTGCACTTAGGGACTCTTGCCCCGACCGAATAGCAATAGTGTATGCACCAGGTGAAGCCGTCGAATCAGGCGTTCCCGTATACGTCCACACTTGCCCCTGTGTCGGTGCTGTGCCGTATTCAACCACCTGAGCCGTGCCAATCGCGCCGCCCGCCAACCACCACGTCGCACCAACAAATGATGTACCTAGCACCGTCACGCTGCCCTGCGTGGGGTTGTACCATGCCGGGTCAGCAGCGCGTAGGGTGACAGTCGCCTCATGGTAATGGCCGGGACGATGTTCTGGATTCAGGTTGAGTTTGATGTCGCCAACGGTGTAACAGTCAATTTGGCGCACCGCCGCGTTGTCACCCGTGTAGCGCAACTGGATGGGCGTGCTTGGTAACGGCTTGAAAAAACTTGTGAAAGTCTGGCGATAGCCGTCCAACAGGATGTCACTCGTTGCCCGTATGCCGATCGTCAATTCAATGGTACGCGGCGCAAGCCGATAGCCTAAGTCGGTGTCGCCATCCTGCGCCGGCCCGCGCGATGTCACACGGCGCACCGCTGCGCTGCTCATGCCACGCGCCGACACAAGCGAGTAAGGGTTGCCGCCATACAAGGTGAGACTACTGCTGCCCACCGTTGCCGTCAGGTTAGCCATTAGGGACGCACCGACGCAAAGCGTCCGTCAGCCGCGATGCCGCTACCGCCGCTCACCGTCACGTTGATAGGATTGCCGCGCCGCAGTTCGTTCAGAATGGCTTGCAGTAGGGTAAGCACCGCCGAGTCTTGCCCTAGCGATGAATTTGCGCCCGCCACAGCAGGACGCCCCACTGTTGCCGCTGACGGTATCGGTGCGCCAACGTCGAAGTTGGGGTCAAGTCCCAATCTGGCAAGTTGGTCGGCTCTGGTTTCTGCGGCGATAGAAGCTATTCCACTCATGGCCTCTTCTACCATCGGTAGCGCGCTCTTTGCGCCGATGGCAAAGCCTTCCATCGTCCACATACCGTATCGTTCCATCAACTTCGACGGCGAACCTATTTCCATCTTGACATCTACCGTCTTGGGAACATCATTGCTCCAAATGTCATCCCACCAAATTCTGAATTTGCGCCAAATTTCTTGTGCGCCATCCCAAAGACCCTGAATAATTTCCTTGCCTTTTTGCACCCAGGGTAAATCATTAAACCAATCAACCCACTCCTGTATTTCTCGCCTAATAATTCTTATGCCACTCTCAAATGTATCAATCCACCCGTTTATGAACGATTGTATACGGAGGAGAATGTTGTAGCGCAGGAAATTAACGTGATACTCGATGTCATCCAGCCACCCGTTAACAATGTGCATCACTTCGCGCACGCCGTTATCCCAAAGAGTCTCGACTTCTCGCCACATGATGCCAAAGGCTTCTTGTGGCTTCTTTCTGATGTAGTCAAAGGTCTTGCCCCAATCGCCCTTCCAAATGCCCGAATAGGTCTTGAACCATTCGGTAAAGCCCATGAAGAAGTCGCCCGCAATGTCACGGATGCCTAAGAAGTTCTTTTCCCATGCGTAGCGCAAGGCAGCCACAGCCGCCACAATTGCGCCCACAGTGACGATGATCGGCGTAAGGAAACCAATGGTAGCCGTCAGCGCACCCCACAGCGCAGGCAGCGTCAGGACGGCCAGGGCAACGAGTACATCCTTCCAACTTACAAAGTCGTCTATGGCATCGGTAATAGGCTTGACGAGCAACTTGATAGCAGCGGTAATGTCCAGGAAGCCCTTCCATAGTGGCGGGACAACGCGTGTCACCCACTCCGACCCTTTGGCAATGATGTCTGCTATCTTTCCTGCCAAGTTACCAAAGAAATCAATCGCCGCTGGCCCATGTGTGGTAGCCAACTCCGTGAACTTGTCAACGAGTGGACGCAAGACAGGCAAGAACTTTTGGCCGATGCTGATTTGCAGCGTCTCCATGACGCCTTTTGCGATTTCCATGCTGCCCGCAAAGGTATCCATGCGCTCGGCGGCAATGTCCGTCGCGTTAGCCTTTTTAATCTCTGCGTCCATCGCCGTAACGCCTTCCGCGCCCGCCTTCATCAAGCCGATAGCGGTACGCGCCGCATCATTGCCGAAGATGGTAGATGCCGCGTCAAGGCGTTTTTCCTCACTTAGTCCGCCAAGTGCGTTTTGCAGAAGCTCGGCAATCTCCGCTGCGCTCTTCATATTGCCGTTGTTATCAAAGAAGGCGTTGCTGCCCGTTTGAAGCGTTGCCGATAATGCTTGTTGCTCTTCCTGTAACTCTCGCAAGCGGTCGCCAAAGTTCTTGGCGGTCGGGTCCAGGTCGTGTATGCGCTCCTGTATCTTGCCAATCTTTTCTTGCGTGTCCTCAAACTCTTTGCCCGTCAACCCCGTATATAGCCCCAAGTCTCGCATGACGCCAGCGGCTTCAACGGACTTAGGTATCAAAGTTGTCAAGAATGTTTTGAGACTTGTTCCCGCATCTGACCCCGACGAGAAATTGGCGGCGGTCACGCCCAGGATGGCGTTGAAATCGTCAAACTCTACGCCCACAGAACCCGCCATGCCGCCCGCTTGCGATATGGCAAGGGCAGCGTCGTTAAAAGCAAACTTGCTGGCAATGGTCAAGCCTGTCACCTGGTCAACAATGCGCCCGCTTTCCTCGGCGGTAATGTTGAACTGTGACATAATATCTGTAATCAGGGAGGCGGCATCACCCATATCGCCACCTGTGGCGTTGGCAAGCAGCACAGTGGCTTCGGATGCGCCGCCCATAATTTGCTCTAAAGTCATGCCCGCTGTACCGAGTGCCATAATTGCTTCGCTGGCTTCGGTGGCGGACACTTTTAGGTCAGGGTCAAGCCCCAAGTCCATGATGTGATCTTGCAGCTTGGCGGCTTCTTCACCTGATAGCCCCATGACGGCACTAATATCTGTGACACCTTGCTCAAATTCGGCAGCGGCGCTGACAGCGCTACCGATGGCAGCGGTAAAGGCAGCGATAGCCGCGACGCCAACGGCAAATGCGCCTACTAGCGCCTTGCCCATAGCCGCGCTGGTTTTGTCCATTGCCGACATATCAGACTTAACAGATTTTAACCCTTTTGTCAGGCCATCTGTATCTGCGTCAATTTTTGCGTAGAGTTGCGCGATCTGTTCGGCCAAATTTCACCCCCCAACAAAAAAGCACAAGGGACACAATTCCTACGCCTCTACTTGCGCTCACAATGGTTTATGCTATGCTATTCGCATTTATTACACGTCTTAGCCATCCTCTTCCCACGCAAGCCCGAATTAGTCGTCACGTATAGCCTAACCTAGCTATTTCTTCTTGCCCTTTTGCTGGCTGAAGTAATGCTGTGCTTTGCTGTACTGGCTTTGCAACGCCCATTCAATGTTGAGTAGTGGCCCGTCATGTCCTGTTAGGTACTTGTAGACGGTCATGCCCATCTCGTTCGCCTTTGCAAACAGGTGATAATTGTTTGTAGGCGCAAGGCTGGCTGTACCGTCCCCTATCAGGCTGACGAACCACCACCAACTGCCAAAGGGCCGTTACTGTCCCCGCCAAGCCCACTCATCTCCAACACACGCTTGGCGATGGCTGTGATCGGCCCAGGTCTTGCCGCCCGCAACTGCTCCAACTGTTCGTCATTCAACTTCGGCTCCACCAGCCCCAACTTGGCTGACTGAAAGGTCATCTCAAAGTTGTTGCCGTCAAACTCCTTATTAATGCGTGCGACCTCGGCATAGGTCAAGGATCGTATCTTGACCACAAGCCCCTCTACCTCGAACAGTTCAGGCTCGCCCGTCAATCCTGCAATAAAGTCTACCGCACTCGTCACTGTCTTTGCGCTCATACCCTGCTAACACCTTTCATCGTGTCCCTTGCGCCTACATTGCCTCTAGATGGCCTATGTGTACGTGATTGGCCCTGTGCCTTGCAACTCATAGCCTGTGCCCCACACGCCATCGTAGGCGAGTTCCGGCGCGTGTCCTGTGATGAGCGCGCTACCCTGGTAGTAGTTCGTGCCTGCGGCAAAGCGGTAAGCCAGGGCCGCGCTGCCTCCCAGGATTTGCGATCTCACAAACGTCTGCCCTGCATTGTTGATGTCGTTGTGCAACTGAAACGAACCCGTCCAGTTGCCCAGACCATTGATGAAGTAGCGCCACTCGTCGCCCATCGCCGTGATTTCAGGCGTGTCGCGACCCACATCAATTGACCATTGGTGTACTGCGTTTACTACGGTTGTGCCTCCGCTGATATAGGAGACACTTCCCGCTGTGCCCGATACAGGTGTAGCTGGAAAAGCCATGTCATACCTCCGTTATGGTGAAACCCTCACAATATCAATCCTGAAGATACCGCCGCTGTTCCAATAGTTCTTGGTATCTAGGTACTCAATAGGACTCATGCGCCGGCAGCGCATCGTGGCAAAGCCTGTCACCGTCAAGGCCGCATCCTGCAAACGTCCATGCGCTGTCTCGTATATCTGCCGCGCCTGGATGGGATACTGGCGGTCACTCACCACCCGCACCGCTATATCCATAGACAACGAGTGCCAGTCATCTCGAAAAGCATAGTCATCGTTGGCGACCATCATCTGATAAATAATGTAAGGTGGCGCAGTCGGTCGGTCTTGCGGCGCACGCGTGTCCCATACGCCTACCGTGCCTGTCGTCAAGGCCGTGCCGCTGGTGACATAGGTATACGTTGCCGTGCCACCGATACGGCTGTATATGGCGCTACCTACCAGCGTCAGGTTATCTGCCATTGCGTACCGCCTTGCCTAACTCATCCTTAAACTTCTTTTCCATGCCACGCACCGCCTTGAGTAGATAGGGACGCCCCGGCATGTTGCCA
>Ga0137433_1000178_pt1 | contig 37275 bp, 25 predicted proteins | sample EasRivERMZT840_2_FD_102335 | JGI IMG/M metagenome (GOLD analysis project Ga0137433, IMG submission 102335) | Soil microbial communities from meander-bound floodplain in the East River, Colorado, USA - East River MetaG ERMZT840_2 | ecosystem: Environmental > Terrestrial > Soil > Floodplain ...
ACGTGCGACCTGATCAAGACGGAGGGTTGCAGCGCTATCTGCGGGGATGGTGTCCGGCGCGGCCTGGAGATCTGCGACGGTGCCGATGTCGGCGAGGAGAGTTGCGCTACGCGCGGGTATGACAGCGGGTCGCTCGAGTGCAACGACACCTGCGATGGCTTCGATCTGACGGGATGCAACGACTGCGGCGACGGAGTCCGGCAGGAGAGCGAGACCTGTGACGGGGAGGACCTCGGGGGAGAGACGTGCGCGACCCAGGGATTTGAGGCCGGGGTGCTCGGGTGTAACGCGGCCTGCAACGGGTTCGAGACCTTCTACTGCATGGGATGCGGCAACGGCAGAGTCGAGATGGACGAGGAGTGCGACGGCGGCCTGTATCCCGGCGAGAACTCGTGCCAGGCGCGCGGCTTCAACTTCGGCTGGCTGCAGTGCAACGGTGATTGCCGGATCGACGACTCAGGATGCACGAGCTGCGGCAACGGGATCAAGGAGCACTCTGAGAGCTGCGATGGTGAGGATCTCGGCGGGAAATCCTGTACGGCGCTCGGCTTCGATGGAGGGGCTCTGGGGTGCCATGAGGGGTGTTCGTTAGACACCTCCGGATGCAGGACCACCTGCGGGGACGGGATCGCGCGGAGCGGGGAGATGTGCGATGGATCCGATCTGAGAGGGTACCTGTGTCAATACCTGGGCTTCGACGGCGGCACGCTGGGGTGTAAACCGACCTGCGATGGCTTCGACACTTCGTCCTGCATCGACAGCGAGTGCGGCGACGGCGTCGTCGATGGCTTCGAGGAGTGCGACGGGATCATTCCCGATGGGATGACGTGCGAGATGCTGGGGTTCGAAGGGGGAACGCTCGCATGCTTCCCGTGGTGCGAAATCGATACGCGGTCCTGCATCCAGTGCGGGAACGACATCATCGATGGGTCCGAGCTTTGCGACGGGAACGATGTTGGTTCCGTTACCTGCGAGACGATGGGATATCCCCCGGGAGGGTACTTGTTCTGCAACTCCACCTGCGACGGGTACATTACGCGCGCCTGCATCGGATGCGGCGATGGGGAAGGGGACTATGGCGAGGTCTGCGACGGAACGAGCTTCTCCCGCGGAGAGACCTGCGCGAGCGTCGGCTTCCTCGGCGGCACTCTCGGCTGCAACGCGACCTGCGATGGACTGGACACCTCGGGCTGCACCAGCATCTGCGGCGATAGCCTCAAGACCCGCCCTGAGGAATGCGATAGGGGAGACTTCGGCATCGCCACATGCGCCAGTCTCGGCTTGGATAACGGGCTGCTCCAGTGCACTCAGGACTGCCGTTACGACACGAGCCTCTGCGCCGGCACCTGCGGTGACGGATGGCGCGGAGGTAGCGAGCAATGTGACGGGACGGACCTGGGAGGGATGACCTGCTTGGGACTGGGCTTCCCCACCGGCGTTCTTTCCTGCACCGGAACCTGCCATTTCGATGCCGGAGGGTGCACGACGCTGTGCGGAGACGGGATCCGCGGCGGCACCGAGGTCTGCGACGGCAGTGATGTTGGTCCGGTGTCATGTCTCAGCCTCGGCTTCGATGGCGGATCGGTCTCGTGCAGCGCTGCGTGCGACGCTCTGGACGTCTCTACCTGCAGTGACTGCGGCAACGGCATCGCCGAGAACGGCGAGGCCTGCGATGGCGCCGATCTGAACGGCCAGACCTGCACGACACTGGGAGCGGGATTCGGCACTCTCGCGTGCCGGCCGGACTGCCTCAACTTCAACACCTCACGCTGCGAGAAGTATTGAGCGGTGCATCGTCGGGACGTCGCATGATCGATGTAGAGATACTGGATGAAAGATAGTGAGGTCTGCTTGCCCCGCATCCTCTTCACGGCCGGAGCCGTGGTCTGCGCGGCTCTGGTACTCCCAGGGGCCGCGGACCGCGGCGTGTCTTTCGAGCAGCGCGTCGCCGCGCAGCGTGTGCTCGACCGCCTGCGCCACTCCCACCTGGAAGGATCGAAGACTCCCTTCGAACAAGCCGTCCCCGGCGCGCTGATCGAGCGCAGGGTCCGTACCCAGCTCCAGGAGTCCGTCGCCCTCGAGTTGTTCTGGAAGACGGCCATCACCCCCGAGATGCTCCAGCGCGAGATGGAGCGCATCGCCGAGAGCACGTTGTTTCCCGACCGGCTGCTGGAGATCTACGCCGCCTTCGACCATGACCCGGTGCTGGTGCAGGAGGCGCTGGCGCGCCCGGCGCTTACGGAGCGGCTGACGCGGGACTTCTTCGCCACCGACGAGAGAATTCACGGTGAGGCGCGGGCGGAGGCTGAGAGGCTGCGCGAGAGACTCCTCACTGATGCCGCAGCCACGCAGGTTGACGATACGACCCCCAGGATCATTGAGCTTGTCCGGGAAGTGGAATCCACGAGAACCGCCGACGCGGCGTCGACATATCCCGGAGCCTCGGATGCCGTTACCTCTCGCTCTCACCAGGCTCGCCACGAAGAGAAAGGGATCCAGCAGCTCTCCCTCGCGGCAGGTGAGTACGCCTCCGAGAGATCCCTCGCGCCATCGCGCGTCGGCGACGTCGCGGATGTCGTGGAGGAGCGCGACGCGTTCGTCATCCGAAGACTCCTCTCTGAGAACGAGACATCGGCGCGCATCGCCATCTACTCGGTCCCCAAGGTTTCCTGGCAGGCGTGGTGGAAGGGATCGCAGGCGCGGTTCCCCGCATCGGACGCGCGCGCCGTCGCCCGGCCCACGAATCGACTTCCGAATCCATCCCCGACGGACGGGATCCGGCGCCCCAATCGTTCGAGCCGAGGGCCCGTGGGCGAGGATGTCCCGTCGATCGTCTGCCCCCCAGACGACACCTGGGATACCCAACCCTTCGCGACTGTGCCGCGGGCGCTGTCGGGGCATTCGGTTGTCTGGACCGGCACCGAGATGATCGTCTGGGGAGGCCGGACGTTGGGAGGCTTCCGCTACGACCCCTCAATCGACACCTGGAAAGTCATCTCCACGCTGGGAGCTCCTGAGAATGGGCCCGCGGTGTGGACGGGACGGGAGATGCTCGTCTGGGACGGTCCCGCACGAAGAGGAGGACGCTACGACCCGGTGACGGATTCATGGAGCGCCATGACGGTCATTGGTTCTCCCACGCCCAGGTCCGGCCATTCAACCGTATGGACGGGTTCCGAGATGATCGTGTGGGGAGGCTCGAGCCATCCCGACGGGGCTCTCAACAGCGGAGCGCGCTACTCGCCGGAGAGCGATCGCTGGACGTCGATTGCAAACCGAGATCTCCCCGGCGGCCTCGCCGGTCACCAGGCGATCTGGACCGGCACGGAGATGATCACCTGGGGAAGCTGGGGGAGCACAAGGAGGGGAGCGCGCTACGATCCGGCAGCGGATCAGTGGACGCCGATCGCACCTGTCGATGCCGGGAATGTCAACCGCGTTCTCTGGACCGGAACGGAGATGCTGGTCTGGGGCACCAACCCATCGAAGTGGTCCGTGATCCATCGCTACAACCCGCTCGACGACTCGTGGTCGACGTCGCAGACCGGGGCGATCGAGATCTGGGAGAGCGATGCCGTCGTCATGGCAAACGGAGAGGTTCTCGCCTGGGACAACGACACGCGGACGGGCATTGCCTGGAACCCCGACACGGACGCTCTGCGGCCGCTGAGCCGGGTGAACTCTCCCGCCATCAGGGCCGGGCACTCCACGATATGGACGGGGTCCCGAATGATCGTCTGGGGCGGTGGTACGAACACCGGAGGCCGCTACGATCCCGTCGTCGACGCGTGGACCCCGACCGCCACGCCGCCAGGCCCCGGTGAGCGCTCCGGCCACCGGGCCTTGTGGACAGGCAACGAGATGTTCGTCGTCGGCGGGACGGGCAGCGATGCCACCGTGACGAGCCGCTACGATGCCTTGACCGCACGGTGGCGGGCCCTGCCGCCTCACGCTGCCTTCCAGGGCGCCGACGGCGTCTGGACCGGCGAGTACCTGGTCGTCTACAACGGCGGCAGTGGAGCCCGCTACGACCCGATCTCCGATGCATGGCTCGGCATGTCCCCCATCGGGTTTCCACGCAGGGACGCGGGTGCGGCGATCGTCTGGACGGGAAGCGAGCTGCTCGTCTGGGGAGGTCATTTCCGGCAGGACGAGGACACTTGGCTTGAGACCTATCCTATAGAAGTCGCTCGCTACGACCCGAAAACGGATATCTGGACGACGACTCCCTACCAAGTCTGGGGCGCCACCAGCTCCGAAGGGGGTCCCCTCCCGCGTAACAATCCACTGGCCGTCTGGGCCGGGACCGAGATGATCGTCTTGGGCGGGGGGCGTCCCGACACCTACGAAGTCGGAGCCGGTGGCCGGTTCGATCCCGTCACGGGCCGTTGGAGAAGGGTGAACGAAGTCGGCGCGCCCGAGTACGTCATCGGGACCATGCTATGGACCGGAAAGGAAGTGTTCCTATGGTCGCGCGTCGAGGGCAATTTCCTCTATCACCCGATCACGGACACCTGGAGAAGGGCGCGTCACGACCCGTTCCTGCTGGGAGGGGGTGGCGTGACCTGGACGGGGAATGCGGTGTTCACCTGGGGTGGCTGGTCGGATGCGCACAACGAAGGGGCTCGCTACGACCTGGTCCTCGGCACCTGGACACCCACAACCACGAACAACACCCCGGAGCCCCGGAGAAGACATAGCGCCGTATGGACCGGCAGGAACCTCATCGTCTGGGGAGGCTCAGATCAATCGGGAGCCAGGCGGCGTGACGGCGGGATCTACACCATCGCGACCGACGCCGACCGGGACGGAACCACCACCTGCGCCGGGGACTGCGACGATCACGATGCGGGGATCCATCCTGCGGCTATCGATCTTCCGGGGAATACGACCGACGAAGACTGCGACGGGCTGCTGTCCTGCGATCCGGCGGCCACGTGGGGCAACCGCGGAGAGTTCATTCGCTGCGTCGCGCTGGAGTGCGCGCGACTCACGCGCGCAGGAGAGATCCCTCGAGGTGACTGCGCCCTTCTGATCGCCAGGGCGAGAAATGCCGACTCCTGCGGCGATCGCATCATCGACCCGCACGAGCTCTGCGACGGGGCGGTCGTATCGGGCGCCACCTGCGAGAGCCTTGGGTTCGATGCTGGTGCCCTCTACTGCAATGCCACCTGCGACGGCTACAACGCGTCGGGGTGCACGACCGCGTGCGGCGACGGACGCCGGACGGGCTTCGAGGTGTGCGATGGAGCCGATCTGGGCGGAGCATCGTGCGAAAAACTGGGCTTCGATGCCGGAGATCTGACGTGTCATCCGTCGTGCGGCGGGTTCGACAGCTCGGCGTGTGCGAGCCTCTGCGGCGATGGCATGCGCGATCGCGGCGAGGTGTGCGACGGAGAGGACCTCGGCGGACGGTCCTGCGTGACCTACGGCTATGTCGATGGGGCACTCTCGTGCGACGAAGCATGCGACCGGATCGATACCTCGGAGTGCACGTCTGTCTGCGGCAACGGGGTCAAGAACCCCGGCGAGCTGTGCGACGGCGCCGACCACGGGGAAGAATCGTGCCGCACCAGGGGATTCAGCAGCGGATCCCTGACGTGCAACGCCACGTGCGACAGCTTCGACCTGTCCCAGTGCCACCTCTGCGGCGACGAGATCCGCCAGGAGACCGAGGTCTGCGACGGAGGGGACCTCATGGGCGCGACGTGCGTCAGCCAGGGGTACGTCGCCGGCACCCTCCGCTGCAATGCCTCATGCGACGGGTTCGACGCCGCGGAATGCATGAGATGCGGCAATGGCCGAAAAGAGATGGGAGAGGCCTGCGATGAACATGATTTCGGCGCCGATTCGTGCCAGGCCCGTGGATTCGAGGGTGGCTGGCTGACCTGCGACGAGGCATGCCAGATCGACGACGCGTCCTGCGCGACCTGCGGTGACGGAGTCAGACGCCCGCCCGAGCAGTGCGACGGGACCGATTTCGGCGATCATACATGCCTGAGTTTCCGCTTCGAGACCGGATCGCTCCAATGCGAGGGATGCCGGACCAGTACCTCAGGATGCGCGAGCATCTGCGGTAACGGCATCCGCGGGGCGGGCGAGCTGTGCGACGGCGCCGACGTGGGCTCGCACCGCTGCCCCAGCGAGGGCTTCGGTGGCGGCACGCTCGTCTGCAACGAGACATGCGACGCGTTCGACACGTCGTCCTGCACGACCTGCGGAGACGGTGTTATCGAAGGGGACGAAGAGTGCGAGGGCGACGACCTGAAAGGCCTCACATGCGAGACCCTCGGATTCGAGGGAGGGGAGCTCCGATGCTCGTCGAGTTGCCGTCTCCGAACCAGCCAGTGCTGGGAATGTGGGAATGGCAGGCGCGATGGAAGCGAGCTTTGCGACGACAAGGACATTGCCCCAGTGACCTGCGAGTCGCTCGGCTATGACCCCGGCGGGGATGTGTACTGCAACGACACCTGCGACGGTTACAAGACCTACTGTTTCACGTGTGGCAACGGAAAGCGTGAGTCCAGAGAAAGGTGCGACGGAGACGATGTCGGGGGCTACACCTGCGTCCATCAAGGTTTCCTCGGGGGAGACATCGGCTGCAACACTGACTGCGAAACCCTCGACACGTCGGGTTGTTTCAGCGCCTGCGGCGACGGGATCCAGCACAGGCCCGAGGAGTGCGACGGCGGCGATTTCGCCAATGCCACCTGCGGGAGTCTTGGCTTCAGCGGGGGCCTGCTTGAATGCGCCCAGGACTGCCGGTTCGATGCCAGCGAGTGCACGGTGTGTGGCAACGGAGTGATCGAAGGGAACGAAGAGTGCGAGGGAACCAACACGAACGGGGAGACCTGCGTCTCCCTGGGGCTGCACGACGGGGCGCTGCGCTGCGACGCGGCATGCCGCCTCGACACGACGGCCTGCTCGCTCTGCGGCAACGGGCTCCTCGAGCCTGCGGAGCTCTGCGACGGCCTGATCGTGGGGACCATCACGTGCAAGGCCTTTGGATACGAAGACGGGACCCTCGCGTGCGCCCCCGGGTGCGCGGCCTACGATTTCTCGGGTTGCACGCGATGTGGCGATGGATTCCGGGCGGGGCAGGAACAATGCGACGGCGCAGATCTTGGCGGGAAGAGCTGTGCCATGCTCGGCTTCGGAGATGGCGGCTCGCTTGCCTGCAACGACGGCTGCCGCTTCGAGACCAGCGCCTGCAACAATGTCTGCGGTGATGGACACGCCAGGGATGGAGAGGTCTGTGACGGGCCGGACCTCGCGGGTGTCACGTGCCTCGACGTCGGATTCGACGGCGGCGACCTCGCCTGCCAGGCAGGCTGTGCCGGCTTCGATGTATCGCGATGCGCCGAATGCGGGAATGGAGTGAAGGAAAGCGGAGAGACCTGCGACGGCTCGGACCTCGGCGGGCAGACCTGTAAAACCGTGGGCGCGGGCTTCGGGACCCTCTCGTGCCGGTCCGACTGCGAAGCCTTCAACACCGCAGGGTGCGTCAAGTTCTGACGCTGTTCCTCTCCGGCGCGCGCCGCAGCCGGACCGCCCTTCCGCCGTGACGTGGTAGTATTCGTCCTCCCGCAGGAGTGTCTCATGCTGATTGCGCAGGGCTGCGCGAGGTGAGCATGACGGCGCGACGGTTCGTGGTCCGAGGGCGGGTTCAGGGCGTCGGGTTCCGGTACTTCGTCATCAATGAAGCCTCCCGGCTCTCGATCGCCGGTTGGGCGCGCAACCTCCCGAACGGAAGCGTGGAGGTGCTGGCTTCCGGGGAGGATGCGGCTCTGGATGCTCTCCACCGGCGGCTGGGCGAGGGCCCGCCTGCGGCGCGCGTGACGGGGGTTGAGGTTTCGACACCGCCGCCCGGCGAGGATCTCGAAGCGCTGGACGGTTTCGACGTGAGGTACTGACACGGCATGACGGCTCAATACCAGCGCTTGATCCGCGACATCCCCGATTTCCCCAAGCAGGGGATTCTCTTCAAGGACATCACGCCGCTGCTGCGCGATCCGCAGGGCTTCGCGGGAGTGCTGGAGGCGCTCGAGGCACGCCACCGCGGCGACAGGATCAGCGCCATCGCCGCCGTGGAGTCGCGCGGCTTCATCTTCGGCGGGGCGCTGGCGATCCGGCTCGGCGCGGGGTTCATCCCGATCCGCAAGCCCGGCAAGCTCCCGCACGACAAGCTCAGCGAGACCTACGCCCTCGAGTACGGCACCGACACGATCGAAATCCACCGTGACGCCGTCGTGCGCGGCGACAGGATCCTCATCCTCGACGACCTGCTGGCCACCGGCGGGACGGCGCGCGCCGCCGCCAGTCTCGTGCGCAAGCTCGGCGGCGAGGTGGTGGGGGCGAGCTTCCTCATCGAGTTGGCCTTCCTGGGCGGGCGCGCGCATCTCGAAGGAATTCCCGTCTTCTCCCTCATCCGCTACGAGGCATGATCCTCGCCCGCAGTCTCCTGCCTCAGCTCGCGGGGCTTCTTCTCATCGCGGCGTGCGCCTCCACACCGCTCACGGAGGAGCAGAAACAGTCCGCGATGGAGAAGGCCGATGAGGATCTCCTCGCCGGACGGCTCGACGCCGCGGAGAGCGGCTTTGCGGCGGTCCTCGACGCCGATCCGAACGATCCGCGGGCCAATGCCGGCGCGGGGCTGGCGAGGCTGCGCGACGGGCGTGCCGAACAGGCCCTGGCCTCTTTCGATGCCGCCCTCGCGGTGGTCCCCGACGATCCGCATTACACCTTCCTGCGGGCGCGGGCGTTGCGCAGCCTGGGGCGGGTGGACGAAGCGATCGAGGCCGCGGACTCAACGTTGTCACGTGATCCTCACAATGCTCCGGCGGTCATCACGCTCATGGATCTCCTCGCGGAGGCCGGACGCCATGAGCAGGCGGCCGCCGTGGCGCGCGAAGCGGCGAAGCAGTGGCCCGAAGACCCTGTCGTGCAGCTCAAGGCGGGACAGGTGCTGGTCAGCACGGAGGCTCCTCTGGAGGCGCTGGAGTGCTTCGAGACCGCGCGCCGTCTCCGGCCGTGGGAACCCGATCCTCTCGAAGGAGTCATCGAGTCGCTGCGCCGGGCAGGCCGCACGCAGGACGCCTGGGCCTTGATGCCGAAGCTGCGTGAGCTGAGCGCAAGTGCAGAGTCGATCGAGCTGCTGCGCCGCGCCGCCGTCGGACAATCGACGCCAGGGCCGGCGAAGGCCTATATCGACGCGCTCTACGCGCAGGGGCGATTCCAGGACGTGCTGCGGGAGACGAAGCTCTTCATCGAGCAGTTTCCCGATACGCCGGAGCAGGGGACTGGCGAGACGCCGGGACTCGCCCAGAGCGCGGGTGGCGGCGCGCTCCTGGTGCAGGCGGCCCAGGCCGCCATCAGCATCGGAGACGCGAACGCAGCCCGCGAATTCATCCGTCTGGCGTCGGCGCGAGGACGGCTTGCCGATGCCGAGAGCCTCGCCCTCGGTGGCGTCCAGAATGCGCTCGGCGAACACCAGGCCGCGGAGGCGGCTTTCGCCCAACATCTCGAGCGCTACCCGGCCAACGTCGAGGCGCTGGTGGGGCTCGGCCGCGCGCGTCTGGGCCTGGGGCAGGTCGACGCGGCGATGCCCCCGCTGCGCGAAGCCATCGAGGCGGATCCGCAGCTTGGCGACGCCCACGCGGCGATGGGGCTGCTGCTGATCAAGAAGGGAGACATCAAGGGGGCGGAGGCCTCGCTGCGCCGCGCGCTCGAGAAAGACCCATCGAACCCCGACGCGCTCCTCGGGCTCGGGGTCGTTGAGCATCAGCGAGGCAATCTCCAGAAAGCGGAGGAGTCTCTGCGCGCGGCGCTGGCGGCGCGCCCCGGGGAACCGACCGCGCGAACGGTGCTGGCGCTGGTGCTGTCGGATCTGGAACGATGCGAGGAGGCGATCCCGCTCTTCAAAGAGGCCGTGAGCGATGGTCACGGTGGCCTCGCCGTGCACGCGGGGCTCGTGCGGTGCTACGAGAAGACGGGCCGCAAGGAGGACGCGGACAAGGCGCGCATGGCCGCCGAGGAAGCGATGGAGGAGGCGCGGTAGAACGCGGGATCCGCGGTCTGTCCCGCGCGGCACGATGCTATACTCGGCCGCTCTGCCGTGCGGGCCCGTAGCTCAGATGGATAGAGCGACGGATTCCTAATCCGTAGGTCGTGAGTTCGAATCTCGCCGGGCCCACCACATTTTCAAGCGGCGGACTCTCACTGTTCGCACGCTCCGATCGCCTGAGGCCTGCAGGGGGACGCGGCCTGCGGGCGCTCGCCGAAACTCGAAAGACCGTAGGACCCTTCGCTGCTGGACGTCTGTGGTACCACGAGCCAGAAGCGGTTCGCGCCGGGTGCATTGACCACCCAGGAGTTCGCGTGCCCCGTCGAGCACGTGAGGCTCGTCAGCGTCGACCATGAGCCGAGGGTCCCCTGGTAGATCGCATAGTCCTGGTTGGGGACGGTCGCGTCGTTGCACGGAACCCCCCATGAGAGGACCACGCTCCCGGGGGAGACACCCTGTCGAACGTGCAGCGCGCTGCCCGGATCGAGGCCCAGCCCGCCGGGCAACCCGGCGACGGTCCCCATGCAGGCAGGATACGCGGCCTCGGCCGCGGGACGCAGGGCTTCGTCGATCACGCGCTGATGGAAGACGCTCAGTCTGGTGTCGCAGTAGGACATCACGGTTCCCGTCGTCTGCACCACCGGACCGCTGTAGCAGCCGGCCTCGGCGTTGTCGCACCGATCGATCTCGGGGGTGTAGCAGTGGGTGTGCGGGCTGGAGAAGTTGTGGCCTAATTCGTGCGCGACGAGCCGCCGCTCCCAGGTACCCCCCGCGCCCTGAAGGAGAGTCACGCCGAAGTCGTGGCTGGTCGCATTGGCTGGAACACCGTCACACAGGACATCTATGTAGGCCCGCCCCTTTCCTCCGGACGGGTAGGTGCCCAGGAGGTGGACGGCGCTGCGGAAGACCCCGCGCAGCGAGGGGGTGCCGTTCCATTTCGCGCGCAGCTCGGAAAGGTGCGTGCTGGTGTCACTGGATCCGCCGGAATAGCCGTCGGGCTCCGCCGCGTTCATGAGGATGTAGGGAATCTGGATCTGGACGTTTACGTCGTTCTCATAGATCGCCGAAACCTGCGCCATGAGATTGAGCGTGTAGGCCGCTGCGGCGGCGGCACCGCCGTGCCTGGCGACCCATTCCACCGTGCCCTCCACGGCCACCTCGGCAACCAGCGACGTGCCGGGGCCGACGGCGTACTGCATTGCGGCAGCGTCTTCCCCAAGGGACTTCGAGTCGTTCATCCCCAACCCAGCGGACGAGGGATGCACCTCTCCGTCGCATGTTCCCGCAGACCCGCTCTCCACTGAATCCTCGATCACCTCCACACGCCGGGGCATGGGCCCGCCGGGTGCGAAGGAACTCGGCCCGAAGGAGTACTCGCTCCCCGCGGTGCGCACGAACCCCGCGAGATGACCATCGATCAGATTCAATGAGACGAGACTCTCCGGATCCCCCGCTACGCCGCCGCGAAAGAAGCGCGCCGAGGGGCCTTCGGCCTCGTGAATGCCGTCGGGTCCGGCCACGGCGAACCGCGTGCCGGCATGAACGACGTCCGAGGACGCCACCTCCAGGTCGACCCACAGCCCGCCCGGGAGGGGGAAGCCGACCACCCGGGCGCTTCGGGAGCGGAAGAGTCGATCGACAACCTGCGCATCGACCTCGAAGCGGATCCGTCCCGGGCCGCGCACCTCGGGTTGCTGGTCGACGAGGCTGTCGCTCGAGGGGAAACCGGATCCGGGCGCGAGGAGGAAGACGATAGCCACCAGGACCACGGCCGGAGGCGAAACGTGTGCGCGCATGGGTTCTTCTCAGTCCATGACGCGGGGCAGGTTGTGCGGGGATGCCAGATCATACCACTGGGTTGGAGACGCGTCGATGTGACGGCGGAGAATCCCAATGAATCGGACGAGGTGAGGTCGCGGAACACCCCATCGGCACTGACCATGCGACAAATGCCGGAGTTGTCCCCGGCACCGAGCCGCTTATATTCGGCGGCATGACCGAGGGGGATCGGTTCTCCGCGCTTCCCGTCTGCGTCCTCATCGGGCTCTTCCTCGTCTGCGCGACGCTCTGGAGCCTCACGGTGCCCCCGTTCGAGACCCCCGACGAGACGGGGCACGCCCGCTACGTGAACTTCCTCGCGGCGGAAAGACGCCTCCCGGTGGCCGGTGTGGAAGCGCGGGGCGAAGCGCATCAGCCTCCTTTGTATTACATCATCGTGGCCGCGGCGGGAGAGCTCTTGCGCCTGACCCCCATCCCCCTGGAGCCGGCCCGCAACGCATCGTTCCTCTGGTACGGAGGGACGGACGAGAACAAGTACCAGCACGGCGCGGACGAGCTGCCTCCCTTGTCCGGGAGTCTGCGCGGGTTGCATGGTCTGCGCCTGATCTCGATCCTGCTCGGAGCGATCACCGTTCTTTTGATCCACCGTCTGGCATCGTCGATGCTCCCGCCCGCGGAAGCGCTGCTGGCCGCGGCGCTTGCCGCGTTCCTGCCGCAGTTCACGTTCATCGCGGCGAGCCTCAACAACGACAATCTTGCCAATGCGCTCTGCGCCGCGGCGATCCTCCTTCTGGTCCTGGCCGTGGAGTCGCCGCGAATGATCCTCTGGGTCGCCGGCGGCGCGCTGACGGGCGTCGCGATGACCGCGAAGTTCACCAGCCTCGTGCTGGTGCCCTGCGCGCTGCTGAGCATCTTCATGGCGTCACGAGCGCGTCGCGAGAGGGGAGTCGGCTTCTCATCCCTCAGGGCTGCGACCGCGTTCCTTGCGCCGGCCCTCGCCATCGCGTTGCCGCTGCTCATCCGGAATGCCGTCACGATGGGAGACCCGCTGGGGATGGCGGCGCAGATCGCGACGCTGCCGCAGCTCCTCGATCGGAAGGAACCTCTGTCGGCCTACTTCCTCCTCGAGTTTCCGGTGGTTCTGTTCGAGTCGTTCTGGGGACGCTTCGGGTGGATGTCGTTGAGGCTGCCCGACGCGATCTATCTCGCGCTCGTGCTCCCGGTTGCCGCCGCCGTCATCGGGCTGCTGCTGGAGGCGCGGAAGATGTCACGGCGTCATCTCCTCCTGGCGGCGTTCGTGGTGCTCCAGCTCGGGCAGATCGTCGCCTTCAACCTCACCTTCACTCAGGCGCAGGGGCGGTTCCTCTTTCCGGCGCTGGGGCCGATCGTGGTGCTGATGTGCGCCGGGTGGATGGCGCTCGGGCGCCACTATCGGATGCCTGCGCCCGGCGCCGGGGCATCCCTGATCGCCGTGAGCCTGATGGCGTTGGGGAATCTCGCGGTGCTGTTTCAGTTCGTGGCGCCGGTCTACTAGAAGAACGCGCGGCCGATGAAAATGTAGACCGCGGACTCACCTCCCTCGGCGAGCCCATACCCGATGTAGATCGGCACATTCTTCGTGTCCACTCCGAAGAAGAGCAGGCCCGCGTGGATGAGATCGTCGCGATCGGCGTCGTCGAGATCGACCCAAGCCCCGCCGGTCTCGAACGAAACCCCGACGTAGAGGTTGCCGATTTCGGCAATCTTGCCGATCCTCCAGTAGTCGACGAGGCCCACCACCGTGCAGACATCTCCCCGAAGCGACCCGCGCTGCAGCCCCGACAGGTTGAGATATCCCCCCAGCTCGCACTGGGCGTAGAAGGGCAGCTCGGAGCCAAGATCGGAGGTGAGCTTCAGGTTTGCCACGAACGTGTTCTTCCGCCAGCTCCAGGCCTGCGCGCTGCGCAGACGCAGGAGATCATAGTCATCCTCGGAGCCGAAACCTTCCCGCGCGACGCGCAGGTCGACATCGGTGTAGTTGCCGCGCGTGGGGAAGAAAATGTTGTCGACCTGGTCGATCGTCCCGTGGAACCGCAGGGCGCCGAACTTCCGCGTGTCCTCTTCAAGCGTAGAGGTGGTCGCCGACTCGACGTTCGCGGCGCCGCGAACGTAACCCAGGCGGATTTCGGCCCAGTTGCGCAGCTGGGCGCCGACGTCGAGGCCTCCCTCGAAGATCCGCCGGTCGACGAGCTCCGTGTCCCCGTCGGGGATGATGGTCTCCAATCGGTCACGGCCGTAGGTGGCATACGGCGCCGTGAACCAGAAGCCCTTCCTCTCCAGCGGTTGGAAGAATTCCGTGCGGATCAATCCCGGATTGCCCATGCTGAGAATCGTCTTCCATTCCGCCCCGAAACTGTTGATATTGGTGAGCCGGTAGACAGCCGTGGCGCTGAAGAGGACCGTACCGCTCAAATCGGCCTCGATGCCGACGCCGAAGCGCAGGAACCCGGGGCCATTGGACTTCTCGTCGACATGGAGCACCAGCTCCCGGATTCCGTCGTGTTCCTCGATACGGAAGCCGGGGGTTTCGTATTCGCCCGCCTGGCTCAGGCGGATGAGATCCGACGCCATGATCTTCGCATCGATGGGTCCCGGCCTGGATTCGATGCGGCGCGTAAGAAGGGGTGAGGTCTCGGTCGTGCCATCCGCCCGTCGCACTTCCACGCGTACCGCGTCCACCGAGACCTCGGGCATCATCGTGCCGCGGCGCTGCCTCGCGAGGAAGGCGTCATATTCCTCCTGCCCGACCGAGAAACGGGCGAGCTGAGGCAGGAGACGCCGTGCCGCGGCTTCTCCCTCGGCCAGGGCTGCTTCGAACTTGCCGAAGTCGCCGGCGCCCACCCCTTCGAGCTGCGGCGTGATGAGGAGGTCTTCTTCTCCGAGCAGCGCGCGCTGCGCCTCGACGCTGTTCTCCGAGAGGATATCGATGGTCTGCGAGACGACGCCGAAGGCCGAGATCCTGGAGACGTCCTCGAGAGGAGGGGTCCCGACGTCCACGGCCACGATCCGCTGCGCCCCGAGATCCCTGGCGACCCCGACGGGCATGTTGTTGGAGAGACCGCCATCGATCAGGACGTGCCCGTCGATCACGACGGGCGTGAACACGCCGGGAACCGCCATGCTCGCGCGCATCGCCCTGGGAAGATCGCCGTGGTCGAGCACGACGGCGTCACCGGTCACCAGATCGGTCCCGATCGCGCGGAAGGGAATGCGCAGATCGTCGAAGGATGACACTTCCATCGTGTCGAGCAGCAGGATCCGGAAGGCGAACTCGACCTTCGAGGCGGCGAAGATCCCCGGCTTCGGGGTGATCCCGTCCGGTCCTATCCCCAGCTCGAAGGGAAACAGCGCGAGCCTGTCGTCCTCCTTGCGCCTGAACGACATGTACCGGCGATCCGGTTTGTCGGAGACGACCGCGCTCCAGTCGATCAGCCGCAACGCGGTCTCCATGTCCGCCGGGGACATCCCGGCGGCGTAGAGACCTCCGACGATGGACCCCATGCTCGTGCCGGTGATGTAGTCCACGGGAATACGGGCCTCTTCCAGGACCTTGATAACCCCGATGTGGGCGAAGCCTCGGGCGCCGCCGCCGGCCAGAACCAGCCCGATGGTGCGACGCTGTTGTCCGTCTGTCGGTGGCGGGGGAGCGAGCGTGTCGGCGGCCATGCCTCTGCCTGGGGCCACCGCAAAGGTGAGCGCCAGGCACAATAGACACGCCACAGCGGCCGAGGCATGGGAAGCGGCAGTCGTTTTTTGGGATCTCATCGTGGACACCGAAGCTCTCCGTCTTGCAGCGGGTGCTCGATACGACCGCAACGCCGGAGTCTATCAGGGACGGGTCCAGGGGAGGGCCCGCGTTGACAGCTCGAAGGAGCGCTGGTATAGGATGGGAACAGCTTGCTGGGGCTTCCCCATGCGTTCGCGCTCCATGTTGTCCGGGTTCAGCCGGTTGCTCGCCGCCGCAACCGCGATATCCCTCACGGCGGGTGCGATCGAGGCGGACACGCTACGTCTGTTTCCCGTGGCCGTCAGGGGACGCCTCGCATTCCCCGGAGCGTCCTTCCTCCTGTTCGGTGACATCGACATCGACAGCCTCGGACGGGTGCTCTACACCGCGTCGCTCACCACTGGCAGGAACGTCATCGTCAGGGAGGACAGGGGGACGCAGACACCCCTGATCTTCAGCCTCGACCCGGCCCCCGGTCCATCCCTCGATTTCATGGGAGTGTTCGTCGAGGTATCCGGCAACGCGTCCGACGAGGTGGCCTTCATCGGGACGACGCTCTTCAGGGAAGGGCTGCATCTGTTCCTTCTGCGCGACGGAGAGCTGACCATCATCGCAAGCACCGGGGATGCGGCTCCAGCGCCGGCGGACGCGCTGTTCATCGGGTTCGATCAAGTGCACATGCTCGACGATGGCACGGTCTACTTCTCCGCGGGAATCACCGGCCCGGAGGGAAATCGGCGCGGGATCTACCGTCACGCCGGCGGGACGACGCACCCGGCCATCGTGCCGGGGCGGCGATACTTCGGTGTCCGTGAGATCCACGAGACGCTCCAGTTCGACGTGAACGAGCGCGGCTCGCTGGCTGTCCTGGCAAGGATCACTGACGCCGAGCTGCCCCTTGCGGCCGAAGACCTCGTCTCGGAGATGGTCCTCGAATCGGATGGCGTTCTGCAAACGCTGGCCGCCGCGGAGTTCACGCTCGCGGGGGGCATCGAGTCGGTCCGCAACTTCGCGATCACGTTCGATCAGGTGCACGTCAACGACGCGGACGGAACGTCATTCTATGCGAGCACCACCGAGCACCTGCAGGGCGGGGTCTTCTTCAACCCCACCGGGGGTTTTCTCGACAACGCGCGCGCGGTGGCCCACGGCGACAGCGCTCCGACCGTGACGGGCGATCGCTTCAAGGAGTTCGGTCCCTTCGATCGCAACGCGCATGAAGTCCTGGTCTTCACCGCGACGACCGACGCGCTCCCGAGGGGCGGATTCTTCCTCCAGGCTGGCGGCGCGATCGAGACCATCGGGCTCATCGGTGAGGAGAGGCCCGGCGGCATCGGCCTGTGGACGGGATTCCTCATGGCGGAGATCAACGAACGCGACGAGTTCGTCGTCACGGACAGGGACGGTCTGTTCCAGACCGGCGTGTTCCGCGGCCGTCTCGTCCCCGACGTGCCGGGGCTTCTCGATGAGCTGCGGGATCTGGCCAACCAGCCGGGAGCGGATGCGACGATCCGCCCCGCGCTGCGCCGGAGGGTCCTCGCGCTGCTCGCCGCGTCCCGCAGAAACGATGGCCCGGCGATCGCCACCCACGCGACGCGCTTTCGCGATTGGCTCGGCACGCAGGAACATCGTCTCGACCCCGCCTTCGCCATCCGGCTCTACGTCCTGCTCGACGACCTGGCCTGGCTGACGGCCGATTGACAGAGTGGTACGCGGGGACTACGATTTGACCCTTCCCGTGGAGGTCAAGTGTCCCGAATCACCCGCCGTGAGATGAAGCGTGACGACCTCCTCGCAACGATCGCCAGTGTCTCGAGCGCCATGGGGCACCACACCCGCAGCATCCTGATCGCCGTGGTGGCCCTGGTCGTGCTGGCGGGCGCCGTCGTGGGCGGCCTCATGTACACGCGCTCGCGAGCGCAAGGCGCGACGGTGGCGCTCGGCGCGGTTCACGAGGCCGCCGCGGCCGCCAGCTACGCCGGAGACTCCGCGGACAGGCACCGGGACGTGATCGCCCGGGCCGACGAGGTGATCGACGCCTACCCCTCGAGCACCGCCTCACACTGGGCCGCACATTGGAAGGCGCACAGCCAGGCTCAGCTCAAGGAGTACGACGCGGCGCTCACCACGCTCGAGCCGCTCCTCGCCCCGGTCGCATCGACCGATGGCGCAGCCCTGCATCAGGCAGCACGGCTGATGAAGGCGCGGATCCTCGAAGCCCGTGGTGATCTCCAGGGAGCCGCGGATGAGCTGGGGGGAATGATCGCCGAAGCCGTGCCGGATTTCCCGCTCGAGATCCCGCTCATGGAGCGTGCACGCCTCCTCGAGCAGATGGGCAAGGAGCAGGAAGCGCGGGAGATCTACATGAGGATCGGCAGGGAATTCCCGCAGTCACCCTATGCGTCTCAGGCGATGGCGAAGATCGGCATCGGAGCACGCCGCTCCGGCTAGAACGGGATGTCGTCGTCGCCGGGGCCGGGGGGAGGGGCCTCGATCTCGGGCGGACCGCCTTCCGCGCCACCCTCAGCCATGCCGCGTCCTTCAGCACGGCCGAGCATGACGACCCGTTGCGCGCGGACTTCCGTGGTGTAGCGCTTGTTCCCGTCGCGGTCGTTCCACTCGCGCGTCTGCAGCGAGCCTTCCACGTAGATCTGCTTGCCTTTCTGCAGATAATCGCCGGCGATCTGCGCCTGCTTTCCCCACACCACGACACGGTGCCATTCCGTGCGCTCCTGCTTCTGCCCGCCCTTGTCCGTCCACGCATCGTTGGTCGCAACGGAGAGGTTGGCCACCGCGGTTCCGCTGGGTGTGAAGCGAAGCTCAGGGTCGCGGCCGAGATTTCCCACGAGGATCACCTTGTTGACACTGGCCATGGGGAGTCCTTTCGAGAGGTGACTGAGCGACGGAGCTAGACTATCATAAGCGCCCCCTCTGTCAACACGATCGCGCGATCAGAGGTGATCCGAGGTCTCATTCAACGTGACCGATCAGCATCGTCTGGTCCGCTCCGCCGGGGTCATGTCGTTCATGACCCTCCTCTCGCGCATCTTCGGCTACCTCCGCGACAATCTACTGGCCCAGGCGCTGGGAGCCTCGCGTTCCGCTGACGCATTCATCATCGCGTTCAGGATCCCCAATCTCTTCCGCAGGCTGGTGGGGGAGGGGGCGTTCACGGCGGCATTCATCCCGACGTTGTCGGAATACGCGCGGGGCGATGACAAGCGCGCGCTGTGGCGCTTCGTCGGAATGACGTTCTGGATCATGGCGCTGATCCTCATGGTCATCACGGCCGCCGGGGTCATCTTTTCTCCGCTGATGGTCCGTGTCCTCGCCTACGGCTTCGCCGGCATCGAGGACAAATGGGATCTCACGGTCGCCCTGAACCGGATGATGTTCCCGTACCTGCTCTTCATCGGGCTCGCGGCGCTGGTCCAAGGGGTGCTCAACGTTCACGGCTCCTTCGGCGTTCCCGCGTTCACCCCCGTTCTTCTCAACCTGAGCATCATCGGGGCCGCCCTGTTCTTAGCGCCTTCGATGGAGGAGCCTGCGTGGGCCTTCGCGTGGGGGGTGCTCCTCGGGGGGCTGCTCCAGCTCGGGTTCCAGATGCCGTTCGTGATGCGGCTTGGGATGGCCTTTCGTCCGCGGTTTCGTCTTTCCGAGGGGCTTCGCGATCCCGGCGTCCGGCAGATCGGCCGCCTGATGATCCCCGGTCTTTTCGGGATGGGGATCGTGCAGTTCACCATCCTGGTCGACTCGCTGTTCGCCTCGCTCCTCCCCGAAGGGAGCGTGTCGGCCCTCTACTACTCGGGAAGGGTGAACGAGCTGGCCCTCGGCGGTTTCGTGATCTCCCTGTCGACGGTCATCCTGCCGTCGCTCTCGCGCTACGCTTCGCAGGGACGCATCGACGATCTGCGCGCCATGCTGATCTACGGCCTGCGCGTGGTCGGGTTCATCACCATCCCGGCGGCCCTGGGGCTCATCATCCTCAGGGAACGGATCATCTCGGTTCTCTTCGAGCGCGGCCGCTTTGGACCGGGCGACACGCAGCTGGCGTCCCAGGCGCTGCTCTACTACGCCGTGGGACTCTTCTCCTTCGCGGCCGTCAAGATTCTTGCGCCCGCGTTCTTCTCCCAGAAGGACACGAGAACTCCGGCCATCATCGCCGCCTGGACGCTCGGGCTGCACGTGTGCATCGTGTGGCCCCTGAGCCGCGTCATGGCGCACGCGGGGATCGCCCTGGCGGACTCCCTGTCGGCGACCTTCAACATGATCGCCCTGCTGGCGGTGTTCGGGAGGCGCCATGGTCTTCAGGGGGCGGAGAAGCTCATCGTCCCCGCCATCCGTCTCGTGACGGCATCGATCGTGATGGCCGTCCTGGCGCTACCTGTCGCTCGATGGTCGGAGCGTCTTTTTGCCGGCATGCCCCTCGCAAGCGCCCTCGCGCTCGGCGCGACGATCACGTTCTGCACGGCGACCTACTTCCTCGTGTGTCATGCTCTGGGGAGCACTGAGACGCGGGAGATCGCCGGGGCAATCCTTCCATGGCGCCGCGCGCGCTGAGCAGGCATCGCCGGCGATGAGAATCGTCATCCAGCGCGTCACGCGCGCGAGCGTCGTCATCGAGGGGCGGGTGCATGCCGCGATCGGTCCCGGTCTTCTGCTCCTCGTGGGGGTGGAGAAGGGCGATGCCGATAGCACCGCGGCCGCGGCGGGGGAGAAGGTGGCGTTGATGCGCATCTTCCCGGTGCAGCGCGGCGTCGACGATCGCATGGATCGCTCGATCATCGACGTCGGCGGCGAGGTCCTGGTCGTGTCGCAGTTCACGCTGGCGGGCTCACTGCACCGGGGACGCAGGCCGGGATTCGACCACGCGGCGCCACCGGAGACGGCCCGCCCGTTGTACGAGGCTGTCGCCGCCGCGCTCGCGCGTCATGGTCTCGTCGTGAAAACCGGGGTCTTCGGCGCCATGATGGAGATCGAGCTGACGAACGATGGCCCCGTCACCTTCGTGCTGGAGACATCCTCATGAAGACGGCGAAAACCGGACCCCCGGAGCTGGGCCCGGCGATCGAACGGTTCCTCGAATACCTCCACGTCGAGCGAGGGCACAGCGGCAACACGATCGCGGCCTACCGCTCGGATCTCGCCCAGTTCCAGCGATGGGCCGATCGTCGCGGCATCCGCTCAGTCGCGCGGGTCTCCCGGGCGCGGCTGCTCGAATACCGTCGTGCGCACAGTCTCGGCGAGGGGACGCAGCGGAAACGGGAGGCCCAGGGAGGGCGGCGTTCCGCGGTCCGCGCCGCGCGCTCCGTGCGCAGGGCGCAGGCCGCGTTGCGCGCTTTCTTCCGCTACCTGCGGGCGGACGGGATCGTCCCCCAGAATCCGACCGACGGCATCGACGCCGTGCGCGTCGAGCGGCGGCTGCCGCGATCTCTGAGCCTCGATGAAGTGGATCGCCTCCTGCGCGCTCCGGATCGTACGGCAGCGCTCGGGCTGCGTGACGCGGCCATGCTGGAGGTGCTCTACGCCACGGGCCTCCGCGTCTCCGAGCTGATCGGCCTTCGCCCCGAGGATCTCAACCTCGAGATCGGGTACCTCATCTGCAAGGGGAAGCGCGCCAAGGAGCGTGTGGTCCCGATCGGCAAGCAGGCCTCGCGCTGCGTGAAGGAGTACGTCGACAGGGCGCGGCCGGCGATCCTGGATCGAAGCGACCGCCAGGCGATGGATTCCGGGCACCTCTTCGTGACCGCGCGCGGCGGGGCGCTCACGCGCCAGGCCTTCTGGAAGAACCTCAAGCGCTATGGACGCGAAGCGAAGATCGGCTCGACCAGGCTGTCGCCGCACGTCATCCGTCACAGTTTCGCGACCCACCTCCTCGAGCACGGGGCCGATCTGCGATCGGTTCAGAAGATGCTGGGCCACGCGGACATCTCCACGACGCAGATCTACACGCACGTCAACCGCGAGCGGTTGCGGAGCATCTACCATCACTTCCACCCTCGTGGCTGATTGCGGAGCGATGACGTGAGCCGCAACGCGCGCGCGAGGGCCTCGGGCGCCGCGCGACTCATGGATCCGTTGCGCGCCGCGCTCGGCGCACGGCAGAGCGTTGACGTCGCGCGCCGAAGACTCGAGCGGCACGGCGCAACCGTCGCTCCCGTAATTCACACCGGACGCCCCATCGGACTCGTGACCCGCGATCTTCTCATCCAGGCATCGCGCTTCGGTCTGGGTGACAGGCTGCTGGCGGACGTGGTCACGGGCGCGTGCCCGCAGGTGGGTCCGCGCGCGAGCGGACCGACCCTGCACGCCAAGGCGCGGGGCACCGCGCCCGGGCTCCTCGTCCGCTCGGAAGGAGACGTGATCCGTGGGATCATCGATCGACGGCGCCTCGCGGGACAATGGCGCCCCGCGCGGGCCGGGAAAACTCACCGGCCCGGCGGACTGCTGGCACTTCTGAGCGACCAGCACATCGCATCCGTCCTGGAGGCGCGGCGCGTCGCCCGCGGGCTTCGCATGCCCGTGTATCTCGTCGGGGGAGCGGTGCGCGACCTCCTGCTGGGGCGCTCGATCGCGTCGCTCGACCTGACGGTCGCGGGGGACGGTATCCGCTTTGCCGAGCGTCTCGCCCGCAGGCTCGACGCGACCATCGTGCGCCACCGCCGGTTCGGCACCGCCGTCCTGTCGTTGCCCGGCGGGGGGACGCTGGATGTCGCCACGGCACGAACGGAGACCTACCAGAAGCCCGCGGCGCTCCCGGCCGTCGCGCCCGGCGGGATTCACGAGGATCTCCTGAGGCGCGACCTGACGATCAACGCCATGGCGATCCGCGTCGACGGCCGAGCCCACGGCTCGCTATGCGACGCGCTCGGTGGAGCGCGCGACCTGCGTCTCGGGACGCTGCGCGTGGTTCATCGGCTCAGCATGATCGAGGATCCGACGCGCGCCTTCCGTGCGGCCAGATTCTCCGCCCGGCTCGGCATGCGATGGCACGAAGAGACGCGGGCCAGCGTCGCGCTCGCCCGATCGATCGGCGCCTTCGCCTCCCTGTCTCCGCAGCGCCGGTTCCGCGAATTCGACCTGATGACAGGGGAGCCCGATCCAACGAAGGCGCTCGCGCGTCTGGCGTCGCTGGGGCTCCTCGAAGATCTCGTGCCGCGGCTCGGCGTGGACCGGCGGCGCGCCGGATGGTGGCGCAGGCTCAAGCGGGGGGAAAAATCCATCGCCGCCGTGCGTGCCCGGGGATCGGCGCGAGCCCTTCTTTACCTTGGTTTGCTGATGATGGGTCGGCCCGGACAAGACGGCGAGACCGCGCTCGCGCACCTTGGCATCGCCGGCGCGCCGGCCCTCAGGCTTCTGAGCCTTCCGTCGCGCGTCGCGACGCTGGAGCGCGCGCTGCGGAGGACGAGACGCACGGGCGCTCGTCCCAGCCGCATCGCGCGGATCTGCGAGGCGGCGGATGAGGACGCCCTGATCGCCGGATGGTGCTGCGCGGAGGCCGGGGAGCGCGCCGCGATCGAGACGTACCTGCGTCGCCTGCGGCGGATCCGTCCCGAGGTGACCGGCTCCGACCTGCGCCGGCTCGGAGTCCCACCGGGCCCCGTCTATGGCCACATCCTGAGACGACTCAGGGAGGCCCGGCTGGACGGAGCGTTCGCCGGTCCGAAGGGACGGGGCGGCCGGGAGGCCGAGCTGAGGATGGCCATGCGCCTCGCGCGGGGCCGGAGATTGACATGACTCAGCGGGGGCTGCTACTGTCCTGACACGGTCCTCGCTACCCGTGGAGGACCGCTCCTGTATCGATGGCGCGATCCCCCGTAGCCCAGACAGACGATACCCGGTTCGAAGAGCCCATCCTCCAGATCGAGAGGAAGATCGAGGAGTTGTCTGCCTACCCGGCGAGCGACGGGACGCAGCGCGAGATCGAGCGGCTCAAAACCAGTCTCCAGAGCCTGCGGGAAGAGATCTTCGGGCGGCTTTCCCCCTGGCAGAAGACGCTCGTCGCGCGCCATCAGCGCCGCCCCTACACCCTCGACTACATCCGCTACCTGATCGAGGATTTCGTCGAGCTGCACGGCGATCGCGGATACGGCGATGACCCTGCCATCGTCGGCGGGTTCGGCTTCTTCAATGGCCGCGCCGTCTGCGTCATAGGCCATCAGAAGGGGCGCGACACGCGCGAGAAGGTGACGCGCAACTTCGGGATGCCGCGTCCCGAAGGATACCGGAAGGCGCGACGCGTCATGGACCTCGCTGATCGCTTCGGACGGCCCATCCTCACCTTCATCGACACGCCCGGTGCCTATCCCGGCATCGACGCAGAGGAGCGCGGTCAGGCCGAAGCGATCGCGATGAACCTGCACCGCATGGCCCGGCTGCGCGTTCCATTCATCGCGACGGTGACGGGAGAGGGGGGGAGCGGTGGTGCCCTGGCCCTCGCGATGGGAGACTACGTCAACATCCTCGAGCACGCGGTCTACTCGGTGATCAGTCCCGAGGGGTGCGCCGCGATCCTCTGGAAGGATCAGGAGAAGTGGAAGCAGGAGGCCGCACGCGCGATGAAGATCACGGCGCAGGATCTCCACCAGATGGGGCTCGTCGATGCGATCATCCCCGAAGTGCCCGGCGGCGCGCATACCGATGCCGCCATGCAGGCGCAGATGGTCTCGGCGCTCCTCGAAGAGCAGTTGTCCGTGCTCCTCTCGATGGGCTCCGAAGAACGCATCGAGCGCCGGCACGCGAAGTACCGGGCGATGGGGAGCTTCCTGGAAGTCGTGGAATAGTCCGCAGCGCGGGGACGCGCCCGCGCGTCACCCCGGCTGTCCCTCCCGCTCGAGACGCTTCGCCTCCTCCCAGAGCGACTCCATCTCTTCCATCGTTGCGCCCTTCACTTCCCGGCCCTGGTCCCGCAGGCGTGACTCGATATGCTGGAAGCGCGCGATGAACTTGGCGTTGGCGCGCTGAAGGGCCGATTCGGGATCGATGCCGCAGAACCTGCCGACGTTGGCCGCGATGAAGAGGAGATCCCCGAGCTCCTCGGTCATCGCATTGCGATCGTCGCGGCTTGCGGCTTCACGGAACTCGCCGACTTCCTCCTCGAGCTTGCGCATGAGCTCGGGGAGCGCCGTCCAATCGAAACCCGCGGTTCCGGCGCGCGACGACAGCCTCGTCGCGCGCAGCAGCGCAGGAAGCTGACGCGGCACGCCGTCGAGCAACGAGACGCGCTGCCCCGAAGCCTCGCGCTCGCTCTTCTTGATCTCCTCCCAGTGTCTGATCGCCTCCCTGGAGTCCCGGGCGCGATGCTCGCCGAAGACGTGGGGGTGACGCCGGACGAGCTTGTCGGCGATGGACTGCGCCACGTCGGCCGCGTCGAACCAGCCCTTCTCGGCGCAGACCTGACTCAGGAAAACCACCTCCAGGAGCAGGTCCCCAATCTCCTCCTGAAGGGCCCCCTGGTCCCCCCGGTCGATAGCCTCCAGGACCTCGTAGGCCTCCTCCAGGACGTAGGCCCGAAGGGTCTCCAGGGTCTGCTCCCGGTCCCAGGGGCAGCCATCCGGCCCCCGCAGACGCCGCATTACGTCGACCAGCCTCTCGAATGCCGCGCCTTCTCCGGGCAGGGTTGCCTCCTCTCTGGGAAAGCCACATTTTATGCGCGTGTTCCCGACCGTTCAACGGTAGTTTCGTCCGCGCGGCGCATTGATAGGTGTCAGTCCATGGTGATAGCATCCGCCCCTGAGGCGGACAGGCCCGACACACCCGTAACGGCGGGCGTTTGCGCCCAAGCGCGTGAGACGCGAGAACACGATGGCCAAGGACGGCGAGGAGCGCGGGAAGATCAAGGTCACGGATCGACGCTCCTTCACGAACAGCGGAGAGCGGCGGCTACCGGAGGAACCATCTTCGACGCCGGCGCCCGATCCCCCCGGTCCCGTGCGCGGCGAGGGGTTCGAATTGCGCCGCACCCCGGACACACCCCCGCCGGCCGGGACGGATCCGGACGTCAGTTTCACGTCATTCATCCTGTCGCTGGCCTCGACGGCCTTCATCCATCTCGGGGAGATGGAGGACCCGGTCTCTGGCGTCCGGGCCGTGAATGCGCCTGCGGCCCGACAGATCATCGACATCATCGAGATGCTTCACGTCAGGACGCGCGGCAATCTCGACGCGAAGGAAGACGAGTTCCTCAGGAGCATCATCGCGGAGCTCAAGATGACCTTCGCCCACAAGGCCGCCCGCGGATCAGGCACGTAGCCCCGGTCCTCTTCGCGCTGACGCTCCTCACGGTCCTTTCGCTCTCTCCGGTCCATGCCAGGCCAAGCTCCACGATTATCCTGCTGCCGCAGGGCTCGCGCCCCGCGAAAGCCGCCCCTGCCTCCGAGAACGCGTCGGCGAGGACGCAATCGACGATCCTGCACCTCTGGTTCGCGCGGAAAGCCGCCCTCGACGCCTCGGACACCGTGACGGCGCAGGCGCGGGTGGAGGAGCTTCGCGCCTACATGCATCAGGAGGGGATCACCGCCGACAGGTCGATCGCGCGGGGGTTCGCCTACGAGGGCTATGAGAATCTCCGCGAGGGAAACTACGAAAGGGCGCGCGAGGCGTTCGACCTCGCGAGGACTTTCGATCCGCAGCTCTCGCAGGCGCAGTTCGGGTATGCATGGAGCCTCCTCAAGTCGGGGCGTGGCGTGTTCCCGTTCATCGATGAGTATCTTCATGGGATCAAGCTGGCCTGGGTGCATTTCTCGGCCGACGAGATCATCGTCTCGAACTTCGTGATCGTGACGACGCTCGGCATCTTCTGCAGCCTGACGGCGATCTCCCTGCTCGTCGTCCTGCGCTGCCAGGGACGCTTCCGGCACGATCTCTTCGAGCTGCTGCGACGACCTCTCGGGAAGAGAACCGCGCAGCTCGTCGCCTGGGTGGTGTTCCTCCTCCCGCTTCTCGTGTGGGCCGGGGGCATCTGGCTTCTCCTGTTCTGGCTGATGCTCGGGTTCCGCTACATGCGGGTCCCGGAGAAGGTCGTCGCCGCCATGGTGTTCCTGATGGTCGGACTCTCTCCGCTGGGGGTGCGCCTCGTGCTGGATCGCTTCCAGGCCTCCAGCGACCCTGAGACCAGGATCGTCGTGCAGGCGATGCAGGAGGGGTACAACCCCGAAACCATCAGGCAGCTCCGCCAGGTTGTGACGCGCCATCCGGAGGACCCGGAGCTTCATCTCCTGCTCGGCACGCTCTACGCCAAGGGGGATCTTCAGAACGAAGCCTATGCAACCTTCCAGCGGGTCCTGGAGCTGCAGCCGACCAACGTGAGGGCGATAGTCAATATCGGGAACGTCTACTTCCGTCTCGGTGAGTACGCGGAGGCCGTCACCCGTTACAAAGAGGCCCAGCAGCTCCAGCCCAAGACGCTCGCCGCCCTGTGGAACCTCTATCTCTCGCAGACGGAGCTTCTCCATTTCTCGGAAGCGGAGTCCAGTCTCGCCGCAGCGCGGGATCTGGACGGAGAGCGGGTCGGCGCGCTGCTCGCGCAGAAGAAGGATGGCGGCTCGGGGCTGCCCGTCCAGGAGCTCGCGGCTCTCGACCAGATCAAGCATGAGCTTCGCGGGGATCGGATCTCCGCGATCTCCCTTGCGATGTCGCTGGCCAACCCGTTCAGCATCGCGAGCGGGGCCGGCCTTCTCTTCGCGCTGATCCTCGGGGTCGGACGCAAGGGAGAGAACTCCGAGTCGTGCCGCCGGTGCGGTCGCGCGTTCTGCGGGCGTTGTGAATCCTCCGGCGTGGGGTACTGTCCGCGCTGCATGCACCTGACGTTGAAGCGCGAGCAGATCACGGCCGACAACCGCGTAGACGAGATGACCAGGCTGCGGCGGCGGAATCGCTTCCGCTCCGTGGGACGCCGCATCGCGTCGCTCGTGCTTCCGGGCTCGGGGCTGATCCTGGCGGATCGGGCCGCGCGCGGTATCCCCGTGATGGTCGGCTGGATCCTCCTCGGCCTCCACCTGCTGGCGCGCGACCGGCTGCTTCTGCCGGAGCGTGTTCCCGTCCTCGACATGCCGGAGCCTCTGCTCGTCCTGGGGCTGACCGTGATGGTTGTGCTCTGGATCACGGGCAATTTCGCGCGAACCGCTCCAGGCCAGCCTCTCGGAGACGCCCATGGCGCTTGAGGGGACACTCCGCGATTTCCATCTCTCCGACATCTTTCAGCTGATCAGCATTCAGAAGAAGACCGGTACGTTGAGTCTTCGTGATCGCGACGAGATGGTGACGGTCTCCTTCAAGGACGGGAACATCGTTTCCGCCGACTCTTCCAAGAAGGGCATGGAGGGCCGTCTGGGCCAGGTCCTCGTGAAGAGCGGCCGGATTACCGAAATGAACCTCGCGCGGGCGCTCACCATCCAGAAGGAGACCCTCCAGCGCCTCGGACACATCCTGGTGGAGCGTGGATTCATCGGGGAAGCCGACCTGAAGGAAGCGCTGACGATCCAGGTCTCGCAGCTCGTGTACCGCCTCTTCCTCTGGAAGGACGGCGACTATCACTTCAACCAGGACGACACGATCGAGTACGACCGGGAGCACTTCACTCCTCTGAGCGCCGAGAGCATCCTGCTCGAAGGGGTCCGGATGGTCGACGAGTGGCCGATCATCGAGCAGCGGATCACATCCCACGACCTCGTCTTCAGGAAGCGGAAGATCGACGGCCAGCCCGTCATCATCTCGGATGACGAAGCCGAAGGGGACATCGCCGCGGAGCTGGACCGGGCTCTGGCGGAAGAGGATGACGACGCCAGGCCCGCTCGAGGCGGGATTGAAATCACCAGCCAGGAGGCGGCCATCTACAAGCTCGTCGACGGCCGATCCACGGTCCAGGAGATCATCGACCGCGGGCGCCTGGGCGACTTCGAGACATGCCGTATCCTCTACGACCTGGCGTGCCGCGATCTCATCGCCACCACAGAGCAACCGGGCGCGCGCCGCGAGCAGCAGGCGCGACCCCGGCTCTCGATCGCGCCGCTGGCGGAGTCCGCCGGCTACACGCTGCTGGTGGTCGCCCTGGCGGTCAGCATCCTGACGATGACCCACAGTCCGCTGTCCGGATCGCCCCGTCTGATCGCGACCCCGAGCACGGTCGACGGGATCATGGATCTCGTCGCCAAGAGCCGTGTCCAGAGACTCAGCGAGGCGGTGCGCGTCTACTACCTGCAGAAGGGGTTCTTCCCCGACGACCTCGCGGACCTCGTCCACGGGAAGCTCGTCTCGGAGAACACGCTCCATGACCCCTGGGGACGGCGGTTCGGGTACATCTCCTCGGAAGGGGGGTTCCGGGTCATCGCCTACGACGCAGGGGGGGTCGAGAACGTGGAGCGCAGCGCGACGATCGGCGAGGTCAACGAGGGGCCGATCAAGCGCGGCACCCCGGCGGAGGTGGCACCCCGCGCCGGGGTCCCTCCCCGCAGGTGACCGTAACCATCGTGCCTGGAACAAGTTGACCACGAACGTCTTTCCTTGACACACCTGGGCCATCGTCTTACAGTGCGCGCGTTTTCTGACGCGACATCTCGAGCGGCCTCAGGAGGAAATGAATGGGCAAGATCATCGGAATCGACCTCGGGACCACCAACTCGGTGGTCGCCGTGATGGAAGGCGGCAAGCCGGTCGTGATTCCCAACGCCGAGGGTGGCAGAACGACCCCCTCGGTGTTCGCGATCACGGACAAGGGAGAGCGGCTGGTCGGCCAGGTCGCCAAGCGGCAGGCGATCACCAACCCCGTCAACACGATCGCCTCGATCAAGCGGTTCATGGGACGGCGGATGAGTGAGGTGAAGGACGAGGTCGCGCTGGTCCCGTACGCCGTCGTGGCGGGCAACGACGACGTGCGCGTGAAGATCCAGGACAAGGACTATTCCCCCCCCGAGATCTCCGCCCGAATCCTGATGAAGATGAAGGAATCCGCCGAGGCCTACCTCGGGCAGAAGGTCGACCGGGCCGTCATCACGGTGCCGGCTTATTTCAACGATTCCCAGAGACAGGCGACCAAGGACGCGGGGGAGATCGCCGGGCTCAAGGTGGAGCGGATCGTCAACGAACCGACCGCGGCGGCGCTCGCGTACGGGCTCGACAAGAAGACCGACGAGACCATCGCCGTCTACGACTTCGGCGGCGGGACCTTCGACATCTCCATCCTGGAGGTGGGGGAGGGCATCGTCGAGGTGAAGGCGACCAACGGCGACACGCACCTCGGCGGAGACGACATCGATCAGAAGCTCATCCGCTGGATCATCGACGAGTTCAAGAAGGACCAGGGGATCGACCTCAGCAAGGACAAGATCGCGCTGCAGCGTCTCAAGGAAGCCGCCGAGAAGACCAAGTGCGAGCTCTCCACCGTGGTCGAGACCGAGATCAACCTGCCCTTCATCACCGCCGACGCCGGCGGCCCGAAGCACCTCGTCATGAAGATGAGCCGCGCGAAGCTCGAGCAGCTCTGCGACGATATCTTCCAACGGACGGTCGGACCGTGCCAGCAGGCCATCAAGGACGCGGGGATCTCCGCCGCGGACATCGACGAGGTCGTGCTGGTGGGCGGATCGACGCGCATCCCGCGCGTGCAGCAGCTCGTCCGGGAGACGTTCGGCAAGGAACCCAACCGCGGAGTCAACCCCGACGAAGTGGTGGCCGTGGGCGCGGCCATCCAGGCGGGAGTCCTCGCGGGTGAAGTCCGGGATGTCCTGCTGCTCGACGTCACGCCGCTGTCGCTCGGGATCGAGACATTGGGCGGCGTTTTCACCAAGCTCATCGAGCGCAACACCACCGTGCCGACCAGGAAGAGCGAGGTCTTCTCCACGGCCGCGGACGGGCAGACGAGCGTCGAAATCCATGCCCTCCAGGGCGAGCGCGAGATGGCCAGGTTCAACCGCTCCCTGGGGAGATTCCACCTCATGGGTCTTCCTCAGGCACCGCGCGGGGTCCCGCAGATCGAGGTCACATTCGACATCGACGCCAACGGGATCCTCCACATCTCGGCGAAGGACGTCGGCACCGGGAAGGAACAGTCGATACGCATCGAGGCCTCGAGCGGGCTCGCGAAAGAAGAAGTGGAACGGATGACCCGCGAGGCCACCGAGCACGCGGTGGATGACAAGCGGCTTCGCGAAGAGGCGGAGACGCGCAACCAGGCCGACCACCTCGTCTACACGACGGACAAGACTCTCAAGGAGCATCGCGACAAGCTCCCTGCGGACGAGGTCGCCCGTGTGGAGGAGGCTCTCAAGGATCTCAGGGCCGCCCTCGAGCAGGGTGATTCCGACCGCATCAAGGCGGGGATGGAGCGCGTGACCCAGGCCTCGCACCAGATGGCGGAGCTGATCTACAGGCAGACCGCGGGGCCGCAGAAAGAATCGTCCACGTCGGACTCGGGACATGGCGAGGGCGCGAAAGACGGGGACGTCATCGACGCGGAATACGTCGATGTCGAAGACAAGAAGTAACGCACCCAATCAGGTCGTGAGCCGCCCACGCGTGCACGACACGCCGTGGGCGGTTTTCTTTCGTGTGTGGCTCGTTCATGCGAGCGCCCAGCAGTTGTGGTCGGGCGAAGAAATGCGATCGGGACAACGGAGGTGGTCTGTGTAGTAGTATGCAGCGCCGGCGCCGGGGGGCGGCAGAGACTCGACATGGGGGGACCAAACTATGGGTGGTCTCTGACAGATGGATGAACGGGAGAAGGGCCAGCGTGGAGGCTCGAGTTCGCAGAGCCTCAAGAAATACCTTCAGGAGATCTCCAGACTACCCCGAATCACGGCCGACGAGGAGAAGAGGCTCGGCGCCAAGATCCGGAAGGGAGACAAGGAAGCCCTCAAGAAGCTCGTGGAGGCCAACCTCCGCTTCGTCGTGAGCTTCGCGAAAAAGTACAGGGGATGCGGGCTTTCGTTCCTCGACCTGATCAACGAGGGGAACATCGGCCTCATCGAGGCCGCCAAGAGGTTCGACCCCAAGAAGAACGTCAAGTTCATCACGTACGCCGTGTGGTGGGTCCGGCAGTCCATCATCCATGCGCTGTCGGATCAGAGCGGCGCCTTCCGCCTCCCGCAGAAACAGGCCAACCTCCTCTACCGGATCGGCAAGACGATCTCGACGCTGACGCTGGAGCTGGAGCGCAGCCCAACGCCGGACGAGATCGCGGCGAGGCTCGAGATCCCGCCCGAGGAGGTGCTCTCGCTGCTGCGCGTCGCCGACGACAACGTGTCGCTCAGCACGGTCATCGACGAGGAGCACGAGTTCCATCTTTCCGACAAGCTGGAACAGGACATGATGCCGTCCGCGGACAGCCTCCTGATGCGTTCATCGCTCAAGACCCTGCTGCGCGTGGCCCTCGATGAGCTGGATCCCAAGGAGGAGCGCGTGGTCAAGCTTCGCTTCGGACTGGGAGGTGAAGAGCCGAAGACGCTCAAGGAAATCGGCGAGATGATGAATCTGTCCCGGGAGAGGATCCGTCAGATCGAGGCGCAGGCTCTGGACAAGCTGAACCGTTCACAGAAGTGCCAGCAGCTGCGAGGTTATCTGAATTGAGCGGCCCGACACCCGGTTCGGACGGCTCGCGCGCCGAGGAAAGAGGCAACGGCCCGCGGCCTCCGGGGTGCCCGGAATGCGGCGGGACCGGTTACGCCATCCACACCGCCGAGGATGGCGTGGCGCGGGCGAAGAGGTGCTCCTGTGGATGGGTCGACCGCATCGAGACCCTCCTCAAGGACACACGGATCCCCAAGCGCTACCGCAACTGCTCGTTCGACAGCTACGACACGCTGAAGCCATCGCTCGAGAGGGCGAAGATCCAGGTGCAGCGGTTCGTGGAGGAGTATCCGATGCACGACTTCGGACTGCTCCTGCTCGGCCCCTGCGGCGTAGGCAAGACCCACCTGGCGGCCGCCGCCCTCACGTTCCTCGTCCGGGAGAAGGGGGTCTCCGGGATGTTCTACGATTTTCGCGATCTCCTGAAGGAGATCCAGGCCTCCTACAACGCCGTTTCCGGGACGACGGAGATGGCGATCCTCCAGCCCATCTTCAGCGCCGAGGTGCTCGTGCTGGACGACCTCGGGGCGACCAAGATGACCGACTGGGTGAGAGACACCCTCTCCCACATCATCAACAACAGGTACAACGAGCGTCGCGTGACGATCGTCACGACCAACCTCGAAGACGAGGTCACGACTCCGTCGCGCGGCGACGAGCGCGTGAGGGAGCGCCCGCTCCTGAGGGACCAGATCGGTGACCCGCTCCGCTCCCGGCTCTACGAGATGTGCGAGGTCATCGACCTGACCGGTGGCGAAGACTACCGCCGAACGGTCAAGCACACCGCGCGCAGGCCCGGCCCCCTCGGTTGAGTCATCGCCCGCCGATGGGCCGACGCGCGATCTGATAGGATTCCCACCGTCAGGCCCGCCTCGCGGTCGTCCCCAGGGGCCAATCCATGCAGACCAGCGTCGTCGTCCTCGGCGGAGCCCGAACTCCCATGGGAGAGTTCAACGGCTCTCTGAGCCATCTCACGGAAGTCGAGCTCGGAGCAACGGCGGCTCGCGGGGCGCTGGAGCGCACCGGTGTCGATGCCGCGCTGGTGGATCACGTCGTCTTCGGCCAGGCGCTCCAATCCGGCCGCGACGCCGTCTACGGAGCGCGTCACGTCGGACTCCGCGCGGGACTCCGGATCGAAGTCCCGGCGCTCACCGTGAACCGGCTGTGCGGCTCGGGGATCCAGGCCATCGTCTCGGGCGCCCAGATGATTGGGCTCGGCGAAGCGGCCGTCGTGCTCGCCGGCGGCATGGAGAGCATGAGTCAGGCGCCGCACCTGGCGCGCGGACTGAGGAGCGGCATGCGCCTGGGGGATGCGACGCTGGAGGACTCGCTCACGGCCGCGCTCCTGGACGGCCATTGTGGCCTGATGATGGCGCAGACAGCCGAGGTTGTCGGCGGCCTGCACGGCGTGACACGCGAGGCGGCCGATGCCTTCGCGCTGCTCAGCCAGCAGAGGACCCAGGCCGCGCGGAAGGCGGGACACTTCAAGGATGAGATCGTCCCGACGGCCGGTCGTCGCAAGGGAGCCTCCGTCATCGTGGAAGAGGATGAGCACCCGCGTCCCGCGACGACCCTCGCATCACTGGCGTCGCTGCGCACGGTCTTTTCGACGTCGCTCGTCACCGCGGGGAACGCCAGCGGGATCGTTGATGGCGCGGCGGCCGTCGTCCTTGCTTCCGAAGACGCCGCCCGACGCATGGGGCGTCCCGTCCTGGGACGCATCGTCACATGGTTCTACGCCGGTGTGGAGCCCCGTCACATGGGCATGGGTCCCGTGCCGGCCATTCGCGGCGCGCTTCGGAAGGCCGGGCTGTCGCTCGGCCAGATCGATCTGCTCGAGATCAACGAAGCCTTCGCCGCCCAATACCTCGCGGTCGCGAAGGAGCTCGATCTTCCCGCCGAGCGCGTGAACGTCAACGGCGGGGCCATCGCCATGGGACACCCGCTCGGCGCGACGGGAGCGCGGCTGACGCTGACGTTGCTGCTCGAGATGCGGCGCCGGTCCGTCCGGCTGGGGATCGCCTCCGCGTGCATCGGCGGCGGACAGGGGATCGCGATCATCGTGGAATCGGTGACCTGACACGGAGGAGAGCATGGGGATTGACAGGGTAGGGGTGCTCGGGTGCGGCCTCATGGGCGCGGGGATCGCCCAGGTGTGCGCCCAGGCGGGGCACGACACCATCGTTCTCGAGGCGTCCACCGAGCTGCTGACCCGGGGCCTCGATCGCATCGGGAAGTTTCTCCAGGGGAGCGTCGATCGGGGCAAGATGACGGCGCACGAACGCGCGGCGACCCTGTCACGGCTCAAAGGCACCGTCACGACCTCCGATCTCGCGGATCGCGATCTCGTCATCGAAGCCGTCACCGAGGACCTCGCCGTAAAACAGGCCCTCATCGCCATGGTCGATGCGGTCTGCCCCCCGAAGACGATCTTCGCGTCGAACACCTCGTCACTTTCGATCACGCAGCTCGCGGCCGGGACGCGCCGGACGGGGAGATTCATCGGGTTGCACTTCTTCAATCCCGTGCCCCTCATGGGGCTGGTGGAGATGGCCCCCACGATCCTCACCGAGGACGCTGTTCTCAAGGAGGCGGCGGCGTTCGTCGAGAGTCTGAACAAGACGCTCATCCGCACGACCGACCGCACCGGATTCATCGTTAATCGTCTCCTGGTGCCCTATATTCTGGATGCGGTCAGGGCTCTCGAGCAGGGGGCCGGGTCGATTGCGGACATCGATCGGGCCATGATGCTGGGGTGCGGACACCCCATGGGGCCGCTGGCGTTGCTCGATTTGGTCGGTCTGGACACGACGCTCCGCATCGCGGAGGTCTTCTTCGAGGAGTTCAGGGAGCCCCGCTTCGCGACACCTCCCCTCCTCAAGAGGATGGTCCTCGCCGGCTTTCACGGGCGAAAGACCGGTCGAGGGTTCTACGATTACGGCAGTGGGAATCCGGTGCCGAACGATTTCCTGACACGGAGCGCATGACATGTCGTCCCAGAACGTCCTCACCGAGCTCCGCGAAGGGATCGCGATCATCACCATCAACAGGCCCGAGAAGCTCAACGCGCTGAACAGAGCCACGCTCGCCGAGCTGGAGCGCGCGGTGAGCGCGGCCGGCGATGATCCCCAGGTCCTTGCGCTCGTCATCACCGGAACCGGTCCGAAGGCGTTCGTCGCGGGGGCCGACATCGGCGAGCTGGCGGCGCTGTCACCTCTCGAGGGGCGAGCGTACGCGATGGACGGGAACCGCATCCTCATGGGGATCGAATCGCTCGGCAAGGTGGTCATCGCCGCCATCAATGGCTTCGCCCTTGGCGGCGGGTGCGAGCTCGCCCTGGCCTGCCACATCAGGATCGCCGCCCAGAACGCGCGCATCGGTCTGCCCGAAGTGACCCTGGGCCTGATCCCTGGATTCGGCGGAACGCAGCGTCTCGCGCGGATCGTGGGCAAGGGGCGAGGGCTGGAGATGACCCTGTCGGGAGAGATGATCGACGCCGCCGAGGCACACCGGATCGGGCTTTTCAATCGCGTCGTCCCCGAGGGGAAGGCCGTCGAGGAGGCAGCCGCGCTGGGCCGTACGATCGCATCGCGCGGACCGGTGGCCGTGCGTCTGGCCCTGGAGGCGGTGGGGAAGGGGTTGGAGGTCCCGCTTCAGGATGGGCTTGTGATCGAGTCCGCGCTCTTCGGTCTCGCCGCAACGACCGAAGACTTCAAGGAAGGGACAAGGGCATTTCTCGAGAAACGAAAGGCGAAATTCCAGGGCCGATGATCGTTCCGGGTGCTTCATCCATTTCATCCATGATGCGCAGGCCGCCGCGGACCCTCGTAGCGGGCGCCATTGCGCTGCTCGCCCTTACGAGCGCTCCCGGCGCGGATCGCGTCGCTGCCCAGACCGGAACGAAGCAGGCCGAGGCGGAGCAGACAGGGCGTCATCTCGCGCAGCAGGCCATCGACGTCGAGATCCTGCGCACCACCGAGGGGCTCCCCACGCTGTTGCTCCAGGCGGAGGAATCGCGCACATGGAGCGACGGGGAGCTGGATCTCTCCCAGGTCACGCTGCGCCTGTTCGACGCCGAAGGACGAGAGACCCTCGTGCGCGCGCCGCGGGCGATCTCGGACCTCACGGTCCAGGAGGAGCCGGCGGATCCCCGCGTCCCTCAGGCCCGCAAGGAGACGCGCACCCCGGGACTGGGAATGGAAGGTCTCGAGGCGTGGCGCCTGGAAGGTGGAGTGAGTCTCTCCCGGGCCGACGACCTGCAGCTCGAAACCCAGAGTCTGTCGTACCTCGAAGACAAAGGCGAAGCGCGCACGGCCCAGCCGATCTCGTTCGCACGAGGACAGGCGAAGGGGAGCGCGGTCGGGATGCGCTACGACGTGAGAGGACAGAGGCTGACGATGAACCGCGACGTGAAGGCCTCCATGACCGCCGGCGCCATGGGGCGTGTCTCGGTGGACGCGGCCTCGGGGACGTACGACCTCGGCAAGGACAGCTTCGAGATGACCTCCTACCATGCGACGACGGAGCGCGGCGAGGTCCTCACAGGGGCGCGGCTCGTCGTGCAGTTCCACGAGAAGGGAGGGATCAAACTCCTCGAGGGTGAAGGAGGCTTCGTGCTCGAGACCACGCACGCCGAGCCCCAGACCGCGAATGCAGGGCCCCTCGGCCGGCTTCTCGCCCTGGAGGGCACACGCACGATGGAGGGGCAGCGCATCGCCGTGAGCTTCGGCCCCGATGCGAGTCCGCGATCGATCGAGGTCTCCGGCGAGGCGAACCTCACCGCCCGCGAGAAGGGAGCCACCGCCGACTCGTCGCGCATCGCGGCGCAGACGCTCGTGTTCGATCTGGTGAATGGAAGCCTGCAGCGCGCGCGCGCGTCGGGCAACGTGGACCTGCGGGGAGCCGCCCGCGAAGGGGAGGAGAAAGGGTTCCAGCTCCTCAGTGAAGTGCTGACCGCGGCGGTGGATCCCAACAGCGGTGAGCTCACGCTGCTCGAGGGGAAGGGGGAGATCCAGCTCACCGACGAGGAGATGGAGAGTCATGGCAGCATGACGTCGCTCGATCCCAACACCGATGTCATCACCCTCGCCGGCGAGGAAGGGCTCCC
>Ga0137433_1000181_pt1 | contig 37108 bp, 35 predicted proteins | sample EasRivERMZT840_2_FD_102335 | JGI IMG/M metagenome (GOLD analysis project Ga0137433, IMG submission 102335) | Soil microbial communities from meander-bound floodplain in the East River, Colorado, USA - East River MetaG ERMZT840_2 | ecosystem: Environmental > Terrestrial > Soil > Floodplain ...
ATGAGCCAAGTAAACTTTACGATCTTGTAAAAGTATATTGGGACCGCTATCTTTTGCCCATGCTTCACACCGAAACAAATGCTTGGCCAGAGCACGCCGTGAAAATTTGCGAGAGAACATATGAGGCGATAAATAAATTAAGAAAAGAAGGCTATCCGGTTTTGGGTATGGGGTGGTATGGGGATGAGTATCAAGTCGGTTGGCACTACGCCCTTTTTGGACCCCTAAGTTTTGAAGAATCTCCCGTCGGCCTTTTTTATAAAGGTGAATTACAACCTGTAGGCAAACGCTTCGGCGAGTTGGCAAAAAAAGGATTAGAGTCATTGACCTGTTCATTATGACATGGTAATTTTGCTGTGGACTTATCAAAGGAGCAATCTTGAAAAAACTAAAATTGTCTGAGGATGAACAACATGCGCTTAATCGTCACGTTGCTGCATGGCTGAGAAAAGAAACTCTGCTTCCACCGAACAAATTTCCGGTAGTGAGTATTGAACTCGTAAAGGCACCGACACTCGAGGAACATCTTGCAAGACTTAGAGTCAAAGGTCTCGGAATCAAAGGGAGAATTAAGTACACTCCCGTGTCCACAAAGTTAACTGATGCACATTGGAAAGAGCTTTTAGCAGCATCGCTACCTTTGCGGTCACATAAACTTGTAGAAATTCTGAAGAAGAATCGAAATTCTGTTTGGTCTGACACCTTACCATTAGATGTTGAAAAGTATGCATCCACCTTTAATCTCAATCTAGGGATCCAAGGATTGAGAAAAAAGTATAAGCTCATTCGGGGGGAACGTGATTATAGTGGCCATGATAAAGGGAACATACTCTACTTGGCTCTAGTAGTTCCTGAGCCAAGGTAAGTAAGAGGTCAGCGGACCTCTTTTTCATTGCCAAAAATTTTTAAATCCATAGACTTACAACATGGGCACGTGGCGGAACTGGCATACGCGTACGTCTCAGAAGCGTATCCCGCAAGGGTTGAGGGTTCGACCCCCTCCGTGCCCACCGTTAACCACTTTTCACATTTTTCCTTTAAAGCTGTACAATGCCAATATGAGCGATTGGCAGGATTATATTAAAGGTAAAAAAATTACCGTTATGGGTCTTGGACTTTTGGGCCGAGGGATTGGCGATGTCCGATTTTTGCATGAAGAAGGCGCCCAACTTATTGTCACGGATCTGAGAAGTAAAGAAGAATTGGCTTCGGCTTTGGAAGATTTGAGCGATCTTAAAGACATTACCTATATTCTTGGTGAACATCGATTACAAGATTTTCAAAATCGAGATCTCATTATCAAAGCGGCTGGGGTGCCCCTTGATTCTCCCTTTATCGCCGAGGCAAGAAAAAATAATATTCCAATTGATATGAGTACGGCAATTTTTGCCGCTTTTACCAAAGCTGCAGTGGTTGGGGTGACGGGAACTCGAGGCAAATCAACGGTCGCTCATTTAGCGTATGAAGTGATTCGTCGAGCTCATGCCGCTGAGTTTGGCAGCGAAGCGGTGAATTCACCCATGAGCAAAAGAGTGTTTCTGGGTGGAAATGTCAGAGGAGTTTCGACCTTGCCATTTTTACGCGAAGCCAAACAGGGTGATGCGGTGATTTTAGAACTTGATTCATGGCAATTGCAAGGATTTGGTGAACGAAAATTAAGTCCGACTCTAGCAATTTTTACCACTTTTCTGCCAGATCACATGAATTATTATCATGGCAGTCTCGATACGTATCTTGACGATAAAGCTAATATTTTTAAATTTCAAGACCCAAATGATACTTTAATTCTTGGTAGTCAATGCGCGCCATTTGTGCAGGATAAATATGGAGCCCAGATTAAAAGCAAGGTTGTGATCGCTGATAAAACTGATGTACCGAGAGATTGGAAAATTCAAATTCCTGGAGCTCATAATCGCTATAATATTTCTCAGGTTTTAGCGATGGCCACCGAATTGGGTATTGATCAAAAGTTAGTAAGACAAGTGGTTGAAAGTTTTAAGGGTGTGCCAGGTAGACTTGAATTTATTCATGAAGTTAAGGGCGTAAAAATTTACAATGATACGACAGCGACCACGCCCGATGCCACAATTGCCGGTCTTCGAGCGTTGTCGTCCACCGAACTTCGCAACACTGTGCTTATTTTGGGTGGCACTGATAAAGGTCTGGACTGTGCGAAATTGCTCCATAATGTTCCGGTGTATGCCAAGGCTGTCATCCTTTTATCTGGATCTGGTTCGCGGCTAATTGAAAAAGATTTAGAAAAAATGCCAGAAATTAAATTTCAGAAAGCTGAGACCTTGGGTGATGCGATTCAAAGAGGCTTTGCGCTCTGCAAAAAGGGTGACAATCTGCTTTTTAGCCCAGGTTTTTCCTCCTTCGGCATGTTTAAAAACGAATTTGATCGCGGTGATCGTTTTGCTACTATTGCCTTAACCTTAAGTTAATGAAAATCGATTTAGCAAAACCGAAAAAAGTACACTTTATTGGTGTGGGCGGTATCGGCACCTCAGCTCTGGCTCGGATGTTTTTGCTTCAAGGCAAACAGGTCAGTGGCTCTGATCGGGATGAATCAGAAATTACGAAAGAATTAGCCAAAGAAGGAGTAAAAATTTCTATCGGGCAAAAAGCTGAAAATATTCAAAAGAGCATTGAATTGGTGATTTATACGATTGCTATTCCCGATGACAATCCAGAACTGGTGAGAGCTCGAGAATTAGGTATTGAGTGTGTGACGTATCCGCAAGCCCTCGGCGCCCTTTCTGAAGAAAAATATACTATTGCTGTTTCAGGTACTCACGGTAAAACCACCACCACCGCCATGATTGCTAAAATTTTAATAGATGGCAAAAAAGATCCGACGGTCGTGGTGGGGAGTTTGATGAAGGGCACTAATTTCATCGCCGGCAAAAGTAAATATTTAGTAGCCGAAGCCTGCGAATATAAACGTTCTTTTCTTAATCTTTCACCTAAAATTTTAGTTATTACCAATATTGATGACGATCACCTTGATTATTACAAGGATATTGAAGATATAAAATCTGCATTTCGTGAACTTGCCCTGAAGGTTCCTAAAAACGGTTATGTGGTTTGTGATTTAGAACAGCCACATATTGCCGATGTGGTAAAAAATCTTGAATCCACAATCATTGATTATGAATTATTTGAAGATCAAAATCTTAATTTAAAAATTCCTGGCGAGCACAACATTGCCAATGCTGGAGCGGCTCTCGCTGTAGCTGACATCCTTACTATTTCTCGTAAACAAGCTGAAAAATCACTTGAAGAATTTAGTGGTACATGGCGACGGTCAGAATTTAAAGGAGCATTGTCAAATGGAGCTCAAATTTATGATGACTATGCTCATCATCCGACGGAAATAAAAGCCACCCTCAAAGGCTTTCGGGAAATGCTCAATGGAAAAAATCTCACCGTGGTTTTTCAACCCCATCTATACAGTCGAACAAAGCATCATCTGACTCATTTTGGTGAAGTGTTTACGGATGCCGACACGGTTATTCTGGCTCCCATTTATCCAGCCCGGGAACCCCATGATCCATCAATTTCATCTGATATGGTGGCTGAGAGAATTCGGACTCACGGTGTGACAGCCATGAGTATGCCAAGTTTTGACGCCATTGAAAATCATCTTCGCCAGTCTCTTAACTCATCTGGCGACGTGTTAATTACTATGGGAGCGGGTGATGTCTATAAGATTGCTGAAAATCTGTTATACTATTCGAATGTCAAGAAATAAACTTAACCTCATTCTCGGAATTATCATCGCTGCCATGCCATTTCTTGGTTTTCCGCCGGTGTGGAAAACATTTTTTTACGTTGTGGCCGGCGTCGGTCTTATTGTTAATGCTTTTATTCGCCATGTTCGGAGGAGGTCGCTTCAACAACCACCAGATGAGAACGTCTATCAGGGAGAATAGTCATGACCAAGAAACAGGAGCAAAAATTATTTATTCTCGTCATCATCGGTGCCTTTTGCGTTTTACTTTATTCCTTCATCATCCCTTTCTTTACTCGTGATGTGTACGAACCGCTCGTGGTTAAAAGTGAAGAAGTAACTCCGACCTTGACTCCAGATGTATTAGGAGATATTCGAGAACCTGAAGTCATTCATATTCCAACTCCAACTCCGGTTCGATCGGTATACATGACTAGTTGTGCCGCGGCGACCCCGTCCTTTCGCCAACATCTAACCAAACTCATCGATGAAACCGAGCTTAACGCCATTGTGATAGATATTAAAGATTACACCGGTCGGCTTTCATATATTCCTGACGAACCCTCACTCCAACCTTTTCTGTCAAACCGTTGCTACGCCGCTGACATGAAAGCCTTTATAAAAACCCTCCATGAGAAAAATATTTATGTCATCGGTCGAGTCACGGTTTTCCAAGATCCGTATTTTTCAACCCTCCATCCAGAATTTGCGGTCAAACGAGCGAGTGATGGGGAAATCTGGAAAGATAAAAAAGGTTTAAGTTATCTTGATCCTGGTTCACAAGCGGCTTGGGATCATACAGTTGCTATTGCTACCTCGTCATATGCTATTGGTTTTGATGAAATAAATTTTGATTATATTCGCTTTCCATCTGACGGGAATATGTCTGATATCAGTTTTCCGTATAGCAATGGAAAAAGTAAACAAGTTGTCCTTGAATCTTTTTTCTCCTATCTTCATGACAAAATGACTGAAGCCGGGATTGTCACCTCAGCTGATCTTTTTGGTATGACCACAACCAATGTTGATGATTTAAATATTGGCCAAGTTTTGGAGCGAACCTTGCCGTATTTTGACTATGTGGCTCCGATGGTTTACCCGTCCCATTATCCGCCGCGGTTTAATGGCTGGCCAAATCCTAACTTGGTGGTCTATGATCTTATTCATTTTGTGATGAAGCGGGGCGTGGAAAGAACGGTGGCTACCACGACGGTTGTGGAAACATTTAGCGGGGAAAGAATAGGTACATCAACCCCTGCACTTTATACCAAACCGGCGTGGAGTAAGTATAAATTGCGCCCCTGGATTCAGGATTTTGATTATGGTGGTAACTATGGTCCGAAAGAAGTTCGAGATCAAATTCAAGCGACCTATGATGTCGGTCTTGATAGTTGGATGCTCTGGGATCCTGCTAATCGATACACCCGTGAGGCTTTACTTGATGAGCCTATTGCATCTTCAACGAGTTCAGGCATATAATGGGGTCTGACATAGAATGGAGGCAGTATGAACACGAAGTTTTTCTCGCATCGGGCAAATCAACCATTACCAGTTCTCAGAACTCCCGGTCTAACCATTGGGCCAGTCGAGCTTATTGAAGGTAATAGTCTTGAAGAGTTGCACACAAAACGTAGAGAAATGATCAAGATGTTGATTGGGCTTGGGGAAATTAAAGATGAAACTGAAATGCCTCGAATGCATATTCTTGCTACAGGGTCGGCAGCGTAACGCCGACTTTTTATTTGCCTAAAAATAGGGTATAATAAGCCATCATTTTCTCTTATGGACGAGGATCGTATTACATATTTCGCCGAAACGGATTCCCGAAATAAACGAGTACCTTTCGGTATCAAAGCGTCTGATCGTTCCCGGCACATGTATGTGATCGGGAAGACGGGTATGGGTAAATCGACACTCCTTGAAAATATGGCAGTTCAGGATATTAAAAATGGTGAAGGTATGGCCTTCATTGATCCACACGGCAAAACCGCTGAGCTTCTCCTTGATTATATTCCTCAAGAGCGAATCAAAGATGTGCTGTATTTTGCGCCGTTTGATCTGGATTTTCCGGTTTCATTTAACGTTATGGAAGATGTTGGTCACGATAAGCGACATTTGGTGGCCAATGGTCTTATGAGTGCGTTTAAGAAAATTTGGGTTGATGCCTGGTCAGCCCGCATGGAATATATTCTCAATAATATTTTGTTAGCGCTTCTTGAATACCCTGATGCGACCTTGATTGGGGTGAATCGAATGTTGGCAGATAAAGAATATCGAAAAAAAGTGGTGGAAAATATTACTGATCCATCAGTGAAAGCCTTTTGGACAGATGAATTTTCCAAATACGGTGATCGTTATATGCAGGAAGCCGGCGCGGCCATTCAAAACAAAATTGGTCAATTCGTTTCTAATCCCTTGGTGCGAAATATTATTGGTCAGCCAAAATCAACCTTTGATCTTCGCCAGCTCATGGATCAAAAAAAGATTCTCATCATCAACCTCTCGAAGGGCCGAGTTGGTGAAGCCAATGCTAATTTGCTTGGTTCCATGCTCATTACCAAAATTTATCTCGGGGCGATGAGTCGAGCTGATGCTTCACCGGGATTATTGAAACGGTTACCCTCTTTTTATCTTTATGTGGATGAATTTCAATCATTTGCCAATGAATCATTCGCTGATATTCTCTCCGAGGCTCGAAAATATAAGTTAGCGCTGACCATTGCTCATCAATACATCGAACAAATGAGTGATGAAGTCCGAGCGGCTGTGTTTGGCAACGTTGGAACCATGGGAATTTTCCGCGTTGGGGCGTATGATGCTGAAGTTTTGGAAAAAGAATTTGCTCCGGTTTTCACGCAGGAAGATCTGGTTAATCTTGGCCGCTATCAAACCTACCTCAAGCTCATGATTGATGGAGTCACGTCTCAACCTTTTTCTGCCACTTCCTTGCCACCAATCGAATTACCCCTCGTGTCATTTAAGGAAGATATTATTAAATCATCTCGGGCTCAATTTGCTCGACCCCGAGTTCAGGTTGAAGAGGCGATCAAAAAGTGGCATGAACCAATTGAAAGTCCTAATCCGAAGCGATTAGAATCTCGTCCTCCCATGAGAGATCAACCAAGACAAGAACGCCCTTTACAACCTCGAGAACCAATTCAACCACGACCTGTGCAAAATGAAAATGAATTGCGAAAGGTAATTTCTCAAAGTTACATCAAAAACACTCCAATGGATGTGAGAAGACCATCAGAAAGAAGGGAAGAGGAAAAAAAAGAAGATCGAAAGCCAGAGCAAAAACCTGACCAGAAAAAACCAACCCAGCAAAATGTTTCAGCTTTGCGTGACGCATTAGCTGCCGTGTTGAAAGACCAACCACCAACACCCCGAAAACCAATTCAACCACCGACGAAAGACATTCCTCGAGAAGCCCCAAGAGAAATACCAAAAAAAGAAGAAACTCCGCCCCAAAAACCGCCTGAACCGAAAAAACCAGAACAAGCAAGCTATGTACCACCTGAGCCGCGGGAGGTACCGGAGGATATTCTTAAAAAAATTTTAGAAATTGAACAATGAAAAAAATTCTGATTTTCTCTGTCGCTCATCATCCATTTATTGGCGGTGCCGAAATCGCAGTCAAAGAAATTACTGACCGACTGCCTGAGTATGAGTTTGATATGGTCACCCTTAATCTTGATGGCAAGCAACTGCCTCAAGAAAAAGTGGGAAATGTTATGGTCTATCGAATTGGCGGCAGAGGCAGAATTCACAAACTACTCTTTCCCTTTTCAGCTTCTCGGTTTGCCGTAACTCTTCATAAGACTCGTAATTATGATGCAATCTGGAGTATTATGGCCAGTTTTTCTGGTTTTGCTGCTTTGTTTTTCAAAAAGAAATATCCGGCCGTATCTTTTATTTTAACGCTCCAGGAAGGGGATCCGTTATACTACATTAAATATAAAGTTTGGCTTGCGTACATCTGGTTTAAGCAAATTTTCACCCGAGCAGATAAAGTTCAAGCGATTTCAACATACCTAGCCAAGTTTGCTAAAGATATGGGAGCGACTGCACCTACGATTGTTATTCCAAATGGTGTTGATATTAGTCATTTCTCGGCTCGATTTACCGATGCTGAACTTCAGTCGATGATCAATCAGCTTCAGAAAAAACCTGGCGACATTTTTCTTATCACGACATCCCGCTTGGTTGAAAAAAATGCCATCGATGACATTATTCGGGCTTTAAGTTATTTACCGACCGAAGTAAAACTGTTGGTGCTCGGTGAGGGGCACCTCAGGAGAAAACTTCAAAGATTGGCTCGAGGTCTTGGGGTCAGTGATCGAATACTTTTTTTGGGCCAAGTGCCCCATGAACAATTGCCAGCCTATTTAGCAGTTTCAGATATTTACGTTCGACCATCGTTATCTGAAGGTATGGGCAATTCATTTATTGAGGCTATGGCCGTGGGACTTCCGGTGATTGCCACTCCGGTCGGTGGGATTATCGATTTTGTGAGAGACCCGGCAGATTATCCAGGCCAAGCCACGGGCTTATTTTGTAATGTCCAAGATCCGGAAAGTATTGTTCAGAAAGTTATTGAAATCATGGGAAATCAAGAAATGCGTCACCATATCGTGAGTAATGCTCGAAAAATGGTGGAGGAGAAATATAGTTGGGATCTTATTGCCGACAAAATGCGAAAGGAAATATTTAATTGAGATGTCTCTTGGTGATATAACAATACCGTAGTAATATTATTGATATGTATGAAGAAACAAAAAAGCCATATCATGGTGAAGAACAGCCATTAGATTTATTATTTGAGCAGTTAGAAGTTGCAGATCAGGCTACGATTAAGGAGGATATCCTTAATAATGTTCGTGGAGGTGATAATCTTGGGGTTATTAAAGACAAGCTAGATGCTCTTAGTTTCATGAGAAATTTTAGAGCTTATGCAGAACTTAAAAGAGACGTGCAGGAGGGTAAAATAAAAGGAAATCCAGATGAAGCTCTTGAATATGATAGGAAAAAACTTATTAGCAACCTTCAGCTATATCTTGATAAAGCAGAATAAGTAAAATTTTTAACTAAGAGAAAACCCCGACAATGTCGGGGTTTTTGCAATTCACAATGCCAGCTCGTTTTACTCAACGTAGCAGATTTGCTGCCACAAATGGATGTATTCGCTCGTGGTGATGAGCCCCTCCCTCTGGCAATGTTTCACCCAGGAAGTGAGCTCTTCGCGCCGGCGTTCCGTATCCCAGTGGTCGAGGTTGATCTTGCCATCTACGATCCTAACATCACAATCAAAGGGGATGAAAGAATGCAGGGTGTCGAGCAGCTCGGCCAGGTTGGTTGGCATGAAGTTGCACGGGATGACGTCCCGCCAACTCAGTTCATAGTCGAACTTGTAACCGTTCTTGACGTCACGATCAGTCAAAGTTGTGCTCATATGAGCTCCTTCTAAAAATTGTTTCAAGATCTTTATACCATTTCTATTATATCATATTATAATAAAAAGTCAATGAACCGTAGAAATTTAGGTCAAACTGCGCTAGGATGTACTCATGCGTATTTTACTGACGACGGGCATATTTAGGCCGGAATTGGGCGGTCCAGCCACCTATACCGCCGAACTCGCGAAACGTTTAAAGACCGCTGGACATACCGTGGCCGTTATTACCTATTCCAATAAAGGGGTATTTTCACTTGATGCTGAGTATCAATTTCCCATTATGAGAATCATTCGAGGGAATAAAATCTGGAATTATATCCGGTATTTTTTTGCTGTCTTAGCTTACGCTCCCCACTATGACTTTATCTATAGTCTTGATTGGTTTTCTGCTGGTATTCCGGTGATGTGGGCGGCGAAATTTCGAGGGAAAAAATATATTGTTCGGGTTGGTGGTGGCTACATTTGGGAAAAATACCTGGCTCAAGGTAAACCGCCAATGTCCTTGAAGGCATTTTATGAGAAGAAATTATATCGACGATACCCACTTATGTATCTCTTGATCAAGAAAGTGTTGCGAAATGCTTCCGAAATCATTTTTAATTCTGACGATCAGAGAGAATTATATCAAAAGCATTACAAATTAAATCCAGAAAAACTTCACACCATTTTTAATCCTGTGCCAGAGCATCGATTTGGTACTTTGTTAAAAACTCACCATCGACCCCAAGCTCGGGATAAAGAAATTGTTTTTGCCGGTCGGTTCATTAAAATGAAAAATGTTGAATCTTTGGTTCGAGCTTTTGCCGAACTTAAAGATCACTCATTCACTCTGCTTTTAATTGGCGAGGGACCACTTGAAGAGATTTTAAGAAAATTGGTCATTGAGCTAAAACTTCGGGAGCGAGTGACCTTCATGGCCCCATTATCCCAGGCTGATTTATATCGCCGAATTGCCAATTGTTACTACGTGGTGATTCCCAGTTGGACGGATGTCTCGCCAAATCAGGCGTATGAGTGTTTGGCGATTGGAATTCCTTTTCTTATATCGAAAGAAAATTATTTAAGTATTTCTGAGCAATTACCGGTTAAAATTGATCCTGGATCGGTCGCTGATATTGCCGAAAAAATGAATTCACTTTCAGACTTCAAAAATTATGTTCAGTTTGTTGAACAGCAGCGAGCCATAACATTTCATCACACTTGGAATGAGGTGCTCAGAGATCATATGAGGATTTTTAAACAAGTTTCCTAATATTTTTTAGATATGAATGTCATTATGATTGGAACAGATAGGAAGATATTTGAAAACGGCAGCACCGTCAGATTGCGCATGGCTGATTACGGAAAAATATGTGACGAGCTCCATATCATTGTTTTTTCTCGCGGATCTCAAAAATATGTTTCCCAACAGATTGCCCAAAATGTTTGGATTTACCCAACTGAATCTCTCTCACCATTGACCTACATTTCTCGGGCAGTTCGCCTTGTTAAAAAAATTATGTCCGATCGACAGTTTGATCCATGGTCAACCGTGATCAGTTGCCAAGACCCATTTGAAACAGGGCTCGCTGGCCTTCGTCTTAAAAAACAACTTGGTCTGAAATTACATATTCAAATTCATACTGATTTTCTCAGTCCTCATTTTCGAAGTAATTTCCTAAACTGGATTCGAGTGCGTATAGCTAAGAAAATTTTACCTCAGGCTGATGCCATTCGTGTGGTGTCAAAGCGAATTCGACACTCGCTCTCAATTTTTTCTTTACTAGCCGAAAAAATTGATGTTTTGCCAATCTATACTGATCCTCACGTTTTCTCACAAGAGCCGGCAAAAAGCCTCACAGACACCTATCCGCAATTTAATTTTATTATTCTCATCGCCTCGCGCTTAACAAAAGAAAAAGATCTTAAAACCGCCCTTGAGGCATTTCAATCTGTCGTTGGGCAATATCCAAAAACTGGATTAGTGATTGTGGGTGATGGACCTCAAAAGTTAGCCTTGCAAAGATGGGTAAGCAAGCGTGGTCTGGAAAAATCAGTAGTGTTTGAACCCTGGCAAAAAGATCTTAGTGCATATTTTAAAACCTGCTCAGCGTTTTTGCTTACCTCGCGCTATGAAGGTTATGGTCTGACGCTCGCTGAAGCAGGATTGGCTGGGGCAGCAATTGTGACCACCGATGTTGGAATAGTGGGCGAAATTCTTCAAAATAAAAAAAATGCTTTAGTCTGTCCGGTGGGAGATAGTCATTGCCTGACCAAGCATTTATCAGAGCTTATAAGAAATAATGGACTCCGGCTGCAGTTGAAAACGGCCGTGGTTGAAGACATGCGTCAGGCTATAATTCCTGATCACGAAATGTATTTGAAATTATATAAACAATCACTCCAAAAAGCTCTGGTATGAAAATCCTTATTGTCACTCAAAAAGTCGATAAAGATGATGATGTCCTTGGTTTTTTTCATCGTTGGCTCGAAGAATTTGCCAAACTCACGACTGCGCTGACGGTCATATCCCTTGAACAAGGGGCTTATTCACTGCCGCCCCATGTCAAAGTTTTTTCCTTAGGAAAAGAAAGAGGGAAATCAAAGATAAAATATATTTTTAACTTTTATAAATATATTTGGCAAGAGCGAAAATCATATAATATGGTTTTTGTTCATATGAATCCGATCTATATTGTGCTCGGTGGCATTTTTTGGAAATTAATGGGGAAGAAAATTGCTCTGTGGTATACCCACCGCCAGGTTGATATGAAATTAAGGCTTGCAGCTTGGGGCGCCGATATTATTTTTTCATCCGCCAAAGAAAGTTTCCGCTTACCAAGTAAAAAACTCCATATTGTTGGCCACGGCATTGATACTGAAGTTTTTGCCCCTCGAGAAAAAGCACCCCATGAGATTTTTTCGATTCTCCATGTTGGGCGGATTACTAAAATAAAAAACTGCGATATTTTAATTAAAGCTGCTGCGCTGGTGGCGAAAAAAACTCAAAAGCCATTTAAAATAACTTTTATTGGTAAAACTGCCCAACCAGAAGATGTAGCATATGAGCAGGAATTGAAAAAATTAATCACCGACCTTGGGGTTCGGCACCAGGTTGAATTTGTTGGCAGTATCCCAAACCGAAGTCTGCCCCATGAATACCATGAAGCTGATATTACCGTAAACCTGACGCCGACTGGTGGTATTGATAAAGCTGTCCTCGAATCATTTTCGACAGGAACGCCAGCCTTAGTAACTAATGAAGCTTTTGCTGAATTTTTAGGTGACGATAAGCAATTGTTGGTAAAATACCAAGATCCTGAAGATCTGGCTGATAAAATTACTGCTTTAATGAATCATGACACATCAGCACTTACTACTCGTTTAGGAGAGAAAGTCAGACAAAAATACTCTGTGACCAAACTTATTCCGACCCTCATAAACGAGATGAAAAGTCTTTTATGAAAATCTGCTTTTTCGGTATTTACAATCCTGATTATTCTCGCAATCGAGTTCTCCTCACCGGATTAAGAATGTCTGGACATATGGTCACGGAGTGTCGAGTTGATCCAAAAGTTTTTTCAGGGTTTTCAAAATATTGGCAATTGTTTAAGCAGGGGCGGGAGATAAAGAAGCAAAAACCAGATCTGGTTATTGTCGGCTTTCCCGGTCAGACGGTTGTCTGGGTAGCTCGAATGCTTTTCGGTAAAAAAATTGTTTTTGATGCATTTTTATCGCTCTACGATTCTAATGTTTTTGATCGAAAACTCTATCATAAATATTCTTTTCGAGCGTTTCGTGATTGGTTTTTTGATTGGTTAAGTTGCACCGTATCGCAAATTGTTCTCCTTGATACTTTTGAGCATATAAAATATTTTGAAAAAACTTTTCGCATTTCTCAGAAAAAAATGATTCGGGTATTTGTTGGCTCTGATTATCGCTATAACCCTACCCAAAAATCTCATAGTGACATTTTGCAGGTTCATTTTCATGGCAGTTATATTCCACTTCACGGTATTGAGTATATTATTGAAGCGGCCCGGCTTCTTGAAGACGAAAAAATCCATTTTACCATCATTGGCGAAGGGCAGGAATCGAGCCGAATCAAAGAAATCATTACACTTCATCCTCCCAAAAATATTACCTTTAAAAAATCTGTGCCGTCATCAGAATTGCCTCAACATATTGCCGCGGCTGATGTGTGTCTCGGGATTTTTGGCCAGACCCCAAAGGCTGATCGGGTCATTCCAAATAAAATCTTTGAAGCTCTGGCTCTTAAAAAACCAATTGTGACGGGAGAATCTCAGGCCGTCCATGAATTGCTCAAGGACGGAGAAACTGTTATTCTGGGCCGAAGAGCGGATGCCAAAGATTTGGCTCAAAAGATCCGTTTTTTACGGGCTCAACCAGAACTTCGAGACAACATTGCTGAAGCTGGACACAAGCTTTTTTTGGAGAATCTGACGCCCCAAAAGCTGGTGTCAAAACTAATGAATGATATTCATGTTTTACTTTTCTCACAGTCCTCATAGAAATTTTCCTACTCATACTATTGACTATGATGGGTATTGGAAAGATCGGGGATTTTCAATAAACAAAAAACTCAAGGAGCGAGAAGTGATTATGTTGGAGCATATTTCAAAAGGCTCGCGGGTGCTCGATATTGGCTGTGGCAATTCATTGTTGCCGTTGAAACTCAAGGAAAAAGGTTGCACGGTGTCAGTCGCCGACATCTCTTCAATTGTCTTGGCAGAATTTAAAAAACATGGCCTTGGTACCTTACAGCTTGATCTTGAAAAAACCGAGACTCTTAAACTCGCTTCATCATATGATTACATTATTTTAAGCGAAGTTCTTGAGCATACCCGGAATCCTGAAGAAATTCTTTTAACCCTAAAACCATATACCGCCAATTTTATTTTAACCGTACCAAACAGTGCCTTTTATCGGTACCGACTGCATCTTCTGTTTACCGGAAGATTTTTGCGTCAGTGGGTTCATCACCCCAGCGAGCATCTTCGGTATTGGTCTCACACTGATTTTCTCGATTGGTTGCAGGCTCTTGGTTTTTCGGTCTCAAAGAGTGTGGCTTCAAACGGTCTTGATATTTTTGGTCTGAAATTTTTTCAATATTTCCCTAATCTTTTTGGGCATCAAATATGTTACTTCGTTAACTCCGCCTTGGCGCGAGTAAAAGTCTGATTATTCTGTATGAAAGTTGCCTACATTGCCCACAATAGAATTCCAACCGAAAAAGCTCACGGCATTCAAATCATGAATACCTGCTCTGCGCTTGCCAAACATGGGGCAGAGGTAGAACTGGTGATTCCGACTCGTCGCAACCATATTAAAGTGGATTCATTTGTCTATTACGGAATTGAAAAAAATTTCACGATTAAAAAATTATTTTCATTCGATCTTATTCGTTACGGTTCACTCGGCTATCGAATCCAGCACTTTTCTTTCATCATATCCACTATTCTCTATGGTCTTCGCACTCGAGCTGATATTTATTACTCTCGAGATGAGACGGCACTTTTATTTTTGCGCTGGATTGGTAAACGAGTAGTGTGGGAAACCCATGAGGGCCGATATAATCCGAGTACCCGACTGCTCATAAAACGAGTTGCCGGTATTGTAGGTATTACCAAAGGTCTTAAAGATTTTTACCAAGAAAAGGGCGTGCCTGAGCAGAAAATAGTTGTGGCTCACGACGCAGTGGATATTTCTCAATTCAATCTCCCTCTTTCACCACAAGAGGCGCGAGCTAAAGTTGGCTTGCCTCTTAATAAAAAAATTGTTACGTATACCGGAAGTTTATATCTTTATAAATGGAAAGGGGTAGATGTGTTGCTTGAAGCGGCATCTTATTTTGGTAAAGAATATGTTTTTGTGTTGGTTGGTGGTAATGAAAAAGAAATTGCCCATATTAAAGAAAAGTATCAAAATAAAAACATTATGCCCGTTGGACATCGGCCTCACAAAGATATTCCTTTCTATCTTAAAGCCTCGGATGTTTTAGTTATTCCAAACAAAAAAGGGGATATCATTTCTGAGCGCTTTACTTCTCCAATGAAATTATTTGAATATATGGCCAGCGGCGTTCCTATTGTCGCTTCAAAACTGCCATCAATCGAAGAAGTGCTTTCAACTCGAAATGCCGCTTTGGTGCCCCCAAATGATCCCGGAGCTTTAGCCTACGGAATTAAGCGTTTAGCCACCGATCACGACTATACGCTGAAACTCCGCACTCAAGCCTTTGACGATGTACGTCATTATACCTGGGAACGTCGGGCCCAAACCATTTATTCTTTTCTTCACTCATGTATTTCATAAATAAAATTTTATCTGATTTGAAACTGGCCTGGATTTGTGGAGCAGATGGAGGGTCAAAAGTAAAAATAATTGCTGCCGGATTTATATTTCCACTTAAAAGACTATTGAAATTAAAAAGGCCCCAGGCAATTCATATTCGTTTGAAAATGCAGGGTAAAGAATTTTCTTTTTACCTCACCGATGGCTCTGATTTGGCGGTGTTGAAAGAAGTTTTTCTTGACGAAGAATATAAAAAAGCGAGTGGTCAACAGCCGCACATTATTTTCGATATCGGCAGTCATGTTGGTTCAGCCGCACTCTATTTTTATATTCTCTTCCCGCAGGCAAAAATATTTGCTTTCGAACCTGATCCAATCACTTTTGAAAAATTGAAGCGAAACGTTCAGCAATTTCCTGCTATTGTTCCTGTTCACTCGGCCCTTGGAAATAAAGATGGAATGCAGGAGTTTTTTGTGTATCCTGGTAGTAGTATTTCCTCGTCACTTATAAAAAGGCAACAGAGTCAGTCGGCAGTTATGGTTCCAACTTCAACGATAGAATCGGTGATGAAAAAATATTCTCTCTCGCATCTTGATTTTATAAAGTTTGATGTCGAGGGGGCAGAATATGAGTTGCTAGAAAAATATGTCCCTCACTTTAAACCAAAAAGCTTGATTGGTGAAGTTCATCTTGATCTTCTGTCAGTACCGGAAGAACAATTTCTTAAAATGTTTGAAGGGTATACAATTTCAAAACAGGTGATTAATGATCGACGTTATATTTTGTCTGCCACCCGACTATGAATATCCTTTTTATCACAAATAATCTTGGGCAAAAATCTGGCTGGGAACGATACTCAGCTGATTTGAGGGCGGCCCTTTCAAAAAAAGGTCACATTGTTTCGGTGGTATCCGAACCACTCCTCCCCGGACCCCTTCAATTTAAGCGACTATTTTTTCTGGCTCCATGGTATGCCTTTTTAATCTGGCGTAATCAAAAATCATTTAAGAATATAGACTGCATTCACTGTCTGGTTGAACCATATTCGTTTATAACTTTTTTCCTGGCTTTAGGATTGAGGAAAAAGTATTTTATTACTCTCCATGGTTCTTATGCGGTGAAACTGTTCAAAAATCCCCTTTTCCGATTTTTCCAAAAAATCGCTTATAAAAACGCTCATAAAATTATTTCAATAAGTAACTATACAAAACAGAGAGTTGAACATTTTATGAAACTTGAAAATATTGTGGTAATACCAAATGGAGTCTCCGAAAAGCTCCTTGTTTCTCAAGCTCGATCCAGTATCTCGTCTCACACTATATTAAATGTCGGCGCCCTTAAGGTGAGGAAGGGGCATATGATTGTTCTTGAAGCTTTAAAAAAAGTGAAAGAAAAAATTCCTGATATTGAATACATTGTTGTTGGAAAAGGTGATTCCGACTACACAGCGACCCTTGAGAAGTTTATTCACGATAATGGTCTTAATAATAATGTAAAAATACTGAGTGGAATTTCGGATCAGGAACTCAATTCGTTATACACCAAGGCCGGACTTTTTGTCCTCATGCCTCAAAGCGATGAATACAATTTTGAGGGTTTTGGTTTGGTGTATCTTGAAGCTAATGCTCGAGCAGTTCCCGCTCTTGGAGCTCGGAAGAGCGGAGCTGAGCAGGCCATTTCTGACGGGGTTAGTGGTTTTCTTATTGATCCAACCGATAGCGCTGGGTTGGCAGAAAAAATCATTGAGATGTTTACTCACGAAGAACTCTACAAAAAACTCTCAGCCGGGGCTCTCGGGTGGGCAAAAGCTCACACATGGGATACAATAATAGATCGTTACGAAGCACTTTACCTGTCATGATCATAAAAGACTTTTTATTTAAATTAAAAGAGGATCTTAAAAAACTCAGACATTATCCAGATGTAAATCTTGGTGAACATTACAATGTCGATTACGACGCGTATTGGCAGAAGCGCGACTACATGAAGGGCCTGCCCGGCCAGGGTAAACCAACGCTGCGCCCCTGGCCACGTCAGAGAGCCGAATTGCTTTCAAAAATGATTGAACCTGGATCTGTAGTTCTTGATATTGGCTGTGGCAATGGGGCTGTCCTTGATTATGTTAATCAGAAAATTGGGATTCGGGGGATTGGGGTTGATTTGGGCATTGAAATTTTGGGGCAAGCCAAAGGTTTAGGTTTGGAAACAATTGCGATGGACGTCACCGACATTTCTAAACTGAAAGATTTACCCGAAGTTGATTACATCATAGGTTTTGAAATCCTCGAGCATATGCCCACGCCTGAAGCTTTTCTCCATGAAGTTCGACGTAAAGCCCGCAGAGGATTATTCTTTTCTTTTCCTAACACTGGCTACTATCTTCATCGATTGCGTTTGGTAACCGGCCGGTTTCCCCTTCAATGGATAAATCACCCCGGCGAACATTTAAGATATTGGACAGTAAAAGATGTGAAGTGGTGGGTTCGATCAATGAACTTCAATCTTGATACGCTTATTGTCTATGAAGGGTTGCCGGGCTTGAACAAAATAATGCCAAAACTTTTTGGTCAGGGTTTGTTTTTTAAAATCACCAATAAAAAGTAGTAGTATTATTTATGAATATTGTTCGCTGGCCAATTAACCCAGAGCTTAAAAAAGAAACCGATGAACATTATCGGACGAAATTTGCCTTATCACTAAAAAATCGAGAGCCATTAGATATTGTGAGAGATATTACCTTTGACGGTGTTGCTCCAGATATTACTATTGCTGATGTTGAACGCTTTGTGCAATTTGTCAATGATAAACTGCTTGACGGTAAATTAAAAGGTACCGGCCTTGAAGTTGGTGCGGGCTGCGGATTTTTCAGTTCGCTTTTTGCCAAACAATCAAAGGTTGATCGAGTGTACGCGGTTGAGGTCTGTGAAAATATTGTTACAGAACTCATGCCAAAAATTGTTGAGTATGTCGCGGGTCAAAAACAAGACAAAGTAGTTGGCTGTATTGGCGAATTTGATCGGATTGAGCTTCAAAATAGTTCAATTGATTTTGTTTTTGATTTTTACTCGCTCCACCATTCAAATAACTTGGACATTACCTTAAAAGAAATTTTCAGAGTCTTAAGACCTGGTGGATTTATTTTTTGTTTTGATAAAACTCGAGCCAATAGTCTTACACTCGATGATCTTGATGATCTGTTGGAGAAAGAATATTCAGCCGAGGCTAAAAAAAGCATGGGCATTCCAGAGAATCAATTCCATAATCGTCGAATGAATGGCGAAAAAGAATACCGACTCAAAGATTGGCAACAGTCTTTCTCTCGAGCTGGATTTCATTCATTTTCCCATTATCACATTGCTCGGACCAATAGTGCTCGGCCGATTGTTCGAACTATCAAGAAGATAATTTCCAAATTCCCAATCCGAGTTCAAACTCTCCTGACCCGCTTTATTCGGGGGGAAGGTAATAAAAACAACCTTGAAGAATCTCACAAAATTTACACCTCACTCATTGAGCATTTTCCCAAAGAAATTTCTTTTATGATCGCCTGGAAGTAGCGAGACCTTCTCGAAGGAGCCGCCGGACTTTTATCTCAGCATTGTGCCATTCGTCAGCTGTATTGATATCAGCTTCATATTCTGAAGGATTCGGAATGATGTAAAGTTCAACGTGATCGCCGTAGAGATTTGGTTTATCTTCATATAAATTTTGAGGCTTGAGAACATAACCCAAATCGTTTCGAGCATAGCATTTTTGCGGAAATTCTTGACGACGGGTGATGATATGACGCAAAGGTGTTCCACCCCAGAGCGTGACTTTACCTTTAGGAGATTGGATAAGGGTCCAGTAGGGGGTGTGGTTGGCTGGCGTTTCATTTACTGCCACAACAGAATCAGATTTTTTCTTTTTGAAAATTTTAATCATGTCATCAATGTGAAATGATTGGCGAGTCGGGGAGGTGGGCAAAAGCAGGACCAAGGCATCAGCCTCGTATTCTTCATTTTCTTTCAACCATTCATAGGTGTGTTTGAGGATCGGTTCTACCCCAAGAGTATCTCCTGAAAGTTCTTCGGGGCGCAAAAAAGGTACTTCGGCTCCGTAACGCTTGGCAATTTTGGCAATTTCTGGACTGTCGGTTGAAACAATAACTCGATCAAGTCCGCTTTTTTTAGCTGACAGAATTGTCCAGGCAATGAGGGGTTTGCCGCAGAATTTTTTGATATTTTTAAGTGGGACACTTTTGGATCCGCCACGTGCTGGAATAACGCCAACAATCTTCATAATAGCTGCCATTATACATAAAAAAGAAAATCCTGCCACAGAGACAGGATGTTAAAACGTTACTTCAAATCAAGAATTTTTTCGGTTTGGTTGGTGTCAACCAAACGCCGGGCTTCGATGAATTGAGCCTCAGGAATGTTGCCAAAATTAATGGGTGCGCCATCGCTGCCGTGAAGCAGCTTAGTCGCATCATCAAGTTCAAGCACATAATTCAAGAGGGCTTTGTCAGGCACCGGTGTGCCATCAAGATTAAACTTAATTCCAAAATGTTGATTCAAAAGCAGCCTGACCCGTTCATTTCGAAACATTTCTGTTCCAAGATAAGCGGTGGCCACGAACATTTTGGTATTGACTGATTGTTTAGCGATTTCATACTCTGGACTATCGGGGGTGAGCCCGCGAGTCAGTGTTTCAATTTGCCACATCATAAATCGGACACTGGTTTGAAGATCATACAACTCTTCGTCAGGGTAACCCATAATCCAGGTGCAATTGGCATGGACGCCATGATGTTTGCAGTTGTGTACTGCGTTGATCATCGACGTCGGTACCTTAAAGCCGTCAATTTCGGTCAGACCTTTTTGGAGAATCTGACCACCCTTGCCCATGGATTCAAGAACCTTCGGGCTGGCACTTTCGGCTCCGAAGCCGATGTAAATGCAACCAGACTTAGCCATGGGTTCCAAGCGTCCGTCGGCTTCGTCCATTCTGGTGTGAGTTCCCCAACGAATATCGAGATCGCCGATAAATGTCGGCAATTCAAACATTCTTTTTTCATTAACGGCAAAGTTGTCGTCATTGAAACCGTGAAAATCAATTCCGTAGTTTTCAATATTATATTTCAGTTCTTTTCGAAGATGAGCCGCTGATCGAACCGTCCAATCTGTTTCACCGGTTGAACCGCGGAAACAGAATTTGCACTTGAATGGACAACCCCGACTTGAAACTGATGTTGATGACGAGTTCATCCCAAATGAGGTCGCAGAGCTGTTGTTGGCTGCTCTGCCCCACACGGGAGTTTTTAAATACCAGTCGAAAATAGGATTGTCGAAAGCATCACGATGCATGAGATCCCAAGCCTCAAGCGGCAAGGAGTCAAGATTAATCGGTCGATTACCGTGGTAGACATACCGACTTCGACCAGCCACATCAACTAAATGACAATGTTCATGATCAGGTGAAGGGAAGAGTTTGCCACCATACTCCTTGGTTCGTTTAATGTCGCGAGCCATGATGAGGACAACGTCGTCGCCTTCAGAATGACTGATCGCATCGAGTTCGGGAACCCAACCCTCTTGAAATAGTCCAGCTTTAACTTCTGTTGCCAATCCTCCACCACTCACTAAAAATGATTGCGGTGAAAGTTTTTTACAGATTCGAGCGACAATTTGTTGCCACCGAAGAGTCGTAATCATGCCGGAGAGACCAATAATGTCTGGCGCCCCGAGCAAAGTGAAATATTTTTCAATCAAGGTCTCGGCTTCTGCTTCAGACAGATGACGACCATTTGGCCGTTCGGCCGACACAGGAGCGGTGAGAACTTTGCCATCAAATAAAATACCGTTGGTATCAATTCGATAGGCATTCAAATCAATAAGTGAAACACCGGCACCAAATTCGCGCAGTCGAGCGGCCATGAGTCCCGGGCCTTGCGGCGCGGTGTTGGGCTTGGCTGATTCACGAAGTGGCATATTGATAAAGCAGATACTTACCCCGCGCAGTTCTTTGGAATCAAATGTTTCGACGAGTTTGCCAGGATGATGATGGTCATGCTTTCGATTTCGAGTAAATGAAACCTCAGGCAGAGCTGTGAGAGAAACAGGCATAGGAAAATCCTTTCTTTTGAAGTTGTGAAAGATCAAATCTCTAGAAACTATATAAGATCTCAGGGCTTTCGGCTAATTGACAAATCAAATATTTATGTTAATTTTACAGAGGATTTTCTTTGAAATTTTATCTCGCCAAGGCGAGATTCAAGAAAGGAGCTTTGATAATGCAAAAATTGAGCCTCAAGCCCAACGATTTATTTTCTTTGAAAGTCAAAAGTGCGCTCCTAACCGGCGCCGCTGGATTTTTTGGTGGGTATTTTGCTCGAGCCCTCTTGTCGGCTGGGGTCTCCTCACTCTACATTACTGATCGAAAAGAAGAAGTCATTAAAGATTTGGCTGATCAACTCAAAGAAGAATTCCCGGATGCTCTCATTTGTCCGGCCTGGGTAGATCAGTATGATCATCGAGATGTTGAGATTTTCACGAGAGGAGTCTCTTTAATAGATATCCTCGTCAACAACGCTTTTGATTTCAGTCAGGCCACCGGATTTAGTAACAACCCCAATGGTCGGATTGAAAAAATTGATTACGAGCAATTTGAAAAGTCCATGGACTCTGGTATTTACTGGCCACTCCAGTTGATTCAGATTTTTGGTAATAGGGCAAAAGAAAAAAAACGGCCACTCTCGGTCGTCAACATCGGTTCGATGTATTCGTTCGTGGCGCCGAACCCCAATCTGTACGAGGGGATGGAGTATGTGAATGCTCCGGGCTACAGCATGGCGAAAGCGGCCCTCATTGCCCAGACGCGGTACGTGGCGTCATTTATGGGGCCGATTGTTCGAGCCAACGCCATTTGCCCAGGAGCAATTCCGAATCGAGAGAAGCAAAGTAATAATTCGAAACAAAACGAAGATCCTACTTTCATGCAGCGCTTGATTGACCGAACGCTTTTGAAGCGAGTCGGTCATCCAAACGACTTAGTCGGCGCGCTCATTTATTTGGCCTCCGATGCGTCAAGTTACATGACTGGCCAGTCGATCATTATCGACGGCGGCTGGACGATCACTTAATTTATTTTCTTGAAATTAAAAAATTATCCTCAGCCTAAGGTTGAGGATTTTCTTTATTTAAAATATTTGACAAAATCATAATTTTATTATAATTTTCATCCAGATTTGGACTTTTACTTGAAAGGAGACTCATGAAAAAAGTTGACAGGGATGCGACGCTTCTGTATCGCTCATACGCTACGTTTGTCCAGGAATATGTGCCACAGTGGGTAAAAACTCGCATTCACGTTGTGGTGTTTGATTGGGATGGAGTTTTTACCAACAACACCGAACTCATTGGTATGTCGGGTGGCATTGGAAAATTCCGGAGTCACTACGATGGTCAGGGTGTTTCACTTTTGCGCGCTGCCGGCATTGAGGTAGCTATTGCTACCAATGAAAAAGATGAAAATGCCGCGGCGGCAAAATTTCTCGTCGACAAATGGAATAATTTACCATCAGCAAAAAGGCCAATTGAAGAAGGTGGTTGGGCAGAAGTAAAACTCTTTACGGGAGTGGGGCATGTGGCCAAGGAACAAGCGGTAAAGAAGTGGCTTGATGAAAGTGGTCATGTTTATAACGAATGTGTGGCAATGGGTGATGATCTTGTCGACCTGCCACTGCTCAACGAAGCAAGTGTTGCTGTTGTACCAATTTCGGCTTCGCGCGCAGCAAAAAAAGTAGCAAATTTTATCACCAAAAATCCTGCGGGCAATGGTGCAGTTCGTGATTTTGTGGATTTTTATTACAAAGTTTGTGGTCTCGATCAAACCAAAGTTTCGCCTTTTTGACAAAACCACACATCCGTGTGGTTTTTATATTTTTTCTTTAAACTTGAGCCTCGATCTGTTAGCCTAGAGCGAGACGTCCTTCACAACTTTAGCGAAAGGAGCCAGCGATGTCTGTCCAGATTGGTTCAAAACGAATTGGTGACGGGCATCCTTGCTACGTCATTGCCGAGATCGGTATTAATCACAATGGTTTCGTTGATAATGCGATTAAGATGATCGATGTCGCCGTAAAAGCCGGCGCTGATGCTGTTAAGTTTCAAAAGCGTACCATTGATGTCGTCTACACGTCCGAAGACATGGCTCGTAAGCGCCAGGTGCCGACGTTCAATGGCATTATGGAGCAGGCGATTAAGCGTAAGGTGTTATCACCCGGAGCCGTTCGTCGGCTTCAGGAATCCAACCACGAGGATACGACCAATGGCGACCTCAAGTACGCGCTTGAATTCACGACTGAAGAATACCAGATTATCGCCGCACATTGTCGCCATCGAGAAGTCGACTGGTTTGCGTCCCCTTGGGATGAAGACTCGGTCGATTTCTTGGAGCAGCTTAACGTGCGATGCCACAAAATTGCTTCGGCGAGCCTCACCGATCGAGGTCTTCTCGAACGAATCAAGAAGACCGGCAAGCCGGTGATTCTCTCGACCGGTATGAGCAAGATCGAAGAAATTCGCTGCGCCGTCAATATTCTCGGTAAGGACAATCTCATTCTCATGCATGCTGTGTCCATTTATCCAGCCAACGACAAGGATCTCAATCTTGAAGTCATCACGACTTTGAAGAAAGAGTTCCCGGGTGTACCGGTCGGGTATAGCGGACATGAGAAAGATATTCTGCCTTCGATCATCGCGGTGTCGATGGGCGCCTGTCTCGTCGAGCGTCACCTGACCCTCGATCGTCGGGACTGGGGCTCCGATCAAGCCTCGAGCATCGAACCGAAGGAACTCGCCGAAATGGTTGAAAGCATCCGGCGAGTGCCAATGATGCATGGCAGTCCAGTGAAAAACGTAGATCCGCGTGAAGTTGAAGTAATGAAGAAATTGCGCCGCAAGACCGATTACGGCGTTTAAAAAATATCCCGCTCCGGCGGGATTTTCATTTGCTCAAATCTCCTTTTATCTCTATTATTTGGAAATGCATTATAAGATAGCGGTTATTACCCCAAGCGATGCCAATGATATTTTGGGTGACACGATCATTGATGGCTTGGCTGATCTTATTTCTGAAAAAAAAGACCTAGAAGTCAGAATTCCGGCTGAAACAAAGTATGTTGTACCTAAAGAGTTAAAAAATTCTGTAGTTTCAACCAAAGAATTTATTGAATTTGCTCAAACTGCTGATCTTATTTTTCTTATTTGGGGCAAACGAAAACTCAACACCGAAATTGCGGAAAAAATAAACCGTTGGGATAAAACAATTTTTATTGATGGCGCTGAAGTGGGCAAAGATCGGCGCTATGATCCGGCGATGCAGAATATTATTATCCACGGTACATTTGGTGGCTATGGTCGGATTTATGATGATATGCACAAAAAGTGTGCGATGTATTTTAAGCGAGAGAAGCCATATCGAGCTGGAGTTAAGCCACTGCCGTTTGGGATAGAAAGAAAATACCAAGTGTATGACTCTTCAACAAAAAAAGATATTGATTTCTTCTGTGTGTTCGGTCAGGAAGAATTTCCAGCCCTCAGAAAACATGTGCGGGAAATAGTGCAAAATTTTTGCCAGAAAAATAATTTTACCTGCCACACCGAAAAAACCAAAACCAAAGAAGAATTTTATAAGCTCTCAGCTCGATCCAAGGTCGGTATTTCAGTTGGTGGTGGTGGCTACGACACAGCCAGATTTTGGGAAACACTTGGCAATAATGCTCTCTTAATTACCGAAAAAATAGATATCTTTGAACCTGATAGCTCTATTTTAGATTACGAGAGAGTTTTTGAATTTAATAATTTATACGATTTAGAATATTATCTAGAAAAAGTTGGTCATATTCTTAAAAATTTCTACAATCAAGATAATCTTCAGTTAGAATATGAGAAAATTCTAGCTAATCATTCATCTAAAGCCAGAGTAGAATATATATTTCATGAATTCTTTAAAAACTAGTCTTAAAAATTTTGCTCAAGATTTATGGTGGTCATTTCAACATGGTCCCAAAGATCAGGCAGAAAAAACCCGACAGCAAATTCTGAAAAATACTATTTCCTCGCTGCCACCACTTTTGGGTGAGGGTAGTACTCAGGTTTTTAGTGAATGGAATCGAAACCGACAAAAGTTAAGAAATGATTTACGGAAAAAAGATCCCCGAAATTTCCTGCGTTTTCCCGTGGTGCAATACACCATGTTCCATGAAAGCAAAAAGTCAGAATATGATTTCTTGAAGCAGCAGGGCTGGTGGGATAAATGGTCACAGGCCCTTACCGAAACAAGTACTGGCAATCCTCGGCCATATTCGTACGATAAAAGCACGAGTGGCAATTTAGTTCATACGGCCTATAACTTAGCTCGTTTTTTAACTACTTTCCCAACAGATATTTCAAAAATAAAAAGAGTGACAGAGTTTGGTGGGGGCTACGGGGCGATGGCCAGATTATTTTTTAATCTCGGATTTACGGGGGAGTATATTATTTATGATTTACCAGAATTTTCAGCCATTCAAAAATATTATCTTGATTCGCACAGTTTGCATTTGGTGCAGACAATTTCTGACCTTAAAGATTTACAGAAAGTTACTTCCGAACCACATTCACCGACACTGTTTATTGCGACCTGGTCAATTAGTGAATCACCAGTTGAACTTCGGGAGAAAATATTTAACCTCGTTACCAATTCTGATCTCTGGCTCATGGCCTATCAGCCAAAATTTGAAAACACGGATAATAAAAAATATTTTGAATCTTTCATAAAAAATCATCTAGAGATTTCTTGGAGGCAAGAAGCGATTAATCATCTTCCACATCAAACTTATATATTTGGTAAAAAGTAATGAAAAAAGATTGCGCCATTTTAATACCTTCCTGCGATGCTTACAACGATGTCTGGCCAGCCTTTTTCCATTTCTTTTTTAAATTCTGGCCAGATTGTCCATTTCCGGTTTACCTGATTACCGAAAAAATTATCTATCCCGACGAAAGGGTAAAAACTATTGCTCTGGGGAAAGATTTTGGCTGGGCTAATAATGTGACTCAAGCTTTAAAGCAAATTAATACTCCATATTTTGTCTATTTTCTTGAAGATGTATTTCTGTTGAAACCAGTTGAGACAGAAAGAATTTTGAAATTATTAGAAATTGCTAAAAGAGATTCGATTTCTTGTCTTCGATTATATCCATCACCTGGTCCTGATGCGCCGTATGAAAAAGAAAAAGAGCTTGGTGTGATTGCTCAAAATGCACCATACCGAGTTTCAACCATGACGGCTATCTGGAACACAGCTGCGTTTTTGCGAGTCCTTCGACCAAATGAAAATGCCTGGCAAATGGAATTGGACGGCACGAAGCGAGCGGCCCACATGAATGAATTATACGTGAGCGTGTATCGAAATAGCCCGGCAATTGATTATTATGCCACGGCGATTAAGCGTGGTCGCTGGTTTTATGATGCGGTCAAGATGTGTGAACGAGAGGGAATTATGATTGATAAAAATAAAAGACGAGTGGAAACCTACAGTCGGTACCTCGGCCGTAAATTCGGCTCATTACCGGGCATGAATATTTTTTACCGCGCATATTACAAAATAAAAAAGAAATATATACGGCCCCGTAAAAATGTGTTAAGCTGAGTCAAATTTTAAACGGGCACATGAAGAAGAAAAAAGCGCTAATTACAGGCATTACAGGCCAAGACGGATCATATCTCACCGAACTTCTCCTCGAAAAAGGCTATGAAGTGCATGGATTTATTCGCCGTTCGTCCACATTTAATACCTCCCGGATTGACCACCTTTTTCAAGATCCTCATGAGAAAAATAAAAGACTTATTCTTCACTACTCTGATCTTCTGGATTGGACTAGTCTTTTGCATTTGGTGAGTAATATCAGACCAGACGAAATTTATAATTTAGGCGCTCAAAGTCATGTGCGAGTGAGTTTTGATATGCCAGAATATACGGCCAACACCGCCGGACTCGGACCACTGCGAATTTTGGAGGCCGTAAGAATTTTAGGCAATGGCATAAAATTTTACCAAGCGTCGTCTTCGGAAATGTATGGCAAGGTGGTTGAAACTCCCCAAAAAGAAACGACACCATTTTATCCTCGATCGCCATATGCTTGTGCCAAAGTTTTTGGTTATTGGATCACTAAAAATTATCGTGAAAGCTACAATCTTTTCACTTGTAATGGCATTTTGTTTAATCATGAATCACCTCGTCGGGGTGAGACATTTGTGACTCGAAAAGTCACCCGCGGTTTGTCCCAAATTAAACTTGATGTCATTCCAAAATTATATTTAGGGAACCTCGATGCCAAGCGCGACTGGGGCTACGCTCAAGAATATGTGGAAGGGATGTGGCGGATGCTCCAGCATTCAAAACCAGACGATTATGTTTTAGCCACCGGTGAAACTCATACCGTCCGAGAATTTATTGAAGAGACAGCTAAAATTCTTGAGATTCCACTTGTTTGGAAAGGGAAGGGAATAAACGAAAAGGGGATTGATAAAAAGACCGGAAAAACTATTATTGAAATCGATCCTCGCTATTTCCGGCCAGCTGAAGTTGATCTTTTAGTTGGTGATGCATCAAAAGCTCGGAAGGTCTTAGGTTGGAAACCAAAAATCAAATTTAAGGATTTAGTGAAACTCATGACTGAAGCGGATTTTGAAAACGAAAAGCGGCACATCAGATAAGACTGTATGAAAATTAAGCTTATAAAATCTAGTTTTTACCATGAAGCCAAGACTAAAAAGTCGCTCATTGAATTTATTAAAAAGACTAAAGTTTTAAGTTTAAATGATGAGTGTCGAAAATTTGAAAAGGCATTTGCCAAAAAACAAGGCCGAAAATATGCTGTGTTTGTCTCGAGTGGTTCAAGTGCCAATTTGGTTCTGGTTCAGGCTTTGCTTAATTTGAAACGATTAAAACGAGGTGACAGAGTCGCAGTCTCAGCTCTCACCTGGTCAACAAATATGATGCCCTTGATTCAGCTTGGTTTAAAGCCAGTGGCCGTTGATGTGAGTTTAAAAACCTTAAATCCTGCCAGTAAAGATCTTGAAAAAGTCTCAAAAAAAGTCAAAGCTTTCTTTACCACCAATGTGTTGGGTTTTTGTGACGATCTAGAAAAAATCGAAAAATTGTGTGTAAGAAAGAAAATAATTTTCCTTGAGGACAATTGTGAGAGTTTGGGTTCACGGTATAAGAAAAGAAATTTGGGCAATTTTAGTTTAGCCTCAACTTTTTCGTTTTTTGTTGGTCATCATCTTTCGACGATTGAAGGTGGCATGATTTGTACTGATGATGAAGAGCTTTATCATATGCTCGTCATGGTCCGAGCTCATGGTTGGGACAGACAATTGACGCCCGAAGCTCGAGAGCGAATCAGGACCAAACACGATGTAGAAGAATTTTATGGCAATTACACTTTTTATTGTTTAGCGTTTAATGCCCGGCCGACTGAAATAAATGGCAAAATTGGTAATGAGCAAATAAAATATTGGAATGATATTGTTTGGCGTCGCGAAAAAAACTTTTTCGCTTTCCAAAAAGCCATAGAAAAAAATCCAGATTTTATTCCTCTTGAGGTAAATCATATGGATAAAGTTTCTAATTTTGCTGTGCCGGTGGTGGCAAAAGAGCCTGGAGTGATTGAAAAATATAAAAAGCGTTTCAAAGAGGCAGGAGTAGAAATCCGACCTGTGCTGGCTGGTAATATGACGCTCCAACCATTTTTTTCAGCTCACGTGCCTGAACGACACATTTGTCCAAACGCTGAATTAATTCATACCCAAGGTTTTTATTTTCCAAACAATCCTGAATTGACCGATCGGGAGGTTCAATATATGGTACGCTTATTACAGCCACATCCATGAAAAAAGATACCAAAATATACGTTGCTGGCCATACGGGGCTCGTTGGTGGAGCAACAGTTCGAAAGCTTCAAGCGATAGGTTATTCAAATCTTGTTTTGAGGACTCGCCAAGAACTCGATCTTCTTGATCATGACAAAGTTAAAAAATTCTTTCAGAAAGAAAAACCTGAATATGTCGTTTTAGCTGCAGCAAAAGTTGGCGGCATCAAAGCCAATATGACTTTCCCGGCTGATTTTTTGTACGAAAATCTGGTCATTCAAAATAATATTATCTGGTCAGCCTTTGAATCAGGTGTAAAAAAACTTTTATTTCTTGGCAGTTCATGTGTCTATCCGGCTCAAGCTCCACAACCAATTAAGGAAGAATATTTATTGACCGGGCCGCTTGAACCGACAAATGAAGGTTATGCTGTGGCCAAAATTGCGGGGATGAAATTATGTGAAAAAATATATGAACAACACAAACGAACATTTGTTTCTTGTATGCCCTGCAATATTTATGGTCCGGGCGATAATATAAATCCAGAAACTTCGCATGTTATTCCGGCCCTGGTTCGTCGGATGCATGAAGCTAAAGAAAAAGGCTTGAATGAAGTGGTGATTTGGGGCAGTGGTCAGGCTCGACGAGAATTTTTATTTGTTGACGATTTGGCTGATGCCCTGGTGTGGCTTTTGGTTAATTTTGAAGAGAAACAATTTATTAATGTCGGGGCGGGAACTGATGTTACAATTAGAGAATTAGCCGAACTCATCAAAGATGTTGTCGGTTTTAAAGGCGACCTTAGATTTGATTCAACAAAACCTGATGGTATGAAGCAAAAATTACTTGATGTCTCAAAACTCACGGCTCGGGGCTGGAAAGCTACAACAGATATAAAGTCTGGACTCGGAGAGTTTTATACCTGGTTTAAGACCAAAGTCTCATAACATGAAAAAGACTACCCTTTTTATTACCGTTTTTCATAGTTTTATTTCTAAAAATATTTTAAACACGGATGTATTTCGCATTATTCGGGAACAGCCAGACTTATATGTGGTGATGCTTGTTCCAAAAAATAAAGAAGAATTTTTCAAATCGGTATATCAAACGTCGCGCATTATTATCCATGGGATTGATACGGTTGATCTCATTCAAGATAAAAATATCAAACGGTTCTCGGCATTTTCTCACCTTCTCATGAAGTCTCATTATCTTTGGTATAAAAAAATCGAACGCTTAGATAAAAACCGAACCATTCGGGGCTACGTAAAATATTGGTTTGAAATTCTTTTCACAAAAATTTTTGGCAATCAACCCCGAGCCCGAAAACTGTATCGAAATTTATTTTTGAAACGAATCTCGGTTCCCGGTATTCGTGAAGCTTTTGATCAATATTCGCCGGATATGGTGTTTGCCACTGATGTTTTTGATGAAACTGATGTCTTGGTAATGCGCGAAGCCAAGGTACGAAAAACTCATCTGCTTGGGATGGTTCGTTCTTGGGACAATTGCTATAGCAAGGGTATTCTCCGCGTTATTCCGGACAAACTGATTGTTAATAATTATGAATTAAGAAAAGAGGCAATTGAACTCCATGATATGCCGGAAAATAGAATTGAAGTCACCGGGTTGCCGCAATACGATCAGTTTGTGAAATGGAAACGATCAAATCGAGAAGACTTCTGTCGAGAAACTGGTCTTGATCCTGATAAACGGATTGTGCTCTTTTCTCCGGCCGGAACTATTTTATCAGATACCGATAAAGATTTATGCGATATTTTTAAAGAAGCAATTGTGGCGGGTCAATTTTCTAAACCCGTTCAAATTCACGTTCGGAATCATCCTCATCATCCAGCCGATGTGAGCGTGTATGATCATGATCGAGATATTGTGGTGGAATATCCTGGTAAACGTTTCAGTGGTAATTTAAAAGAAACAGAATTAACTCAGCAAGATAGTCAGCACCTCGGAGATTCCCTTTATCACGCTGATGTCGTGGTATATGTGGCTACCACCCTTGGTCTTGATTCCCTCATCTTTGATAAACCCCAAATTATTATTGATTTTGATGGCTATCAACATAAGCCATATGCCAAAAGTGTGAAGCGCTATCATCATGAAGATCATATGAAAAAAATGATTGCCTGTGGTGGAGTGAATGTGGCCGAAAACGCTGACGACCTGGTTCGAGCAGTAAATGCTTATTTGGAAGACCCAACTCTTGATCGCGATGGTCGGAAAAAAATGGTTGATCAACAATTGGTTTATACCGACGGTAAATCGGGTATCCGCGTGGGGACAATTGTCGTAGATGAGATAAATAAGCTCATGATACACTGATGACCATGACTCACCGCGGCATTCAGCTTAAAGGTATTCTTCCGTCGTCTCGACTCGGGATTGTGTCGATGGATGATTCTATTCCATTTGAAACTCAGTCCGCGTGTCCAGGCTGTCTGACGAAGCTCACGACGCTTGTATCACTGACGAGTAAAAATCATTCACGAGTTATTCGAGTCGGGGTTTGTGAAAATTGTGGGTATATGGGTTATATCGATCGACCAACTCGAGATTGGATTGTCACCTTTTACGCCACTGATTGGGATAAAGAATTTATGCGAACACCTGATCAGATGAGAACTGATGTGAATATGCAAAAGGGTGGGGTGAAAGGGAGTCGATATGATGCTTTTAGTCTTCACGAAAAACTCCAGCTTGATAAAAATCGCCCAGTCTGTGACATTGGTTGTGGCTACGGTTTGGTTATGGAAAATTTACGACGAGTTGGTTTTACCAATGTGTACGGGGTAGAAAATTCACCGCACCGAGCTAATTTAGTTCGAGATGTTTTTAATCTCCCCGTTATTGAGGGCGATTTTGGCAGTGATAGCGTGGAGCAAGAACTAAAAGCCCACGCCCCATTTGGTCTCATGTTTTCTCATCACGTACTTGAACATGTTTATAATCCAAATGAAGTCATCGCTTCTATGGCTCGTCTCCAAAAAGAAGGCGATTATGCCATTTTTGCTTTACCGGATGTGGCAGGTGAACATATCAATTATGTCTCGCTGTATTTGCCGCATGTACATGGTTTTACCAAGGAATCACTCGAGGCCCTTTTTAATCGTCATGGTTATGAAGTGGTGGCAGACGCCTCACCAAATATTCTCAATCAAAATATTGCCTTTCGAAAAGTTTCAAATCCAAAACCTTATTTTCAAAAGAAATCGAATTATCTGGCCGAAGCTCGAGAACGGGTTAAAAAAGGCCTCGATCTCGATTCACTTCAACCAGGAACTTTGTATGAATTACGCTGGGATCAGCTCATTACCGAGAGAGATACTGCCCAAGCTACAGCTTTTGGCGAACCAAATCTTATCTCTCGGCTGAGCTGGATGGGTAAGCGTTTGATTGCCTACATAAAGTCCCGGATGTTAAAAAGATTCACTGCCCATTATATACTATTAGGAGAAGCCCTGGCTGAACCTCGAAGTACGGAAGGCGAATTTGAGATCCAATATGATAAAGCTATTAAATTATTTATAAAATAACATGATCACCTACTACAACCCAGAAGCCTTTAAAAAATTAAAACAAGATTCAAAAATTGCCCCTCATGGTTTTCGATACGGTTTTGTCACCGGAGTTTTTCATGAAGATGTCTACAAAGACCTTATCAAAACTTTTCCCGATGTGAAAAAATTCACACTAGTTGATAAGCAATCTGGCGGCGGCCATAAGCGTTTTTATGTTGGTCCAAGTTATTACAGTGGCAAAGATTGGGGTTCAACCAGGCATTTAAAAAATCTCCCGGCCGTGTGGAAGGGAGTGATCAGGGAGTCGGGGTCTCCAGAATTTGTGGCTATGGTTCAAGAGGCTACAGGAGTCAAATGTAATTCACTCTGTAATTTTGGATTTACGTATGGCAATGAAGGTTGTGTGCAAGGACCTCACATTGATGGTGCGGCTCGGCCTGATGACCCAAACCCAATTCACGCAACTATTGCTTGTCTCATGTATTTCAATGAACAACCAGGAGGATTTGGTGGTACCGAAGTCTACGACACCGATCGAACCACGGTCATTGCTCGAGTAGCTGATCTTCGAAACAGTTTCTTTTATTTTGAGCAGCATCCGGATTCATGGCACGGCTTTCCAAAAATGCCCGCGGGAGCTGATCGACGTTTGGTTAGTCTGTCTTTTAGTCAAGAACCAAAACCACTTTTAGTCACTGAGTCAGTTTTTCACCCACACTATCTTAAGACTCAATTGAAGAAAGCGGTGAAGAGGGTAGTACGACGATAGTCGGTTCTTTTAATCGTCTGAGAAATGTTAAGGACAGGATTGTGGTCAGGTATTTTGTCGTGACGATTGAAATGATAATGCCCAAGATTCCCCAAAAATGGATAAGGATAAACATCGTCCCCACATTAAAGAGGCTCGAACCCAGACTTAAAATATAACGTTCTCGCACGGCTTTTTTGGCGGTCAAAGCAGTTTCAGCTAAATTTCCGTAGAGGGGAATGAGTAGAGCGTAAATTTGCGAATAAATAACTGAATCGAGGTATTGAGGAAAAAGGATTTTGTAAATAAATGGGGCAAAAATAATATAGAGCACCGTCAGTGGTCCAAGGATAAGAAATGAGGTGAAAAATTTCTTTGGCACACTTCGCCTAATTTCCTCAACTGATCGATGAGAAAAATTCGGCATCGCTAGTGATGAAACCATTCCCACCATTCCTCTGACTTGTTTCGGGATAGCTACAGCAAATGAATAGATCGCCAATTCAATAGCGCCGATATAATGGAAAATAATGACTTTATCGAGCTGGGCAGAAATGTTCAGGAGGACATTAATGACACTTAAGTGTTTGCCAAAACCCAGCGCCCCATAATCGACACTGTGGAGATTAATGATGCGCGAAGCAATGCGTCGAAAATAAAAACTATTAAATAAAGTATTTGAAATGAAAAAGACGGCAACTATTAAAATTACATTGTCAGAAAAAAGTATGACGAGGAAGATGAGGACTGAGGTTGAGATATCTTTTATGAAACTGTAAAAAGTCGCTGTTCTAAATTCTCTTTTGCCCCCAAGATAAGCATTATAGAGTTCAAAACCCTTAAGAAATGGGGTAGTCAGGCCAATAATAACAAGTGAAGCGCCCAGGAGAACATTGCCGTTAACAAAGTAGTAAATAGCGGCACCAAGAGCAATAATGACCTGAAAAATGCTCCACTTTAGATTAAGGGCGAAGGCTTTAATCAAAGTGCCATCATAACCCCGAGCGACGGCTTGGACGATACCAACCCCAATTCCGGTGAGGCCTAAGGTACCAATAATACCGGAAAGTGAAAGAATGTATTTATAATTTCCGTAAGCTTCTTTGGGGAGGAGATTGGCAAAGGCAATTGCCAGGAGAAATGAAGCAACTGCTGCCAAGCCCTGACTTAAGGTCAACCAAAAACTACCCTTGAAAAGATAGACCATGTCTGTCTTGAAATATTTTTCGCTCCACCTTAAGAGGTTGTAGAACTGCTGTCGCCCATAGTTCATTGATCGTTATACTAGCATTTTAAGACCTTTTTGTGTATATTTGACCCATGAAGAATATCAATAAGTATCTGGTAGGTACGAGCATTCTCGGGCTTTTTATTACTCTTTTTCTCCCCCTTATTGTCGCTAGCAACTATTTTTTTCCTTTTATTACTGGTAAAAACTTTCTTTTTCGAGCCATTATTGAAATAGTTTTTGCGGCTTGGATCATTTTAGCAGCCACCGATAAATCATTTCGGCCACAACGTAATCTTCTTATCATGGCCTTCGCCGCTTTTGTGGCGATCATTGGCATCGCTGATCTTTTTGGGATTTATCCGTTCAAAAGTTTTTGGTCAAATTATGAACGAATGGAAGGGTGGGTAACGCTTGCTCATTTGTTCGCTTATTTTATTGTTTTGATTTCGGTATTTAAAACTCGACGACTGTGGTCTTGGTTTTTGAATACTTCTCTCGCGGTGAGTATTATTGTGAGCCTTCATGCCTTTCTTCAGTTAGCTGGACGAGCGGAAATTCATCAGGGTGGCGTTCGACTTGATGCCTCATTTGGTAATGCTACCTATTTGGCGGTATACATGCTCTTCCATATTTTCATTGTGGCGTACCTGATGCTGGCTCGGGATATGTTTCTTATTGTTCCAACTTTTCGCCAAGAACAGCAACGATTGCAAAAATTTATTATTGGTGGAATTCTCATGCTCGTTTACCTCACTATTCTTTATCACACGGCGACTCGAGGGGCGATTCTTGGTCTCATTGCGGGCGTTTTTGTTTCAGCCCTACTCATTTTCCTTTTCCAAAGAGGCTGGACCACTCTGAGAAAAGTTTCTCTCGGCTTTATTATCGGGACCATCGTTTTAATTGTCGGTTTTATTGCCGTCAAAGATAGTGCCTTTATAAAAAATAGTCAGGTGCTTTCTCGGTTTGCCTCAATTTCTCTGACGGAGACTACCACCACCTCTCGCGTCGCAATTTGGACCATGGCTCTTCAGGGTTTTACTGAACGACCAATTCTCGGCTGGGGTCAGGAAAATTTTAATTATGTTTTCAACGAGTATTACAATCCAAAATTATATAATCAAGAACAATGGTTTGATCGAACCCACAATGTGATTCTTGACTGGCTCATTGCCGGTGGAATTCTTGGTCTCGCTGCCTATCTTTTCTTCTATGGCGTAATTGTCTGGTATATTTGGAGGAAAAATCAAACGCTGCCTCTTTCGATTACCGAACGAAGTATTTTAACTGGGTTGCTCGTGGCTTATTTTGTTCACAATCTTTTCGTGTTCGATAACTTGATAAGTTACGTTCTCTTTATGATTGTTGCTGCATATGTTTACTTTAGGGTTGAACCACAACGTGAAGTTGTTGTTGCGCCACAAAAAAATATGTATGCCGCACCGGTAGTGCTCGTTGGTTTGGTTCTGGTGATGTACTTTGTGGTCATTCGGCCAATTCAAGCCAATACCACGCTTATTAGTGCGATGCAATCTGATAAGACCCTGCCGCAACGACTCGAACTTTTTAACAGAGTTATTGGGTACGGTACATTTGGGACCCCTGAAGCACTTGAGCAAATGATTAATATGGGAGATCAGTTAGCTAGTATCCCACAAATGGAGGGCCGAGATCAGTTTATTGAGACAACGCTGAAAGAAGCTCAACGCCAAATTGAAAGAACGCCAAAAGATGCTCGATATTATGTCTTGCTCGGTGTCATGCTCAATCATCATGGCCGAGGCGATCTTTCTTTGCCCTATCTTCAAAAAGCAGTTGAACTTTCACCGCAAAAGCAGACTATTCTCTTTGAACTTGGTGTGGCCCAGCTTCTTTCAAATAATCTTGATGCTGCTCTGGGGACATTTAAAAAAGCCTCAGAACTTGATCCAAGTTTCTCCGATGCGAAATTAATTTATGCTGCTGGAGCAATTTATGCTAAGAAATTTGATCTTGCTAACTCAATTTTAGCTACGATGGATCCAAAAACGGTGCTCTACGAAGATCGAATCTTGCAAGCTTATTACAGTGCTGGAGAATATAAGAAGGTTGTTGATACATGGAAAGCGCGCGTGGCCGCTAATCCAGAAAAATTTGATTATCACACCTCACTTGCTGGAGCATATCTTCTCGTTAATGACCGAACAAATGCAATTGCGGAAATCAATAAA
>Ga0137433_1000183_pt1 | contig 36831 bp, 23 predicted proteins | sample EasRivERMZT840_2_FD_102335 | JGI IMG/M metagenome (GOLD analysis project Ga0137433, IMG submission 102335) | Soil microbial communities from meander-bound floodplain in the East River, Colorado, USA - East River MetaG ERMZT840_2 | ecosystem: Environmental > Terrestrial > Soil > Floodplain ...
CAATGGAACGATCGCGCCGGCATGTCCTTCGTGATGCGAACCTCGGGCGATCCAATGAAACTCGTCGAAACGGTGAAGCGCGCTGTCGCTGAAGTCGACCTGGTGCGTCCTGCGACGAATTTTCGCGCCGTGGAACAGTATCTAAGCCAGCAGACCCAGTACCTGCGGCTTTATATTCTGCTGCTCGGAATCTTCGGAGGAATAGCGGCCGTGCTGGCGGCGATCGGAATCTACGGCATCATGGCGTATTCGGTTGCCGAGAGAACGCGCGAAATCGGAATCCGCATGGCGCTGGGGGCCGCGCGTGGCGATGTTCTCAAGATGGTGATGAGGCACGCATTGGTACTGGTCGGTATGGGATTGGTTATTGGTCTGGCGGGCGCGTTCGCGCTGACGAGACTGATCAAGAGCGGACTCTATGGCGTGACGGCTACGGATCCTGCGACCTACGCAGGCATCTCTGCGCTGCTGGTCGTCGTTGCCGTGATTGCCTGTCTCGTTCCGACAATGCGCGCCGTTCAAGTCGATCCGACGATCGCGCTGCGCCACGAGTAGGCGGGCCGGAATCCGTTATTTCCGGCTGGCCAGGCCTGCGTGCCAATTGAGGACAACAGTTATCGGTTCGTTGGACTCGTTGTCGCCGGGAACGGTGGTCATGAGAAAACGCCGGCCATCCGGCGCGACGTCGTAAGCAAAGAAGTTATCGTTGGGAGCGGTGACGCGCGTCTCGAAAAGGAGCTTCGGAACAGACGCTTCAAACGTGGATGGTCCGGATTTGACGTCGACACTCCACAGTTTGCGATCACTCGTCAAAAAGAAGATTTCCCTGCCGTCAGCGCGCCAGCGTGGAGACGCTCCACCATCGGTGGACACCTTCCATTTTCCGGTCGCCGACGGGAAGCTACGGACATAGACCTCGTAGTTGCCGGACTCGTTGGACGCATAGGCAACCGATCGTCCGTCTGGCGAAAACTGCGCATGGCGCTCAATAAATCCCGTTTGCAGGAAAGGAGTCGGCTTGCGGTCGCCAGACATCGGAAGAATCCACAAATCAGCACCGGTCTTGGGGTCTGTGACCTCATAGATTAAGAAGCCGCCATCCCGAGACCACGACCAGGGCATTATCTGGTTGCCCGTCTTGAACAGTTCCTGCTCGTTGCCGGTGCCGTTGGCATTCTTCTGATAAATGGCGCGGGGATTCATGCTCCCGAAAACCACACTCATCAGGTCGGGCGACCAGACCGGCGCCCCATAATGTTGTGCAGTGTTGAAGGTGAATCGTGTGCCTGCATCTGCCCGCAAAAGATCCATCAACCAAATATCGCCCCCGGTAACCTCGTGGCGGTGAACGGCGACTCTTTTTTGATCCGGTGATAATTCCACTCCACGCGTGTCGGTCAGTGGCCCAACGGTTTCCAGACGCTTGCCGGAACGGTCGAACCAGACCATTTCATTTGCGGTCCCCAGGCTTCCCGGACGATACGTAAGCACTCCGTTATCGGATACGGAAAACGCGGAACGCCCGGCATTGGAATTCGTCCGGACGTCCTCGGCAACCGGAAACTTCTCGCCTGTCAGTTCAGCTCTTTCTGCATCGAAGGGCTGCGCCATTAGAGTGGCGTCCGTGACGAAAAGCAGGTAGCCCGGGGGCGCATACAACGCTTTGGAGTCTGAAAGGGTGAGTTCCTTCGTTTCGTTCGAACCCAGCGAGCCCGCATAAACCTTTATCGGAGATCCGGCCAGATAGAGAAACCGTTTCCCATCCGGGAGGAATGTCGGCCAGCGATGGGTCGTTTCCTTCTTTGAAGCATCGAGCGCTGTGACTGGTACTGCCTGTCCCCCCGAAGCCGAGACACGGAACAGCGGCCCCCTGATACTTCCCAGCAGAATGGTGCCATCGTTGTTCCAGGTTCCTCCTTCGCTGGCTGACGTCTCCGATATCGTTTGAGGCGGTCCTCCGGTAACATCGATCTTCTTCAGCTTACCGTCCGCAAAGAAACCAATGAAACGGCTGTCCGGGGACCAAAAAGGAAGTGATGCGGCTTCTGTTCCACGCAGTGGCTGAGCGTCCATCACGTCGAGAGAACGCAACCACAACACATTGGTGCCGGATTCGTTGGGCGCCACCATTGCGATTCGCCGGCCATCCGGTGAAATTGCCGGAAGGGCGCGACGAGGGCTGTTCCAAAGTTACCGCTGGGAGACGGAGACGGGATGGCAAAACGAACGGGGCGCGCTTCCTGAGACGGCGTGCGCATCGCAAGAACTGTGAGAATGATGCCGGCCGCGACACTTCCAATAAGAGACACCATCCAGAGCCAGTTCCTGCGCGACTTAGGCGCTGCAGTCGCCGAAGCCGGCGATTCTGCCGCCGCATCCCTGGACCATTTCAGTTCACGCAGGACTTCGCGCGCGGTTTGCCAGCGATCATCGGGATCTTTCGCGATGCAGATTTGAACCACTCGATCGAGCGCCGCAGGCGTGATCGGTTGCGCAAGCGACATGGACGGCGGTTCATGTTCCAGAATGGCGGCCATGAGGCTGACCTGGCTTTTCCCGTGGAATGCTTTCCTGCCCGTGACCATTTCATAGATCACAGTACCCAGGGCGAAGATGTCCGTTCGCGGATCGGCCTCTTTCCCCTCGAGCTGCTCGGGCGCCATGTACTGGAGCGTCCCGACGATCACGCCTTCGGCGGTGAGGTTGTCTGCTTCGGTCGGGAGTGCTGAAAGTGAGACGGGTGTCCCGGACGTTTCCTTCGAACGCAGTTTGGCGAGCCCGAAGTCCAGAAGCTTTGCGCCGGATGCCGTGACCATAATATTGCCGGGCTTGAGATCTCGATGCGTCACGCCCTTCCGATGCGCCTTGTCGAGCGCGTCGGCGATCTGAAGCGCAACGGTAACCGCTTGATCGACGGGAAGCGGCCCGCGCGTGAGTCGCGCTGCCAGCGTCTCGCCTTCCAGGTATTCCATGACAAGGAAGTCGATTCCGCCCTGGCTCCCGATATCGTGAAGCACACAGATATGGGGATGATTCAGCGACGCGATCGTCTGAGATTCTCGCTCGAATCGCTGCTTCAGGTCTTCTCTTTGGGAAGCTCCGGAAAGAACTTTGATCGCAACCTCGCGATTCAGTCGCGTGTCCCTCGCCTTATAGACCTCTCCCATCCTTCCTGCCCCGATCGGCGAAAGGATTGAATAAGTCCAAGCTGCGTACCAGGTTCGATAGGCATAAAACGGCTGGCAGTCTATAACGGGTGGGGCCAGCGAGCGTTACGGAATTACCTGGCCTTCCCGCTCGTGCGGGATCCGGCCGCTGTAAAGGTCCCGCGGGCAAGCACTCTTTTTTGGAAAGGCGTAAATTGGATTTAAGGGAAATATTGAAGGGGTTTTGCGTTCGTGCAAGACCGCAATGGGGGTATTCCATGCGATCCAGAATTGTAGTTTTTTTGATGCTTTTGCTGAGCGGCATTTGGGTGGTATGCGCGGAAGCGAAAATCGCCCGTGGCGGCGGAGGAGGAGCCATGCGTTCTGGCGTGGCAAACCGGTCCGCGCCTTCTCGGGCCAACGTCAGCCGCCCGGATGTCAATCGACAGAACGTCCAGCGGGGAAACATCGACAGGAATGTCAATGTGAACCGCAACGTCGATGTTAACCGGGATATTGACGTCGACCGGGACATCGACGTCGACGGATGGCGCGGCGGCGTCCATGTTGACGACCCCGACTGGGGTTGGGGAGCATTCGCGGCCGGCGCGACAGTTGGCGCCATTGGAGCCGCTGCAGCTTATGACGAGCCCGATACCGTCGTGCTCGCTCCTCCCGTTGGCGGCTACGTCACGACATTGCCTTCCGGGTGCACCACGGTTGTCCTTGGAGGCGCTGATGTTTATGACTGTAATGGAGTCTATTACCAGCCGTCATATCAGGGTACGTCTCTGATGTACCAGGAAGTACAGCCTTAAATGCGCTGCCGGAAACCCTGGAGGTGGAAGCAGCCTAGATCTTTTTGTATTGGGTGGTATGTATGCGAAGGTTGATTCCGATCTGTCTGATCCTGACTTTCGGTTTGCTGCTGACTGTGGCCCAGACTTCAGCACAGTGCAGGGAAAAGCCTTCCCCGTGCGGGGAAAACCCCTCCACGTACAGGGAAAAACCCTCCACGACCGCGGATGCACTCGATGTCGATCCGCTTGCTCTGAAAGTGCTGAAGGCTGCGATGGAGCCGATTCGTACGGCAAAAAATTATTCGTTCCAAACGCGTGTGATGCGGGAAAACCTGGGTACGAACGGCCAGATCATCACGTATTTCACCACGAGTGAAGTCATTGTTTCGCGCCCTGACAAATTGCGCGTGAATTTCCGGGGCAAGAGCCGCGACGTACAGCTCTTCTATGACGGGGGACGGGCTGTGCTCTATACGCCTGCACAAAAACTGTACGCAACCATTTCGGCTCCGAAAACATTGGATGGTATGCTCGACGCCCTGGAAGGCCGGGGCGTTTATCTTCCCTCCAAGAACTTCATAGAGAGCGATCCTTTTCAGGTTTTGGCGCCGGACCTCAAGACCGGCTACGTCATCGGTGAGGTGGAGCTCTACGATATGCCCGTTCATCAGCTGGCGTTCACAGAAGACAAGGCTGAATGGCAGCTTTGGGTTACCGGCGGGGCTAATCCGCGAATCCAAAAACTGGAGGTAATCGACAAAGGGCGATCGCGTGAGCCGCGCGTGGTCGTTGAATTTTCGAATTGGAATTTCAACGCCTCCGTTCAGCCGGATATGTTTACGTTCAAAGTGCCGCCGGGAGCGACAGAGATCGAGTTCTCAACGCTTCGATCACAGGGCGGGAAATAAAAATCGGGGTCGGACGCTTGTCTCATCAGCTTGATGCGTATGACCCCCGAATTAAATGGCGATTACTTTTTCGGTGTGTAGGGACGATAGTCGAACATCCCGTCTATTCGGATTGTCTTCGGGGTGTTTTCGTCCGTCCATCCATATCCGCCGGACCTCGTGGTAGTACTCCATCAGCATCGTCACGCGGCGCGGGGTCTGCAGCATTTCGAATGCATAAGGCGCGTTGTAGGCCATGGGGCCCGGCGAATTGCACAAGAGCAGAGGGTCGTTATAGATCGTCCAGTCTTTGGATTTTTCCTTTGCCCACGCCGTCAGCGAATCGGTCGCGGTGTTCGTTGGGTCTGTTGCTCCACGAAGGGCTTGCGCCATCGGCAGACCTGCGCCCGGTCCCATGTTGAGGTTGGTGTACCAGCTCACCTGCATCCATACGCCCGACAGATCGCGAGCCTGCTCGAGAGGGAGAGCTGCAGCGGGTTCCGGCGGAGCGACCTGCGGAGCGATCTGCGCACGCAGCAGGCCCCCACAGGCGATGATGCTTACGGCCACTGCCAGCAATCCGCGTTGCACCATGGTTTCCTCGACTACTTTTGATCGGGAAGATTATTTCCGGTAGCTTCAGGCCGGAAGTTGTCGCCATAGAACTTCGAGCCGTCGGCCTTAACGCCGTCGTCGAGACGCATCATCTTCGAGCCGTCGAGCATGCGGCCGCCATTCACCGTGATCGTGTCGCCGGGCTTGAAGAACGTTTTCGTCCATCCGCGACGGAGCAGGATCGCGGTACTGTGGAGCTCGACCCGCCATTCCTCCTGCTGCGAATTCTCACGCTCGCCTGTGCGATTCCGGACTTCCTTCGCAACAAGCACAAGGTGTGAATGCGGATTCGTCCATTCGAAAGCCTTGACCGTGCCGATGAGCGTGACCGGATTGTTTCTGTCGAACATCGCGGTTGAGTGATGTCCGAATGCCGGCAACAAAAGCGCGACGCATATCGAGATCGAGAAAAGGCCTCTGCTCAGCATCGGGTCTCAGTTCTCCGTCGGTTTCTGCACCGAATCGATCACCAGAAAATCCACGGGGCCTTTTGTCGATTCCAACTTCATTCCGAGTTGCTCCTGGACTGCTGTAAAAAGTGAGGGTAACGGCTCGGCAGCGGCATTCGGCGTCAGGCCGCCCGGCCCGCCGGTTCCGGCGATACCCGCGGGGCCTGCACCCGGGGGAGGCGCTCCAATGCCGGCGAGTCCGGGCTGACCTTCCCGGCTGAACTGCAAACTGATATCGAATAGTCCTTTCAGATTCGTCTTGTCGATGACGGGACGCCCTGCCTGGCCCTGGAGCATGCTCGCGAGGCCTCCTATCGGAGTCGCGCTTGCGCCCATCGTCATACCCGTCGTGGAATTCATCATCATCACCATGGCTCCGCGCGGCAAAGTGCTCGGCTTGCTGGGATCGAAGCCACGAGGTCCGGGGGGAGCGGCTAAAGCAGCAGGCAACGGACCACACAACAAGGGTCCTCCGGCTTGAGGCCCCGGAGGTGTCTGGTCCTCAGACAATTTCATTTTTCCTTCTTTCACGACAACCAGGTGGTAGAGCGGCATCTCGCGCGTTTCATAGTGCGCCTTGAGTTGAAATCGCTCTTCCAGCAACGACTGGAGCATCAACTGCATCTGTTCCCGCGGAATCGGCCCGCTGCTGCAATCGGCCTTGGCCTGGACGTCAAACAGATCCGAGACCATCCAACCCGGTGCGCCTGCAATCTGGATCTGGATGCCCGGACCCGGGCCGGCCGCTAAGCGCGAATACGCCATTTGCACCATGAAGCTCAGGGGGCCCGTAAAGGTGAAGCTGTTGCCGCGCGGCCCGCCGCCACGAATCCCGGTCTGCACCGAGGGCTTGACGGAGGTCACTTCAAATGACGGCTTCTGGGACGACGGCGTTTGGGATAACGACGATTGAGACACGAGCGGAATCAGAGCAAATGCGAAGGACGCGCCAATCAAAACAAGTCTTTCGGTTTTCTGCATGTGAATACTCCCGTCGCCTATAGACAGCGGATCGCAGCTTTCGGTTGCCAATTCTCACCGAGGCATCATCGGGGCGTGAGAAATTTCGTACGGCACTCTTCGGAACAGAAGAATTCGTTTCGTGCAGAAAACGCGGTTTGCGGAGATACATACGTCCCGCAGACAGGATCCTTGACCATGTTTCCCGACGAGTTGAGCGATTCGCTGTCGCGCCCGGAGGATACCAGCATGCCGAAAATACGACGGATACCGGAAATCGCGGTCAGCACGAGAAGAAGCAACACTACGGCTCGTAACAGCATTCCCATTCAGCAATTGTAGTGGAGCCGCGACGCTACGCCTACAATAGTGCTCGTACGCTGGAGGATGTTCCGGATGGACTTTACCGCCGACTTGTCGTGGATTGCTTTTGCTTTTCTTTGTCTGGCATTGCTCTGGCTTGCGAAGGTGCTCTTCGATGCCAGAGCGAAGGCGAATGGTTTCGCAGCCGATGCGGAGATCGAGGAGAAGAGCAGTCTTGCTGTGGGAATCCAGCGGGCGGGTCTCTACCTGGCAGTGCCGCTGACGTTGTCGGGAACTCTCGGCGATTCATCTACCGGGACCCTGGTCAACGATCTGCTTTGGTTCCTCATTGATGGAATCGCCGGCATCGGACTGCTTTTCATCTCCAGTTTAATCAACGAGAAGCTGATTCTCACCACAACGAATAATGCTGCAGAGCTGAAACGAGGCAATGTCGCGGTGGGACTCACGGAAGCCGGTTCGTTTCTCGCGACCGGTTTGATCGCGAAGGGAGCTTTCACCGGTGAGGCCGGTGGATTCCTTGCTGCGCTCGTTTTCTTTCTGCTGGGACAATTTGCGCTCATTCTCATGGCCAGGCTTTACACGATGGCTTCTTCATATAACGTGCTGGATGAAATCCGCGGCGGGAACACTGCGGCTGGTTTGATGTTGTCGGGTTTCCTGGTTGCTTACGGTGTGATTCTTTCGACAAGTGTGTCGGGTGATTTTACGACCTGGTCGGATGGGCTGATCGGGTTCGGTTATGGCGCAATTCGAGGCATCGTAGCGATGTTGCTGTTGACCTGGGTCATCGACAGAGTTTTCCTGCCGAATACGGACTTCCGGACTGAAATTGTTCAGGACCGGAATGTCGCCGCCATCGCGATGACTGTAGGCGTCAGGGTCGGCATAGCGGCCATCATCGCTGGTACATTGATTGGATAAGCGATGAAGAAATCCAGACAGATTGATCTCATCGGCCTGTTATCCGCAGCGGCGCTCGGCGCGCTCGGTTGCAGTGACAGGAACACCGTCCCTCAACGTTGTGTGGACGAGAAGCAGGTTGTCGTCGCTGACGCCGAGTGTGACAAAGCTGAAGAACGCCGCCGAACCTCAGGCGGCGCCTTCTTCTATCCCTACCGCTGGTACTATGGCGGACAGGGCTTTGGAATCGGTCAAAGGGCAGTCGGCGGAAACTTTCAGGCCCCGGCCGGACTGAGGCCGGTGCGCGCGGGCGCAAGTTCTCGCTGGGGCTTCGGGAGTTCGTCCAGATCCGGAATCTCTTAGAGCGGCCGGCAGATCATGATTCGGCGGCAGCATCCTCCAAGAACCAACTGGCAAGCAAAAGTAGAACAGCTGGGCCTCGTCTATCACACCGTTGACGGACACACCTATTGGGATGAGTCCGCCCACTATGAGTTCACGCCGAACGAAATCGACGTCCTGGAGAACGCAACGAATGAACTGCAGGAGATGTGCATCAAGGCGGCTCAGCACATCATCGATGCAAATCGCTTCTCCAATCTGGCCATTCCGGTTGATGTCGAGCCTCTCATCATCAAGGCATGGAATGCGGAGCCTCCCTCGCTATACGGCCGTTTCGATCTGGCGTACGACGGAATCCATCCACCCAAACTGCTGGAGTACAACGCCGACACACCGACGAGCTTGCTGGAGTCCGCCGTCGTTCAATGGTTCTGGATGCAGGAGCTGTTTCCGGAAGCAGACCAGTTCAACTCGATTCACGAAAAGCTCCTGGCGAAGTATCAAGACATAGAACCGCATCTCGAAGGCGCCGTACTTTACTTTGCTCACGTCGAGGACAACGAAGACTGGATGACGATCGCGTATCTACGCGATGCGGCCGAGCAGGCCGGAATCCGGACCTCCGGAATTCTTATGCACGAAATCGGATGGGATTCGGACCGTCGTTGCTTTACCGACATGCAGGAAGAGGAGATCCGGAGCATCTTCAAACTCTATCCATGGGAGTGGCTGATCCGGGAAAAGTTCGGGCGGGAGTTGATCGATAGTCATGACCGGATGCAGTGGATCGAGCCTGTCTGGAAAATGTTGTGGTCGAACAAGGGGATTCTCCCGATCCTCTGGGAACTCTACCCCGGTCATCCCAATCTCCTGGAAGCACGATTCGGCGATCCCGGCACGATGACGGAGTATGTGCGTAAGCCGCTGCTCTCGAGAGAAGGAGCGAATATCAAGGTCGTTGGTCGTTATGGTGTGGTCAAGGAGGACACACAGGGAGATTACGGGGACGAAGGCTACATCTATCAGGCACTCGCCCCGTTAAGACGCTTCGATTCGAATTATCCCGTGATCGGTAGCTGGGTGATTGACGGCTCCGCTTGCGGTATCGGCATTCGTGAGTCACCCACGATGGTCACCGACAATCGGAGCCGTTTTATCCCCCATATCTTTCGGCCTTAGCGTACCGCCGGATCAGAACTACTCAGCCTGTTGTCGTGCGGAACAATACAGCTGCCCTGGGCGACGACCGCGTTGCCTGCCAGATCCGCAGCGCGCGCAACGATCGTGTAGATCCGTCCCTTTCCATTGGCGTTTCTGTCTGCGCGGACTTGCACGACGCCACCCGTGATGACGATGTCGGACGCATTCACGGGTTCATTGGCAGTGACTTCCACGACCAAAGAGTTTGCCGCAATGGGACCGGTCGCGCGGATGTCCGCGATCTGAACGAGCCTCTTGTTAGGAGACCAGACCGTGCAACTAAGCGCCGGCATGCCTGTGAGTTTGACTGGAGTTTTGTCAGTTTTGTCGATGTTGATGCCGCTGATTGTGACCGGCAGACTCACGTTGCCGGCCTTGTCTGTACAGCTGCCGGTCGCCGACTGGTTGTCTCCAGACTGATTGAGTACGACCGGCGCCGAGCACGCGGCGATTCCTGAAAGATTGTCTGTTCCGGTGAAAGTCACGGTGACATCACCATTGATCCGCTGGCCGGGTACGACCGGCGGCGAACTGCTCGCGGAAGCGACCGGCTTCGTCTTGTCGATTTTTACCCCGGGCGAGACGAAACTCGCGGTGTTGCTTGCAAGATCCGTAACGATGACCGTGCCGTTGACATTCATTCCCTCGGTGTTCAACATCAACGGACTCAGAACGGAAGTCGAACCGACACCGGACAAGGCGTCCGCCGCGGTAAAGCCGATCGCGACGTCGGTGTTGTTCCAGCCCGCAGAATTCGCAGCCGGGCTCGGAGCGCCGAATTGCAATGTCGGAGCGGTCATGTCGATGTTGATACCGGTGCCCCCGGCGCTGGCTGAATTTCCAGCAAGATCCGTAAATGTCGCCGAGGCCGATTGGTTCTGTCCTTCGCCTGTTAGATTCTGCTCGATCAATGCTGCGCCGTTGATTCCGGACATCGCGTCGGTTGCGTTGAAGAGGACGCGGACGGGAGTGTTGTTCCAGCCGTTCGCGTTCGCAGCCGTTCGCGAGTAATAAATGTGTGGTTGCGTCTTGTCGATTTTCACTGTGACCGACGAGGACGCGGACAGGCCTGCCGCATTTGTTGCCGAACAGGTCAGCGTTGTGCCTGAGGTTTCAGTGTCGACCGTAGTGGAAGAGCATCCGGTGGACGAAGAGATCTGCGTCTCCGGATCGGTGACGGTCCACACCACAGTTACATCGCTTCGATACCATCCGTTGTTGCCGAGCGTACCGGTCACAGCTACCGTAATCGACGGAGCCGTGTTGTCTGCCGGCGCAGCCTCCACGGCAACCGCCACGCTGTGCGCGTTGCCGGCTGCGATCTTGACGCCGCCGGTAACAACCGATGTCACCGGGGTGCTGCGGTTGGCCAGGGTGCCGTCGCCCAATTGCCCGTTGGAGTTGTTGCCCCATGCGAGAAGCGTGCCGTCCACTTTCGTCGCGACGCTATGGGAAGCGCCTCCGGTCACTTTCACAATTCCGCTGCCGGCGCCAAAAGTGGTTACTTCGACAGGTATATTACGTTGCGACAAAGTTCCATCACCAAGCTGGCCCGAAGTGTTCAGGCCCCATGCCCAGACGGCCCCATTCGACTTCAACGCGAAGCTGTGAGTGCCGCCTGCGGCAATACCGGTTGCTCCCGTCAGGAATCCGACTCCGCTGATATCCACGACTTGCACCGGAGCCGTTCTTTGAAGCTGCGATGCATCACCGAGCTGCCCATTAGTGTTTGAGCCCCAGGTCCAGACAGTGCCGTCGGATTTCATCGCCATGGCGTGGGTGTTGCCCGCGGCGATGGCGATAACGCCACTTCCGGCTCCAAGTCCGCTGACGGGGACAGGAGTTGTTCTTTGCAGAAGGGTTCCATCACCGAGCTGTCCGCTGCCGTTCAAACCCCAGGCCCAAACCGAGCCGTCAAAGCCCAGCGCCAGACTAAAAGAAGTACCTGCGGCGATGGCGGTGATGCCGTTGAGACTGGTCACAGGACCGGGCGTGGTTCTCTGGCCCGTACCTCCATTCCCGAGCTGGCCATTGGTGTTCGCGCCCCACGACAAAGCGGTGCCGTCTGCTTTCAGCGCGAGACTATGCGAGCCGCCTGCAGCAACTGCTACGACTCCACTGTTAACTCCGAAACCGCTTACTTGAACCGGCGTGAACTTAGTGGCCGTCGTTCCGTCGCCAAGCTGGCCGCTAAGGTTGAAACCCCAGGCCAGTACTGTGCCGTCGGTTTTCAGCGCGATATTGTGGGATCCGGTCGCGCCCGCGGCCATAACATCGACGCCGCTCAAACCCACGATAGGAAGCGCGTCACCATCGAACGAACCCGTACCGAGCTGGCCCCCGGTGTTCGAACCCCAACCAAAGACGGCGCCGTCACTCTTGATCGCAAAGCTGTGCGAATCGCCTGCGGCAATTTTCACAACTCCGCTGCCGGATCCAAGCCCGCTGGCCTGAACGGGCAGCATTGTCAGAGTATTGGTTCCGTTGCCGAGCTGACCGTTTGTGTTGTCACCCCAGCCCAGCGTTGTGCCATCCGTTTGTACTGCCATGCTGTAGATACTTCCAGCGGCAATGGCTACACCGGACGTCAGGAAGCCGATTCCGGATGAGTGGCTGACTTGAACAGGAACTATTTTCTGGTTGATCGTTCCGTCGCCAAGCTGGCCGCTTCCGTTGTAACCCCAGGACCAAACGGTCCCGTCGGATTTAAGCGCCAGGCTGTGTGAGAAACCGCCCGAAAGAGCGATGACTCCGCTGCCTATTCCAAAACCGCTGACGGGCACGGGGCTCGTCTTTCGGACGGTTGTCCCGTCACCAAGCTGACCGTTGGAATTTGCGCCCCATGCCAAAACCGTGCCGTCCGATTTGCGAGCGAAACTATGCGTGGCTCCCGCCGCGATAGCGACGGTTCCGTTGTTCGGTCCAAGACTAATGACCTGAACCGGAGCAGTTTTCTGGGTCGTGGTTCCATCGCCCACCTGGCCCTGCGAATTCGCACCCCAGGCAAGGACTGTGCCGTCGCCCTTCAGTGCCATGCTGTGTGAGCCGAGTGCTGCCGCAATGGCAATAACTCCACTATTGGCTCCGAGATTGTTGACTGCGCCCGGAGTGTTCCTCGAAGTGGTGTTTCCGGTACCAAGCTGGCCGTTCGAGTTCAGACCCCAGCTCAAAACGGTGCCGTCGCCTTTCAGCGCGAGGCTGTGTGAAGCTCCGACGGCGATCGCAATGACGTCGCTGCCGGCTGTGAGACCGCTTACCGGAGTCGGAATCAGTTTCGAAACGTTTGTTCCGTCGCCAAGCTGGCCGTTCGTGTTGGAGCCCCATGCCAAAACCGTACCGTCGGACTTCAACGCCAGGGCGTGACTGGAGCCTGCAGCGATCGCGATCGTTCCGCTGCCGGGTCCAAGGCTTCCTATAGCTGCCGGACTCAGATTGCTTTGCGGGTTCGGACGGCCGAGCTGTCCATTGCCGTTGCTGCCCCAGGTGACGACACGAGCCGTGTTCGGTAATTGCGCATCCGCCGCACCGTGCAACAGCAACGTGACGGCAATAATCCGCATGAGCACAACGACTGGTCTGCGTTTTGGAAGTTTCTCAAACCCTGCATCCGTTTCCACTTTCGCGACATCCTTCGCCTTGCGTGACATTGGAAGCCTCCACTAGGGCGGATTACCCGCCTTCTTGTGCTATCGGCATATTCGCCACTTTGGTTAGGAGTTTTACGGGGTCGCGCACAACGGACCTGCAACCGGTTTTGGTGACAGTGGGTTGGAAGGTAGGAGAAATCGCGAGAGCGCTAATGCTGTTGCGGCGGCGCAAGCGAGTTTCAACTTACTTGGCGTCGTTCAATCTACTTGGTTGATACTTACCTTCCGCAGATCGCTTTCACCGTTTCAGAGTCGGCGCGGCGACGCATTTCAGCCGCGTATGGATCGGGCGGCTGATAGCCCGGCCGCGATTTCAGTTGAGCGGCTCGTTCAAGAGCTTGTCGAGCTTCGGCGGGTTGTTTCATCTTCGAGTAAATCTCGCCGAGAATCGCGTGATATCGCGGGTCCTCTTCTTCAAGAGTCAACGCGCGTCTGGCCATATCGACCGCTTCGGTAAGCTTTCCGATGCGGGAGTATGCCGAAGCCATGTCGAAGTATGTTTCCGGGTTCAACGGATTCGAGGCTAATGCCTGCTTGAGCATTTCCAGAGCGCGTTGGGAATTTCCACGATTCAATAGGACGACGCCCAGGACTCGCAGTGCCGGAGCGTATTGCGGTGCGAGGCGAAGGGTGTCGTTGAGCAGGTTCTCCGCGCGATCCAGTTCGCCGGCCTGAGCACGCTGGACGGCAGATTCAAAGGCGCTGTTGGTTTCGGCAATTCGTCCCTGCATCGCGCGGTACTCATCCATTTCGCGGCGGCCTTCCTCGGTGCGCCCGAGCAGAAGCAGGGTCTGGCCAAGAACGTAACGTGCTTCCTGGTCCGTCGGATGACGCTCCACACGCTCTTTTAGAATGCCGACCGCTTTGGCCGGATCGCCCGTGGCTCGCCATGCACGGCCAAGGCTCGCGTGGACGCCCTCCAGATCCGGCGTCAGCTTCAACGCCTCGTTCAATTCGAGAATGGCGTTCTCGGGATTGTTGCGATCCAGATGCAGTTTTCCCAACGCGAGATGCGCGGCAGGATCGTTCGGGTTGGATTTGATCGCGTTTCGATAAGCTTCGACGGCCTTTTCCGGCGCAAATAAATCGACGTACACGTCGCCGATGAAACGCCAGGTCGCCGAGTCGTCTCTTCCCATTCCTCTTTGCAGGGCTTGATCGAAAGCTGCCAGGGCTTCCGTACGGCAGCCCTCGCGCATCCGAATCACACCCAACTGATGGTAATAGGCGCCTTGTCCCGGATTGGCTTTCATCGCGGTTTCCAGAAAGCTGTGCGCGAGATCGTTGCGGCCCAGGCTTGTGTATACGGTGGATAAGTAAAAGTAAGCGGGACCTGAGGAGGGTTCGGCGCGCACGACCTCTTTTAATTGGCGGACGCCTTCGAAGACATTTCCTTTGTTCAGTTCCGCGACGGCGGTAGCAAGCGGAGTCTGGGATAAACACAAAGGCGCCAAGGCGCAAAGGCACAAACAAAACAGAGTAGATACTCTCTTTGTGCCTTTGCGCCTTTGCGCCTTTGTGTTTCCTCCGCTCATGGCATTCGCTGAAACGGTTCCTGCCGTGTGATCCCGCGGCCTTCCGTCACGGCAATAATCTGGTTTGCTTTGATTCCCTCTACTTTGTCGATAAGGCCGCTCGGCCACAGGATTTCAAGACGATCGGCTTGTGCTGCTTTTTCGAGTCCGAAGTGAACGCGCAAATCGTTTTGTCCCTGATAGCTCGATCCGGCCTTGATGTGGCGCGTCAGAGTTTTTCCGTCAAAGATCAGTTTCAGCCGCGCTCCGATTCCATCGCGATTGCTTTTGGTTCCGATGGCGTGGATGAGCAGGGAATTATTGCGATTGCCGCCATCGTTGCGCAGGAGATCGGCAGTTTGGCCGTTATTGCCGATCACGATATCCAGATCGCCATCGTTGTCCAGATCGCCGGCGGCGAGCGTGCGGCTGACCTTCTTCAGTGCGAATCCCGGGCCGGATGTCGGGCCGACGTCGCGGAACCGTCCTTTGCCGTCGTTTTGCAAAAGAAGATTCCTTTGTTCGTGTGTGGTGTTGTCGCGAAACCGGCTGACGTTGTCGATGATGTCTCCGTTCGCTATGGCCAGATCGAGGTCGGAATCATTGTCATAGTCGAGGAAAGCCGCACCGAAGCCGACGAACGGCAGTGTGGCCTGGCCGACGCCGCTTTCAAATGTCACATTGGAGAACAGTCCCTTTCCGAGATTCCGGTACAGGCTGTGGGTTTCGCGATCGAGATTCGTCACGATGATGTCGAGGAGTCCGTCGCCATCCATGTCTGCCATGTCCGTGCCCATTCCAGCCAGCGGCCGGCCTTCGCCGCCGACTGAAACGCCGGCGCGGAAACCAACCTCTTCAAAGGTTCCATTTCTCTTGTTGTGGAAAAGGAAGTTGGGAACGGAATCGTTCGCGACGTAAATGTCTGCAAAGCCATCGTCGTCGTAATCTCCGAAAACCACACCGAGTCCGTTTCCATCGGTCCGGTAAACGCCGGCTTCCTTCGTGATGTCCGTAAACGTACCGTCGCCGTTGTTGCGATAAAGAATGTGCGGAACGGGTTTATAGACGTTGGGATGACAATAGGTACGAATGTTCTGCATCGCGCTGCAGTACTTGTTGTTCTTGATACTGAAGTCGACGTAACTCGTCACATACAGATCGACGTCGCCATCACTATCAATGTCGGCGAACGCGCAGCTTGAACTCCATAGACCATTGCCGCCGGCGCCTGCCTTCGCGGTGATATCGGCGAACGTACCGTTACCGTTATTTCGGTAGAGCTTGTTGGATTCGACGGCGGTAACGTACAGATCCGGTCGCCCGTCGTTATCGAAGTCCGCGGAGCAGGCGCCCATTCCGAATCCCGATACGACGATGCCGGAGGAAGCGGTTGCGTCCGTGAATTTCCCGTCCCGGTTGTTGCGATAGAGCCGATGCCGGGCGGCGGTTGCGGCAGCGCGATCGACATAGGAGCCGCCGTTAACCAGAAAAATGTCCGCCCATCCGTCGTTGTCGTAGTCGAAGACGAGGGCGCCGGCGCTCATGGTTTCGGGCAGGTACTTCTCACGTGAAGCGCCATTCTCGTGTTTGAAGTTGATGCCGGCTTGTCTGGTGGCGTCTGAAAAGACAACCGGGGCGGTCTGCTGCGCGATTGCAAAACCACAGAGACACAAAGACACAAAGACGCAGGGGAGAGCATAAGATTTCGCGCCTTTGTGTCTTTGCATTTTCATACGCCGCTTTAGTTAGTCGAGGTTCGACTCGAGCGCCTCACGCAGCGCGACATCGATGTTCTGCAGGTACACGACCCGATGGCGTTGGCTTGCTTCCATATCGCCGAGATGGCGGTATTCCTGGGCCAGATGCCAGGAGACCAGAAAACTATCCGATATATTCCGTGTAAGTAATTTCTGGAACGTCTCCACAGCAACTTGATGTTGTCCAAGTTTACTTTGCACGATCCCGAGGTTCAGATAAGCCGTCGGAGAATCTGGAAAGGTTTCGATCGCCTTCACAAACATTTCGATTGCCTGCTCCGGCCGAGCTTCCAGGAGTTTTGCAGCAGCCTCCCGATTCACAATGACGATGTTGCGGCCCCGATCTGTTTCGGATCGCGCTTCGGCTTCGAGTTTTCTAGAAACCTCGAGCTGCCGCTCACTGTCCTGGGCGTTCATTCGCACGAGCGCCGTGGCCAGAACGTAGTGCGCTTTTCGGTGACCCGCTTCGATGGCGAGAACTTTTGCGGCAGCCTGGGATGCTTCGGCGAATCGACCCAATCGCAGGTTTGCGTCGGCAACACGAAAATGAGCTGCGGCGCTTTTCGCGTCCGTCGCAAGAGCGCGATTGTATTCGTTCAATGCATCCTGCGGCTTGCCTTGCTGTAAAAGAACGTCGCCCAAACCCAAACGTGCATCGACACTATCGGGAGTGAACTCCAGCGCTTTCCTGTAAGCGGACGCGGCCTGATCGAACTCCGCCACCTCGGTATGAATACTTCCGATTTTTTGATAGATGACACTTTGCTGAAGGGGATCGAGTTGCATCCGGCTGGTGCGCTCGAATGCTTCAAGCGCCTTCCTTGGTTTCCAGCCGCGCCGGTAGAGTTCGGCCAGGCGGAAATGGACGGCTCGAGACGATGGAAACAACTTGCCCGCACGTTCCGCGACCGCTTCGGCTTCATCGACCAGTTGAACCTCGAACAGGATGGAGCTCATGGCCGCGAACAGCGCCTCACTTAAAGGCGAATGTCCCACAACCTCGAGAAACTTCAGGCGCGCTTCCTGAAACTGAGAATCCTGAAAGTGGGACAATGCGACGAGCGCGGAAAACCGGTCCAGCACTTCAGCTGATCCGCCCCAATGGAGCACGAGGTATCGACGATAAACGGGTTCTGCATCGGCATATTTCTTTTGCAGCCGATATGCTTCGGCCAGCCCGTGCAGATTGTCTTCCAGCCGCTCGTCCACCGGCGTCAGCTTTTCCGCATAGGGCAAGGCTTGCGAAAACTTTTGCGCAGCGTCTTCATAGCGCGCGCTTTCGAAAGCCGCAAGTCCGGCGTTATAAGAAACTATCCAGTTTGCTTCTTCAAAAGTTAATCGTTGGATGAGGAGGAATTCGCCGCCGATAAGCGTTACCGGGCTGACCTCGCCCGGCTTCAACGGAGTCACGGCACGCTGAAGTTCGGCTCTCAAGTCCGTGAGCCGAAAAAGCCCTAAGTAGCCGCCGTCTTTCGCTGATGGATCGATGGAATGTGCTTTCGCAACTGCTTCGAACGCCTGTCCGGATTGGATCTGGTTGCGGAGGCTTGCGGCTTCAGCCTGGGTTCGGACGGCGATCAGACGCAACCCGATTTGTTCTTCGGGAGTTTGGGATAACACAGAGACACAGAGGCACAGAGACACAAAGAAAGCCGGCAACAACAATCTAATGATGCCGGCTTTCTTTGTGTCTCTGTGCCTCTGTGTCTCTGTGTTGATCACATGTCAGAAATCGACCCGGGCCTTGAGCGCGAACGTTCGGTTTCCGGCTTTGGTGGTGAAGTTCCCAAAAGGAACTGCGCCCTGCAGATTCAGGTCTGCAGTTCCACCAGTCGTCGCAAACAGTCCGGGGATAGCCGGCGTCGGATGATTGAAGATATTCCGCGCATCCACGCGGATAGTGAAGCTCTTGGTCTCGGCGACCCGAATGCGCTTTTCGATCGCCATGTCGGCCGTCCACGTGGGGAGACCCTCAATTGGGTTCCGTCCAAGCGTACCGCGAGTGCCGGGCAGAGGAGTTTGCAGCACGACCTGACCGGAGGAATCTCTTATCGCACTCAGCGTGCACAGATTCAACGCCTGCAGCGACGGCGCAAGGTAATTGCTGTTCAGGCATTGCGGATCCCTCACCCGCGTGTACTTGGCCTGATCATTGCCATCCGTGAACATATTGCCGTTTGGAGCTCCATTGGCCCATGCATGTTTGTACTCGTTGCGGTCGAATGCTCCCACAACGTCCGGCACGCCAAAGCCATACAACATACTCTGAGCGTTAATGGAGAGCGGCGCTCCAGAACTCACGTTGTAGATCCAGCTGGCCTGCCAGTTTTCCAGGAGGCGCGCCGCGATTCCGGACGAGTTCCCGAAGAGAAGTTTCGAGGGACCGAACGGCAGGGCGAAAGTGCCGTAGTTGGATACAACGTGTTTCCGATGCGTGCCTTGCAGCGTGTAGTCTGCACCTTGATTCGTTGGATCTGTGAACGTCGCGCCGGTTCCGTTTGGTCCCACGTTTGGAGCCATTCCGAGGTTCCGGCTGAAGGTGTAAGTGAACTGGTAACTCACGCCGGCTGTCGGACGAAGTGAAAGCTGCGTTTGAAGCGAGTGGTAGTTGGAGCTGCCCAGGCTCGTTTCCATGACGGCCGAGCCGACCTGGGGATTGGCCTTGATGAAGTTTTCCGGGAAACCGTTATACACGAGCACCGATCCCGACCGACTTCCGGAAAGCTGGTTGGTCAGAGTGTTGAGTGTGTTGGCAACTGCTACGTAGTTTCCATTCGCCAGATTGCTCTGGGTCTGGATAGCCGATCGCAGATGCATGGCGCCCGTCTGCAGGACGCCGGCGGCGTTTGTTGTTCCAACGGCAGCGCAGGGAGTCGTGCCTGTAGCCGTCAAACAATTAGCCCCGCCGATGTTGAGTCCCCTGAACATCTGATCCAGCAATGGCGAGTCGCCGCCGCGCCTTGCGACGTCGAACGCGTCCTTCAGCCCGTTGTACAGGAAGTTAGGCGAATTGAGGTCGATATTGCTGGGCAGCTTTCGGCTGAGTGTGCCGATGTACCGGGCCTCGAAGCTCAACTTCGAAGTCAGATTGCGCGTCAGCGACAGCGTGAGGTTTTGGATGTACGGAGTGAGGTAGTTCGGATCGAAAGCGTTCATCAGCCCTGTCCGGTCCGTCAGGGGAATTACTGTCGCTGTCGGGTTCGGCAGGAACAACGGCTGAACGGGCACCAGACCTGGATTCGCAGCGAGCTTCTCGATGCTGAAGTAAGGGTCGCTGGCCGGAATGATGTAGTTGGCAGTGTTGCTGCTTCCGGGAGGATTGCCGATCGCTGTGTCGAGGACGAATCCACGGCCCCCTCCGATAAACTGAAGCTGATATCCGCCGCGCAGTGTTGTTTTGTCCTGGCCGCCCCACGGAACGTTCCAGGCAAATCCTACGGCAGGACCAAAATTATTCGCATCCCGTTTGTAGATTCTCTGGTCCTGGTTGGCCGAGTTCGGTCCGACGTAGATGATTTCCATCATGTCGCCCCGCACCCCGGGCTGCATCCAGTCGCTGTAGCTTCGGCCGGATATTCCGAAAATCGAGTTGCCGCCGCCTTTCAAGGCAGTCGTCAGCCCACTCCTTTCATACGGGACTCCGTAATAATCCCAGCGAACTCCGAGGTTGAGTGTCAGATCGCGCGACACCTTCCAGTCGTCCTTGAAGAAGAAGCCGAATTCGTTCTGAGCGATATTGCGAATTTTAGAGATTTCGTTAGGGTAGTCATTCCATGACGCCTTCGCCTGATTGATGAAACGGCCCTGCGCCAGACCACTGAGCGATCCAGACAGGAACGTCAACAGGTTTTCGGCGAGCTGCTGGCTTCCACTTGCATTCGTGCCTGCCAGACCCGTCCTGCCGATACCGGTAATCTGCGCCAGTTGCGCATTACCCATAGTGGCGGTAGGGACGTTTGATCCGGTCTGAACGCTGCCCTCGTTCGTGGATTTCGTGCTGGACAGCCGGTATTCTCCGCCAAACTTAAAGGTATGTTCGCCTCGCGTCCAACTGAGGGTATCCGCGTAGACCCACCGCGGACTGACCTCGTGGCTCCCATAGCGGATTCCGTCGGCGATGCCATATGGGGCGAAGCCGAGGGCCCCTGCGGTTGTGCTGGTAAAAACCGGTCCCCCGTTGACCTGGAGAAGTGTTGCCCGAACTTCCTCGCCGATGTCCTCGCGTGCCGGCGCGCCGACGGTATTCGCGCCGGTTCGGATAAATCCAAACCGCCCTTCGTTGACCATCGAGTTGCTCAACGTGGATGTGAAATTGACGCTCAGACTCTGTGGGTGCCGGATGCCCAGGCCGTAATACCCGGTCGGCCATGTCGGCAGTGCGGCATCGTCTGATTTATCGATTTCGTAACTGTATGACCCGTTCACTTTGAATCGATCGTTGAAGTTGTGATCGATTTTGACATTGATCTGGCGGCGCTGATTATTGACGTCCCCGCCGGCTCCGAACAAGTTGTCGGCTCCGCGGTTTCTTCGAACCCATCGATAGGTTGCAGTATTGAGACCATCCGGAATATTTGCCCCGAGGTTCGCCGGATTTTCGAATGAGTTTGGAAGGGGCATTGACTGCATGGTGGCCGCGATGAATCCGGTCCGGTCCAGTTGCCTGCGGTTCGTATCCCAACCTGTCGCAGCGCCGGTGGGAACCAGCGTCGTAGTGCTGATTTGCGCATCGGAGCAGTCCGGTCGCGTCGGATTGGAGGCCAACGGGCCAAACACACTCAGGTATCGAAGCGGACTGCCATCCGGTGACTTCGGCGAGCCGTCAAAGTTTACCGTGGCCGTTTGGGGGAAACCGCCGATCAGGGTGTTGAGCTGCCTCGCGTTGCCATTGACGTAGCCGTCGTAGTAACGGAAGATGCCGCGTCGCGCGCATTCCGTCAAGACGTTAGGGAATACCTCCTGGCGGGACATGACCATCAATTGATTCCACACGGAGTAGAAAAACGTCTTGTTTTTCTTGATCGGCCCGCCATAAGCGATGGAGTAGTCGTGCCCGTTTCTCCATGGCGGAGTGATGCGAGGCGAGCGTGAGTTGTTCAACCAGGTGTTGGCGTTGAAGGCCGTGTTCTCGACGCTCCAGGTCGCCGACCCGCGATATTGATTCGTACCCGATCGGGTCATGATCTGAATCTGCCCGTTGCCGCGCCCCATTTCCGCGTCGACGGGCGCCAGAATCATGCGGATTTCGCCGACAAGATCGGGGTTCATTTTCGTCGGCGTTTCGAGTCCGTTGGGCCACCGCTGGTTGTTCACGCTGATGCCGTCGCGCTGTATATTCACGTCGCGCGCGCTGACCCCGGCAAAGTTTGTTTGCTCCGCGCCGAAAACCTTGTCCCCCGTCATAAACGTTCCGGCCATGGTGCCGACAAGGTCGAGCACGTTGTTGCTCACCAGAGGCAGATTCTGGATCTGACTTTGGCTCAACACTTCTCCAACTGACGAAGACGAAGTCGTGATGAGGTTCGCCGCTTCCACGGTGACTTCAACTGCCGTCGCGGCCGTGGCCACTTCGAGCCTGAAATTCAGTCGAAGTTGCGCCGCATTGCCGAGTTGGACGTCGCTGAACGTTCGCGTCTGGAAGCCGGGGAGGCTCCCACTGACGGCGTAAGTTCCGGGTAAGAGACTGGCGAAGTTATAAACCCCGGACTCGTTGCTCAGGACGGTTGTAACAACACCAGTCGCGGTGTTTGTCGCCGTGACAGTGACGCCTGGTATCACCGCTCCGCTGGCGTCCCCCACGGATCCACTGATTGTTCCATTGCTGGATTGACTGAAAAGAGGCGTCGAAGCGAATAAGACAAACGCCAGGAAAGCCGCTCGAAAATGGAGTGTCCTCATGATTCTTCCTCTCACCATGGCCCACCGCGCCATGTCTGATCCTCGCCATTGGCCCACCATTGCCATGGTCGATTCAAGTTGTTACGTAACTGTTCCCTAATTATGGGCGGTCCGATGAAAACACCGCTGAAAGTGAGTTGTCAACGAGAGTTTTGTTTCTTCTTATCCGCAGATCAGCTTCTGCTAATATTCGCTGCCGCGCCTCAGGTATCACGGACGACATGATCGGATCAAAACTCGCACACGAGTCGGCCACGCCGATCACTCTGCTGCAGAACTGGAATCCGAAATGAAGAAATGGGCTGCGATCGCCTTCGATCTTGACGCACATCACAGCGGGAGTTTATAGAGCTACGATGATGCAAACATAAATAAGGTTGAAAGGAGCGTCATGAAAAAGTTCAAGGCATTGTTTGTTCCCGGTCTGATCCTGGGGATGTGCCTTTCGCTGGTTGCCCAGGAACCTGCCGGAGCTGGAGCAAGCCAGAGGGGTGGCGCCGGAGCTGCTGGTGGCGGAAGAGGAGGAGGCGGAGGCAGGGGCGGCGGAAGAGGATCGAACACGCCGGCTCCACCGCGACCAACCGGACCGATAGTGGATGCCACTGACGCCATCATTGCCGCCATCAACACCCAGGATGCCGCTTTCTTTCGGACTGCGCTGACTTCGGATGCAATTGTGGTCGACGAAGATGGTCACGTCGGCCATCCGGCGGCCGTTTGGGTATTGCGGCTGACCACCGCTCCAAAGAAGGTTGCGATATCCAACCTCATGGTCGGCGATCTGGGAGACAGCGGAGCCCGGGCGGCATTCAACTACACAATCGATGACACAGCTGCTCAAGGGGAAGCGAATCAGAGCAAGGGATCGGGAACGATTGTCTATAACAAGAGCGGCACGCTTCTGCGAGCGGTTCTGTTTCAGTTGTCCGTCAACGGCCGCGCGATCACACCTCACTAAAAGAAAGAGGGGCGCCGTTCCACGCGCCCCCTCTTTCTACCGCCTTCCAGACAGACTTAGTTCGATCTCGTCACAGTGAGACCATGCACCATTATCTGGAACGCGAACCTAGCGGGAAGTCTTCGGGCAATCGGTATTGACAGATCGCGGCGGAACGGACAATAGTCGCGCGGGGTATCTGCAGGGGCGGTCTATGACCGCCCGCAGTCAAACAAGAGTGAAGGAATCGATTACCTGGCTCCATCTAACGGATCTGCACATTGGGATGAAAGAGCAGATCCGTCTGCTGCCGAACATCCAATCGAAATTCCTTTCCGATCTCAAAATCGTTCACGACAAAACGGGCCCGTTTGATCTCGTTCTCTTCACGGGCGACATCGTCCAGCAGGGCGATCGTGCGGAATTCGATATGGCCGACGAATTTCTTGGCAGGCTTCGCAATGAGCTGCAGCGTCTGGGTTCGAAGAATTGCGAACTGCTGGTCGTGCCCGGTAACCACGATCTTGCGCGCCCGCGGATGCGGTCCGCTGTTCGTTTCCTGACGGAGTGGAGCGCGAACGGCAAAGATCTTTCGCAGGAGTTCTGGAACGATCCTGCCAGCAGTTACCGCGAGATCGTTAACGAAGCCTTCCGTTACTACGAAGACTGGTGGACGCGGGTGCGCCCGCGGTCGATCAATCCCGGGTCGTTGCCCGGCGATTTTTCCCATACCTTCAAGAAAGGTGATCTCCGGCTTGGCATCGTCGGTTTGAATACCGCATTCCTGCAGCTCACGGGCGGCGACTATCTCGGCAAACTCGCGCTCAGCGCGACGCAGTTCAACGACGTTTGCGGCGGTGCCGGAATGGATTGGGCCAGAAAACATCACTTCAACTTCCTTCTGACCCACCATCCTCCGAATTGGCTGAACCCCGACAGCCAGAAAGAATATACAAGCGACATCGCGGATCCGGATACGTTTGTCGCGCACTTCTGCGGGCATGTGCATGATGCCCTCTACCAGGCGCAAGCGAAAGGCGGCGCGGCCCTACGGCGTTGCTATCAGGCCAAGTCGATCTTCGGATTCGAAGAATATGAGGGTTCGAAGCCGGGAGAGATCTCCAGGTTGCACGGTTACACGGTGGGCAAGCTCGACGTGTCGGATGAGAAAGCCAGCCTGACATTCTTTCCGCGGGACGCGCAATATGTGGAGCGCTGGAACTTCGTTCCGGACTCCAAGAGCTACGCGCTGCAGGAAGATCGCACGAAGGCCGAATTACTCGAAGTCCCCGCTGCCGATACTCGCGAGCTCGAGGCGGATGAAGCCGCCCGCATCGAGCGATCGCTGCGACTCACGCTAACCATCAATGGCGACGGTAAGGTGCGGTGCAGAGAAGTACCGAACATCCGGGGAAAGATTCAGATCGATGAGACCATCCGCGCCGTTATCGACTACTTCACCGCACGATTGCTGAATCACCAGTCCGACGCGTCCGAGTTGAAGATTCTGGGCCGGCTCCTCTTCCGTGCGTTGTTCAGCGGCGATGTTGGCCTGGCGTTCGAGCAGAGACTCCATCGCGCCGAAGAAAGCGGCCCACGGCCGCGCTTCCGCCTGGAATTCACCAACGCGGATGACCTCGCGCTCTTACCGTGGGAGTACATGCACTATTCCCGCGATGAAGGAACAAGCTTCTACCTGAGCACGATAACGGACCTCACACTGTCCCGGTTCATGCCGCCGGATCAGAAAGTGACGGAAGGCGAAGAGAATCTGAACATCCTTGTTGTCGTCGGGAAGGCAGAGGATGGCCGTCTGCACTTCGATACGGAATCGATCTTGAAAGCAGTTCCTGCGCAATCCATTCGATGCGAGGCCACAAAGATGGCCCTCAACGAGGCGCTCAAGAACGAAGAAAAAGCAATTCACGTCGTGCACTTTATCGGCGTCAACAAAATGGATGGCAAGGAACACAAAATCGCCCTTGCGGGCGGTTCGGGTTGGGTGGAAGAAGATGAATTCGTAAGGCTGGTAACGGGCAAGCCGGTATTGTCCGGCATCAAGGTCGCAGCCGCGAAGGTTCCGCGTCTCGTCCTCCTCCAGTTGTGTGGCGAATCGTCGCTCGATCCGAGCCTGGCGGGACTTGCAAAGAAGATCATCAATGCCGGCGTCCCGTTTGTCGTCGCCAGCCAGCATCGCATCAAGGACAAAGCCAAAGACAATATGGCCGATGATCCCGCCGCATTGTTCGCGCGCGCCTTCTACGCTGCGCTGATGCAGAAGCAGGCCGTGGATCTGGCCGTGCAGGCGGGCCGCAATGAGATTCTGATGAGTACAGACCCGCTGGCGTTTGGAACTCCCGTCCTCTATTTGTGTTGCGATCCGAAACCGCTGATCGTCGCAAAACAAAGTTCGGGTCGCACGCCCGGCACGCGTTCCGGTGCGGATCAGGAAACGACGCCAATGGGAACCAGTACCGGCCCGGCGCCGATTACCGACCGGCGAAAGCCGCCAAGCACGATTCTGCAAGAGCCGCAACAGGCCCTTGCCGCGGCGGCAGGCGCCGGACCGACCACGATCGTGACTTCGAGAAGCTCGACCGGCGATTGGAAAAAGATCGCCGCAATCAAGAAGGCCGGCCTCGATAAAGGACAGGAATTAAAGCGTGAATCCGAAGCCAAAGAGGCGATCAAAACAATGATGAAATCCGCCAGCGACGTAGATTCGATCCGCATGTATCTCGAGGCGAAACTAAACAGCGACGACGTGGAATTGGTCGACGTGTATCTGGCGATGCGAGAAGCCCTGGACAAAGGCAACTAAATGCAGCGAGCCACAGATCCCGTAATCCGCGGCTCATGGAACCCCGAATGAAGCGCGCACCCTTGAACATTTCCTCGGAAACCGAGAAGCTCCTCTTCCAGCTTCGGCGAGAACTTCCCGACGCCGATCTCGGACACTGGAGTCTCGAATCGGAGCTTGCGCGAATTCAGGCCGCATGTGCGGGCCAGCCGAGTTTCGATGCCGCAATACGCGCGGCTCGCGAATCCCTCGCTCATGCAACACAACTGGCTGTCGCCTTTGAAACGCTTGCGCGCCGCCTCGAAGAACTGAGTATTCGGAAGTTCCGCTTCAGCCCGGTGTGGTGGCAGCAACAGCGCGATGAAATTCAAAAAGAATCCGACGAATTCCGCCGGTTGCAAAAGTGGGCGCGGCTTGTTGCGGAAGCGGCGGCCATGTCGGAGCCAGGTGTTGTTCCAGAACTTCTGGATCACCGACTGCCGTTGCCGGAGTCCTATCCCTCGCTGCAACAAGTTTGTGAAGCAGGCATTAAGGTTCTTCTCGCAGAGCGCTTCGACGATGCCTATCTCCGAGAGATGCTCACCGCGCTCATCGATCTCCGCGGCCCCGGCGGCGAATCCGCGCTCGAACCGGCCGTTCGTGTTCCGCTGCTCGTGTTCCGCGGGCGCATTCATTTGTATCGATCGGGTGACCTCGAGAACGCGCTCAAAGATTTTCAAGAGGCGCAGTCCGGGATGCCGCAGTCTTCGATAGTCCTTGCCGCTCTCGGCGAACATCAAAGGAAGCTGGGCGATCGCCGCAATGCGGAAGGATTTTTCCAGCAGACGATTTTGTTGGGACCGGATGTCCCATTCGGTTATCTCGGCATGGGATTGTCCGCCGAGGATCAGAGCAAGTGGAGCGAAGCAGACACCTGGTTCGATCGCGCAGCGGATCGCGTGCTTGCCGAAAATGATCCAGTCGCTGCGCTGGGCCGGATGGCGGCGCCCGTCAGCGGCAAGGCGTATTTAAGGCTCGCACTCAAGCTTCAGGATATTTACGGCAATCGTGCACTCGACGCGGTGAGCCGTGCCGAATCGATCGGCGTGCTGGCTGGAGGAAATTATCCGATCCGCGTCGTGTACGCCGCGAAGGCCGAGATTCTCGAGCGTCTTGGGCGCGAAGAGGAGGCGGCTGAGGAGTACTTCAACGCAGGCCGCAACTTTCATTGGGATCAGGATTCCAGGGCTGCCGCCGTACTCCTGGAAAAAGCGCGCTCGCTCGATCCGCATCACGCGCCCACGTACTGGAGTCTCGCGGATGCGTATTTGATGCTGAGTTACACGGAAGAAAACGACGCCGCGAAGCGGAAACTGCTCAGCGATGCGGTTGATGCGTGGAACGAGGGTATGAGGCTCTCGCGTCCCGACACGAATCAGTCCTGGATCTATCTCACGCGCGCACTCATCTGCGAACAGCAGACGACATTGAACGGTGTCGATTGGAAACAAAAGGCGCGGCGCTTCTGGCAATGCATTGTGTGGGTCGAGCAATCGCTGTTGCTTCAGAATGACCGGCCGCTTTCGTGGGCGATGCTGACACGTTACCTCCGCAGCTTGCATCTCGAAAACCATGCTCTTGAGGCAAGCAGTAAAGGCGTTGCGGCTGACCCGTCTCAGAATGATTCGTCGCTGCTCGAGGAAAGACTGATCGTCGTTGCGAATGCCGCTATGTGGGACGAGGCCGAAACGCTCACGGAAAGATACCTCGAGCGCGTGCCCGGCAACGCGTGGGCGAAAAACGTCAAAGCATTCATCAAGTACCACACCGGCAAGTACGCGGATGCGATTGGGTTGATCAACGAAACGCAGGATCAGGCCAAGCCTGACCTTTGGGCGTTGGAGATTCGCGCGATCTGCTACGCGCTGCTTTCGAAAACCGAAGCGGCGACGAAAGACTTTGAGCAGTTGCTGGCGGTGTCCGACAAGCCATATCAGCAATCGAGCCGCGCTTTCGCCGCGTATCAATTGGGCCGTTACGGTGAAGCCATCCGTCTGCTCGAACCACTTCTCCCGGATCCATTCGAGAAGAGTCTCGCGAACCGCCATCTGGCGACGTGTTATCTGCTGCAAGGCGACGCTGCCAGGGCTGCGCCCTACATCGACGAGACGCTGCGCTTATCCAATAAGCGCGAACTACTGGAATGGCTCAACGTCGATCTCAAGCGCGCGAAGGATCGCATTCCCAAACCGGACTTCAACCGGATTGTGAGCGCCGTCCAGGCACAGTTGGCAAAGCTGCCTGTAACGCGTGGCGACGAACTCGATCGCGTCCTGCGTGAATTCAATCCTGACGGTCCGGAACACAGTTGGGCGTCGGTGGCTGTTGATGCGTTTCATGCACGCGCCGTCGCTCAGAGTTTTCCGGGTGACGCGTTGATTATTTATCGACGGTTGTTCAAAGAGCCGCCTTTAGCAGAGGAGCCGCTTCCGCCGTTTCGTGAAGCGTCCCGGGGTATGGAGGTGCTGCTCGATCGTCTGGTGAGCGCATCGGACGAGGCGATGAAAGCAGGCCGTACGCATGATGCCCTGGGCGATCTCAGCGTCGCGAGCGCCGCCGTGAAAGTGCTGCGCGACGACAAACGAAGGCGGGGCATCGAAACGCGGTTGGCCTTTGTCTTTTTCATGGGCGGGGAACACGATTCCGCAGCGAAACAGCTGGAGGCCGTGTTGAACGTCGAAGGCGAACCGGTAAGGGAAGTCTCGGAGGATATCGGAAACATATTGAAAGACCTCTTGCCGGATGCCACCACTTATTACCAGCTTGACGACGCGCTGGCCGAGCGGCAATCGGCACTGCCGCCAGGCATGCGTGAACGTGCGATGTCCGTGCGGGAAGCTCTCGCGGACTACCTCGAAACGTTTTACGGAGCGGCCAAGCCGGGCGATCCCGTTTCGCAGATTCCGGTGGTAAGTCCGATCGCAGTGGAGCTCACGTCTGACCTGATTCCAAAAGACACCGCCGATGACGAATGGCCGCTGCTCAAGACCTACATTCCCGAAATGCGCGACCGCATCCTTCGCGAAACAGGCATCAAGATTCCGGGCGTTCGCGTTCGCGAACAACAGTCCGTGTATGCGACTGAGTCGTTCGCGATGCTGCTCAACGAAATTCCTGTTTCGACGCCGGAAGCGGTCGATCAGAAACCTTCGGAACCCGATGCCTGGTTTGCGATCACGCGAAGGCTGGAAGAGGTTCTGCGCTCGAATTTAACGGAGTTCGTCGGACTGCAGGAAGTCGAAGAGAAGATCGAGGAGTGGCGCAAGGACACCGCGCTGGCGGAGCTGATCGATCGGCTCCTGCCGGATCTGACCAGCCGCATCCGCTTTACGCGATTGATCCGTGCTCTTGTGCACGAACAGGTGCCGGTGACGCGGCCTGCCGACATCCTGCGCGCGGTCTCGGATGCGGGACTGCCCGATGACATCTCCACGGCGTTGCGCGCGGTTCGTCTGACGCTCAAACACGACCTGCAGGGCAATCAGCCGGGAGCCCAGCGCATCGAGCTTCCTTCGGATCTCGAAAACTCCATGTGGATATGGTTGGGAGTGAACGATGGCCGTCGCTCGCTCGCTGCACCGCCTGAAGAGGTGCGCGAATGGATGGAGCAGTTGCGTTCGTTGATCCCCACGGCTTCCGAGACAACAACTGCAGAGAGCAGGCTGGTGGTTCTCGTGACGAATGACGCGGATCTGCGGCTGCCGTTGCGGAGACTCGTCGAGTTTGAGTTCCCGGGCGTGGTGGTTATATCGCGTGAAGAGCTGCTCGAGCACGAATCGGACACGGCCGCAATAGGGACACTCGCACATGGTTAAGCCAATCGTCAGTGTGACAGTCGAAGTTGTTGCGCCTTTCGGTGCACTCGCGGCAACCGAACACGCGGAACACATTCGCCTCGCGGTTGAAAAAGAATTCGCAGCGCTTCTTTCGATGCTGGGCTTGCCGGCCCGGCCCGTTGTGTACATCGGCAGGCCGCCTGAAGACACGCCGGAAACGAACACGATCTGGCCTCAACTCCGCGTGAACGACAAGCCATGCGGCTACCCGGACGATCTGCCGCTTCTGGCCTACGGCTATGTGTTCAGTGTTCCTCTGCGTCTCGCAGGTCGAAACGAAATCGCATCGCGCCTATTGGAGCCGGAGAGCGCTGAGCGATTGCAGGAATGGCTCGCCTTGACGCTTGTCGAAGCGGTGAAACGCCAGCCGGGTATCTTGCTGAACGAAGAAGTGGCGGCGGCCTATGCGGCGGAAATTGCCGGCGGTTCGGTATCGGAAGACGTTCTGAAGACGGTGCTCGACCAGCACATCTCGCTGGCAGACGTTTCGACGGTCACACAAGTAGTGCGCGAATCCGAGTCTGAACGCGGGCTCGCAGAAAAACTGATCACCGCGCTCAAGCCGGACACTATCGAAGTGTGCCTGCCGCCGGATTATCTTCGAAGCATCACGATCGCAGGCGGCGATCGTGGAATTTTCAAAACCCTGACCGATGGTGTTTTCTACGAGACGGGTGTCCGGTTTCCGCGTTTCCGCTTCGTTCCGGCGCCGGATCTGAAACCGAACAGCTTTTGTTTCCGGATAAATCATTTGACGACGCCGGCGCGCTGCGGTCTCGCGCCGGATCAATCGCTGATTAATGTGCTGGCGGCGGGTTTGACGCACATCAATGCGGTGCCCGCGTTGAATCCCGCAAACGGCAACGAAACGAGTGTCGTCGATACTGCGCATTCGAAAATGCCCGGCGATCCGATGGTGTGGTCTCCGATGGGATATTTGATTCTCTCGCTCGCCGCCGAACTACGAGACAAGGCGCACTGCCTCGTGGACGTGCAATACACCGAGGCACAGCTCAACACGCTGGGGATGGTATTCCCCAAGCTGACAAATGCGGTGCGCGAACGGTTTCCCGTAGAAGATGTGACGCGTCTGCTGCGCGCTCTTGCATCCGAAGGAGTCTCGCTCCTGGACCTGCGATCGATTCTCGGAGCCGTGCTCGAGTTCGATTACATTCTGGTCGATTCGCGCTACATCAGCCTCGACGATCGTTTGCCGATATCTTCACCGCGATCAGCGCCGCTCGACCGTGATCTCGTGGCATATGTCCGCATGCAGATGAAGCGCGGCATAAGCCACTCGCACAATCGCAGCGGCGGTACGCTCGGCGTGTACCTCCTCGCCGGTGAATTTGAAGACCGGTTGTATAAGGAGATGGGGCAATCAACGGCCGGCGACTCTTACTCTTCCGCAGGAGTGCTCGTAGCCGAACTCCGCCGCCAGTTCGGAAACACAAATCCTCTCGGCGTTTACTATCCCATGCTGACCACCGCGGAAGTGCGCCCCTTCGTCCGCTCCATGGTTGCCGCGGATTTCCCGCGATGGCCCATCCTCGCGTATTCGGAACTCACCACGGATATCAAAGTTTCGCCGATGGAAACGATCAATCCGAAGTAGGTTGGTGCTTCACAGCCGAAAACCGCAATTTATATCCGTCCTGCCACCCGTAAGTTACTTCCGCGCAGGAGAGACAAAGGGGTTCACGACACGAACCGTTCCATAGTGGCGGTCGTGTTGAAGATCTTCAGTAAGAATCTCTGAAAGGCCGTAGTGTTCGGCGTAAGCCCACAGGTGCGCATCGAACCAGTTCAATTGGTACGCTGCGCATCCACGCATGGCATGCCGTAATACCGCTTCATCGGGGTAAAGGATCGTGAACTGCGTGAGGAGTTCCTCCGCTTCTCGCAAGGCGTCGGATTGATCCAGGATCATGTGCCCTCGAATCTCCCGCGTGACCGCCGCTATAAATTCGACTATGGCTTGATGTGGAATCCGTACGGAATCTTGCTCAATGCCGCTTCGAAGAATCTCAGTTGCGGTCTTCTGTTTCTCCGGAAACCGATCGTCGAACCGATAGACGAGGATGTTGGTGTCAACGAGAGCGGCCACGTGTATAGAGGTCCTCTCGGCGCCAGCCGCGATCCAGCGTTTTCTTCCCGGCGGACTTCTTGCGCCGTCGCAAGCGCTCTGTTGCTTGATCGAACAGCCGCAGTCTGGAGTCCTTGTCCTGTATCGCTAGTTGTTTCCCAGGCGGGATGACTCGAATCACGTCACCTGCAGACACCCACTCAATGTCGTCACCCGGCCGGATATTGAATTCATCCGCTATCGCTTTGGGAAGAGTGACTTGATATTTGGACGTGACCTTAGCCATATCCTTACTTTAGCAAGGACAGAATCCTTACTCAACAGTTGTTGCCTGTGGGGTCAAAAGTGGCGGTCAATAAACAAATCGGGGAGAGTTAAAAATTAACTCTCCCCGATTTCTTTTTCTGCAGATCAGTTCGATCTCGTCACAGGATACTTATAGTGCCGTTGAGCCCATTCGGCGGTCCAGATGATCGGCTCGACATAGGTGTTCTTGTCTACGCCAAGCATCATCTCCTGCTTGATCTGAGCCATCGCATTCAGAAACACACGGCGATCGCCTTCCATCTTCGCGCGCATTTCTGAGGACGTTGGATAAAGCTCGCGAACACGCTTCACGGTCTCGGGGTTGTTCATCCAGCGATCAACACCATGCTGGCCTTTCGGCAGGCGACTGCCGCCGGCATCAAGCCAATCCCGGAGGTCGTTGTTGGCGCGATTCATGCCGTCGATGTGGCAACCCATGCATGAACTCGAGCTGTTCAGACGACGATCGTCGATACCGCCCGTTCTGCCAAAGCCGCTCAGTTTGTTGAGCACATCATCGGGCACATCCCTCGTGACTCTCGGATCGCGAACGATGTTGGTGAACGCGTCAACGCGTCGTTGATTCCACGCGCCGAAAATCGCGTATCCCTGAAGTCCGTTCGGGAGACTGTAGATGAGTTCCTCTGCCGACTGTTGAGCACCCTCGGCTCCGGTATAACGACCCACGGAACCTTTTTCGTCAAACGAGAATCCACCAAGCGCCCACTCTGAATGTCGTAGAAGATTTCAAACTACCGGCAACTTATTGAGTAAGTAGGTCGCGAAATAGGCCTACTTCATCTTTTATTGATGGCGATCACGCTGGAACGCTATAGGAGCTGTGGCAGATACACGGTAACCGTATTAAAATCTTTGCATTCCGGCGATTTTTTTCTCTGAAATGTCAGGTCGATGTGGAAGAATTCATTTCCATCGTGAAATCGGAGAGCCAATTGATGTTCAAGCGAAGCGTATCTACAGCTTTCCTGACTATTTGTGTGGCGCTTTTGGGCGTCACGACGGTTGCAGCGCAGTCTGGCTCGGAGCCGGAAGAGTGGGGTGTCGTCAAGACCTACTGTTTCGGATGCCACAACACTAAAGCGAAGATCGGTGGTCTCGCTTTAGATGAATTGTCTCCCGACCGCATTGCTCACGACGCGAAGACGTGGGAAGCCGCGATACGCAAACTGCGCGGCGGACTGATGCCGCCCGCCGGCGCGAAGCGTCCGGATGGACAGTCGGTCGTGAAGCTGATCTCGTGGCTCGAGAAAAACATCGATGCCTCCGCTGCTCAAGTTCCGGCCGGACGTGTATCGATGCGCCGCTTAAACCGCCGGGAATATGCCAACGTGATACGCGATCTGCTTGGGCTCGAAGTTGATGCGTCTGCATTGCTGCCGCTCGACGATGTGAAGGGCCACTTCGATACCGATGCGGAACACCTCGTGGTATCGCCCTCCTTCATCGATCAATACGTCTCCGCGGCGCGCGAAATCATGTTGCAGGCGGTGGGCAATGCCGAAGCGCCACCCGTGACGACCACCTACGGCGACATCGAGAACATGGTGATTTCTCTGAACCCTCGTGGTGAGTCTGGTACAGGCCGGCAGCAGCAGCACATCAAGGGAATGCCTTTCGGCACACGAGGCGGCTTCAGCGTCAAACACATGTTCCCTGCAGACGGCGAGTACGAACTCACGGTCGGCGACATGGCACTCGCGCGAGAAGTGCCGAAGATGGAATTCGAAAACACCGTGCTCGCGCTGCTCGACGGCAAGGAGTTCTATCGTACGAATATCGGCGGTGAACGCGATCACAAAGCGATCGACCAGCTTCTCGATCCGGCGGTAGAAGAGATCAACGGACGTCTGCGCAAGATCCGTTTCAAGGCGACGGCCGGCCAGCATGAATTGACGGTCACGTTTCTGCATCGCAGCTTTGCCGAAAGCGATGAGCGCATTCGCACCACCCAGCTTGAAGGCGGTCAGGAACGCATACAGGCCGCGCATGCATTGCAGATTCGCGGACCCCTCACGGTTACCGGCATGAGCGACTCTGCGAGCCGCAAAAAAATCTTCGTCTGCAAACCTCAGGGCAGGGCCGAAGAGACATCGTGCGCGCTCAAAATCGTCAGCACTTTCGCACGGCGCGCATTCCGCCGGCCTGTGACGGCTGAGGATGTGAATCCGCTGATGGGCTTCTATAAAGCCGGATACGCGGACGGCGGCTTCGATCGAGGCGTCCGCGACGCGGTCACGGCTGTTCTCGCGAGCCCGCATTTTCTGTATCGAGTGGAATCCGGCAACGCCGTGAGTGGTACGCGCACACTGAGCGATATCGAACTGGCCTCGCGGCTTTCCTTCTTCCTGTGGAGCAGTCTGCCGGATGACGAACTACTCGACCTCGCTTCGCAGTCGCGTTTGAGCAAACCCGACGTGCTGGTGAAACAAGTGCGGCGCATGCTTACCGATTCGCGCGCAAAGTCGCTGGTCGACGATTTCGCCTTCCAGTGGCTCAATCTCGCCAAGCTGGACGAGATCGCGCCGGACAGCCGTCTGTTTCCGCATGCGAGCGGCCTGTTCGACCCGCGCGCGTTGTTCAAGGAAGAGTTGCGGCTGTTCATCGACAGCGTCTTGCGCAGCGATCGCAGCGTCGTCGATCTGTTGACGGCGGACTACACGTTTTTGAACGAACGCCTGGCAATGCTCTACGGCATCGAAACCGTCAAGGGCGCCGGTTTCCGTCGAGTGACCCTCGATAACACCGCGCGACACGGTCTGTTGGGCAAAGCCGCCATCCTGAACCTGACCGCGAATCCCAATCGGACGTCGCCTGTGCTTCGTGGGGCCTGGATTCTGGATCGCATCCTGGGGACGCCGCCGGCGCCGCCCCCGCCGAACGTCGAAGCGCTGGCTGAAAACCGAGCCGGCCAGCCCGCGAAAACGGTGCGCGAGCGAATCGAACAGCATCGTTCGAAGCCGACGTGCATGGGTTGTCACGGCATCATGGATCCGCTCGGGTTTGCGCTGGAGAATTTCGACACCGTGGGGCAGTTCCGTACCACCGATCCGCAGACGCTGACTAAGATCGATACGACCGGCGTTCTTCCCGACGGCACCGCGATCAAAGGCCCCGAAGATCTCCGAAAGGCGCTGACCGCGCGTCCCGATCAATTTGTTCAGGCGCTCACTGAAAATCTGTTGACCTATGCTCTCGGCCGCAGCACGGACTATCGCGACATGCCTGCCGTTCGAAAGATCGTGCGAAGCGCGCTGGCGGACAATTACCGTTTTGATTCGATCGTTCTAGGCATTGTTTCAAGCGACGCTTTCCGTAAACGGGAAGCTCCAAACGTAAGCGGAGGAAACTAGTCATGTTTCTTACTCGAAAACATTTATCACGACGCACCGTACTCAAAGGCATCGGCGCTTCGATCGGCTTGCCGCTGCTCGACGCCATGATCCCGGCGGGCACGGCACTCGCCCAGACCGCCGCAGTGGCGGTGCCGCGCCTCGGTTTCGTTTACTTCCCGCATGGCGCGCTTCAGGACGAATTCCAGCCGAAGAAGGCCGGCCGTGACTTTGATGTCCCATTCATCATGAAGCCGCTCGAACCGCTGCGCGATCACCTGACCGTGATCAGCGGCCTCCGCAACAAGAGCGGAGAAGGCGGTACGCCGCACGGCGTCACGGAAGAAACATGGCTGTCCGCTGTCCAGCCGCGAAGCCGCAATGTTGCCAGCGGCCGTGGCGTGACGGTCGACCAGATCGCGGCGAAGCGTTTCGGCAAGAACACGACATTGCCTTCGTTGGAACTCTGCGGCGAACCGGGCGGCAATATCTCATATCGGACTCCCGATCAGCCGCTGCCGATGGAAAGCAATCCGCGCAAAGTGTTCTACACGATGTTCGGTCAGGGCGATAACCAGCGGGAGCGCACCGCCATCCTCAAGACGACCGACAGCCTTCTGGATTACGTGAAAGACTCCGCGGCCAGCCTGAACCGCAAGCTCGATGCCGCCGACCGTGCCCGCGTGAACGACTACCTGGACTCCGTGCGAGAGATCGAAACGCGTGTACAGAAACTTGAAGCGAGCATGGCATCGCTTGTTGATCTGCCGGATGCGCCGCTCGGCGCGCCGGAAGACTTCGGCGAGCATCTCGAAGTTCAGTTCGAAATGATCGCGCTTGCCTGGCAGTCGAATCGGACGAACGTCACATCGATGCGGATGGTCAAGGAAGCCAGCATGCGCGTGTACAAGAACCTCGGCATCAGCGAAGCCTTCCACCCGACGTCGCACTGGGGCGGTTTCCCGGAACGCATCGCCAACCTGAGACTCATCCAGAACTTCCATACTGCAGTCTTTGCGAAGTTTGCCGAGCGTC